>Ga0210059_1007193_pt1 | contig 17724 bp, 7 predicted proteins | sample Ectturendosymbi2_FD_188042 | JGI IMG/M metagenome (GOLD analysis project Ga0210059, IMG submission 188042) | Ecteinascidia turbinata endosymbiont from Florida, USA - Sample 2 (SPAdes) (version 2) | ecosystem: Host-associated > Tunicates > Ascidians > Unclassified | place: Key West, Florida... | reverse complement strand
CTAAGCCGCACTGGATCTCGGGGCAGGTGTTGAGCAGCCGTTCGATTATCTCATCATCCAGAGCCGTCAGGCAATGCAGTTCAGGGGGAGGTCGATGGATTAGACATTGGAGGACAATATCGTCGACGGTCTGCTCTTCTACGCCACATTCACAAGCCGAGGAGGTCATATCCCATTTGTGTGAGCAGGAGCGGAAATGTCCAACACAGGTGCAGAAGCAGTTAAGCCGGAAGCAGGCTGTTATTGGCATTCGAGAGGGTGGGTGCCGATGTCGGGGATGAAAGTAAGAAGTAGTGTTGTGCAACCACTCCGCATTCCATTGGTGATCCGCCCACTGCGCCGCACTTCTGTTGTTGTCGTCAAATGAACTGATGAGATGTTGTGCGACAGTACAAATGGGTGTCTCGATTTGAGATGCCGTGCATTTCCACCCGATGGACAGGTGAGCGCTGAGTGGAATAGATGTTCAGACCCATGGTACGCCCTGCTAGAGACAAGGTGGCTCTTTGCGACGAAACACAGCAGGTTGGATGCCCGCGAGGATAAAAAGATTGTCTGCTGATGTAGGACGCAAACATCCTGTCACAATTCGCGAGGCGTCGTTGATGGCAGGGTAAATGAGGCGGGTGTAAGCATTACAGCACCAGGCAGGGGCGCAGTGCTATGTCGCTGAATGGACCAGGGCTAAGGTGGCTGTTCGCAAAGTTATTGCCCAGTCTGCAATTTACCTCACGAGTGCAACGCGCGATGCCAGCTTTTTGCGAAGTGATTCGAGGTGCCGGAGGTACTTCAGCGTCCTGTTCAATGTCACACCGAGGCATTTGGATTCCTCCGAGCCCAAAAGAAGGGTTTCGTTGTTAAATTTGGCTTTGTGTTCACGTTTAACTTTCTTGTTGTGATGGAAGACTGCAGACAAAGTTTTGTAGTGCTGAACTTTCACTTCTAGGCAGGCCCGTAACCAGGGAGGGCGAAGCCTCCCCTGAAAAAAATTTTCCCCCCTGGAAAAATGTGTTGGACATAATTTAAAACTACTGGACATAGTTTACAAAATGTGGGCCCCTCTAAGAAAACTCTTCGCCCTGCCTAGTGTCCCAAGCCGGTTACGGGCCTGCTTCTAGGTGCGGAGGTATTCACATACGGTTGCCATGTCTTTGCTCAGCATTCCCTTTACTGCTTGCCAGCTTCCAGCAACATTCATGATTGTCAGATCGTCGGCGTATGCATACTTTCTGGAGACGGTGGTAAGCAAGTCAGAGGTGTAAATGTTGAAGAGAAGGGGTGCCAGGACGAATCTCTATAGGACGCCATTCTTTAGGTGTCGTAACCTAATCCGTTTGTTGTTACCTATGATAAGGTGAAGCTGCAATTTCCAACCAGCTCCATGATCATGCGGACCATATGCCTGTCAGGTAGCAATCGCAATAGCTTGCGGATGAAGTCGCAGTTCCATACAGTGTCGTAGGCTGATGTGAGATCGACAAACACAGCTCCGGCCTTCTTAGCTGAAAAGCTATCCTTAATGTCTTGCGTCAGCAAGCAAGGTGACCTGATCTACGGTCGAGCTCTTGTGTCGAAGGTTCGTCTGGTCCAGCCGGAGTAATGGTCGATAATTGGTTCGACACCGAGCGTAGATGAGTCCCTCGAGAATCTTGAATGGGACACACAATAGAAATGTAGGGAGAGCCAGGCCCGTAAGCAGGTGGGGGAAGCACCCCTGGAAAATTTTTTGGACCTAGTTTAAAACTATTGGACATAGTTTAAAATATTTGGGCCCCTCTCAGAAAACTCTTCGCCCCACCTGGTCTCTGGTTACGGGCCTGGAGAGAGCTGACCTGGCGTGGAGTATATATTCCGGGAAAATAGAATCCATACCCGGAAATTTTCCTGGCTACTGGTGCTTGAGGGCGGTAGCAAGCTCCTTTGTCGTGAAAGTGCCACAGATACTACATATCTCCTTCAGGTGTTGGGTCCTTCCATTAGTCAGACACCTCCTTGTTGATGAGCCTGGTTGACTAATGGTCCCTCATCTTGTGTGCCCCGTTCTTCACGAGTTCCAAGCTGAAATAGATGATGAACCTTCATAATGTTTTAAGGCGCAAAATATTCTTTCAGACAGCCAACCGTATATGAGAACTTCGTTGCACTGTAGCATTTAAGTCAAATAACTGCCAAACTTCCTGTTTTTGTGAAACCGTCTCTTTGACACTGCAGTAGAATTTAATTTCGGCATTACTTTTTCAAATATGAGACTTCCAAATCAAGAACAACATTTTGTGTAATTTTGTGTGAAGAGTATCGGTTTGTGAGGTTGGCGCTTTTGCTTGCAAAACATTTAAATTTTGATTGGCCTGAAAATGTTGTCACCGGGACAAAGCAAAACCACATATTATAAAAATGTTCAGCAACGTTAGTCGATGCAAAAAAATTATTTCCTTGCTGCTGTTACTGCTGCAGGACAAGTTACTGCTATGTTGGCGCAAATAATATTTTTCTCGAAATCCTCTCGCGTGTCTTCTCATGTTTACAAAAATTAAACGGGGTCTTTCAAAGAAACTTTTCTTAGAAATTTTTTATATCATTTCCCTATGGTTTCGAAAATCAAGTTTTTAGAAATCTGATTGGAACAACAGGCACAGTCATAAATGACTAATGTTATGTTGGTTAAAGCTTGTAAAAACAACAAATACAACTTTGAAATTCATTTAGTTTTACGTGGCACGAAAGATAAAGTTGATTTTTGTTTTTCAAGGGAATTTCTGAATTATCATTGATCAGATGGCTAGATTTGCTCCGAAAGGAGTCACACAGATAGCTGAAAACTGGCTGAAAACGTGTGTTTATTGAGTTAGTGGATCTTTAGAATCAGTCATTGCTTCGTGGAGAATTGCTGACATCCAAACCAAGCAATGTAAACACTTCAATTTTACAGATAAAATGCTAAAAGAGCGTTAAGCCTCACCTTTTCTGGAGCCAAAGATTGTGTTTTAGAACTTTCAAAAAATCTTTACACTAATACCCAATGATTTTTTAAATTTTGTCCGCAAGATTAATCTCACTGTCGGAGCTACAGCTCGGCCGTTTCACTGTCGCCTTAACAACCTTCCATGGAAGCGGAAAGAGCTCGTAAAATCAGGGAGGTTGAATGATCAATCACAATATGACTCCTCGGGCGCAAGCAAACGAAGATGGGCTTGCAGAGCACTCGTAACACTGCCGAAAGGACTACAAAAAGCGAGTATAAGTGGAACAGTAGAATTCCCGAAAAGACAGCAGAAATCGAGTATAAAGTTTTTCAAGGTTAGCGTGAGTATTACTTCTTTACTGTCACAAAACTCTTAACCTTGTGTAGCAAACCCATGCTGTCATGGGTGCAGCGACTTTGTAGACAGTATGCGGCTTGCTGCATTTATACCACCGCATAAGGAGCGTTGTTAATAAACCCTGCATGCAACCGGCAGTTGCACAGCGTAATCTGAATTTTCTCGTCGTATCCTCCTCGCTCTAACGCAGCTTTTATCGGATGAGATAAATCACATTATGGTCAGTTTGTGCATTTGTTTTCATGCGAAGCAACCCACATAGAGTTGTAAAGTGACTAGAACCTGGCATCAACTTGATTGAAATCACTGGATTTTGTTTTTCAAGTATACAGTAGGTAAGTTCTAAGCAATATTTTATTCTATAAAGTGAGTACAAGTCCAGAGACACCAGGAAATCCAGTTCGGTTCTTGCAGGAGGTCCCACAATTTCTGTTTATTTCAAAACCGGGGGTTAAGTACCACGTGGCAAAGTTTGTATGCCAGTTTTATTTATTTGATCTAGCTATATCGCCTTTTGTTCCTTGAATACCAGCAAATAGAGCAGAAAATGTCTCTGAAGCTTTGCAATCATTTTTTATCCGTGACTCACGTGTTTATATAAAATGAGTTTGTGGCTGAACAACCACTGTACGCGCAAAAGCGATTTTTCACTTTGAGAGTATAAGGCAAATCGGCTGCTAACAATTTTCTTTTCACGGAAATTACTGCAGTACGCACATTTCAATGAGATGGATGTTTCAGCATTTCAGCTACAAGACTTGCAATTTCCGCCCTGTTGGCAACAGAGCAAACTCAATGTCCAGTTCAATTTCAAGGCTGTCGCGCTGCTTGTAATTAACGTTTACAAGCGTTGAAAGAGTCAGTCCATGCAGTTAAGCAGAGCTGCATGGAAATAACTATTTTAAAGCAGTTTTGCTGATTTCTACCAATTCTACGACAATGCCACTCTTAGCCAGAAATCCTTATTGACAAAGCTTCGAACAATTAACTTGACCTTGAAAGTTCGAGTTACTGTATTTCTCAGTTTAATTGACTTTTCCTGTGATTTGTCTTCTAATTTCTCAGAGGAAATCCGAAAGAGATTTGTTGCAAGTAGCCTAGTAGGAGTATTAAGCATCATTATTAATTTTCGTAAAATATAATTTAAATACGTCTTCCAGTTTTCCAGGTGTTAAACAACTTGAGTCCATGCTCGCCATCCAACACCCAGGCTACTGAACATTGCAAAATAGTCTTTCTGCACTCAGGTTATACTGTAGTTTTCCAATTTTTCAGTAAGCATATTGATCGACTCCACAAGCCAGCATATAATTTTATGTCACATTTTAATGTTAAAGTGTTCAAAGAATCAAATGTATTTACCAAATATACTAAATAAGCAACGAACTTGAATTAGTGAAGTAAAATTATAATTCAGGCTTTACATTATACAAAAATGGTTTTCATCTCATAGCAGATCACAAACCCTGTGGATAAAATGTGTATTTTAAAGAGTCACCGCACCTTTGTGTAATAAAGAAAGTTTTTATGTTTACATTTGATGCGTGTACACAGTTTTCTGAATATACGACTATGCAAAGTGCTACTTTTTACAAAATTTACTATTTTGGTAGTAACGTTAAGGACATCTTGCAAAGCGCAAGGTAAAATTTAGGAAACTAGAGCTTCCTGGTGAACAAAGCAATGAGTGGACACAACGCAAGGAACTTTCTTTAGAACAAGTGCAAAAAATCCACTTATGGGCGGAAACATGACCAAGACACCGTCGCGCGCACGCCGCACAAAATTTTCCCGGTAATTCCAGTTTCATTGAAGAAATGGTCTACTTTTTCCATCACATCTGACAGCCTCGCAGTAGTGTAGAGAGATCTGCAAAAGAGTAACTCTTTCTTAACAGCAAACAAACTTTAGCCTTGCGGCAAGCTTCTGAGGAATCTGCCTGCTTTCTGCTTTCATTCTTCTGCGACGATTAAAACTTGCAAGCGTATCTATTTTTCATAGTTATAGGCCACAAAGATGGCGGCAAGCAAATCAGTCACAGTTTATTGACGGGAAACTAGTTTCGCGTTTATCAACACATCATCAGTCCTGTAAATGTAAGACAAATTTTACAGGCGATGTAACTTGTAAGACAAATCTTCCTTAACAGATGTGCCAATTGTATGGCAAACAGAAACTATTAGATGAGAGATTGATGACGTATCAAAGGATTCATAGAGCTGGATTGAAAACAGGTCAAAAACAGACGTATCTTTCATTTCAGCGATTATTTGATCCTTTACACCTTCTGGCATCAGTGAAATTTGTCTCTTTACTGTGTTAGTAGACAAAAAGAGAGTATTAAAACTTTTCTCATATTTCACCCACAGCACAATTCTAACCATGACTAGCACACAAGGTTAAATAACTCTTTCATCAACATTATGTTTTTTTGCTTGGCAGGAATGTAGTTGTGGCCGTAATCACCGAGACCGTGAATTGGTTAAAACGTCGAGACCGAGACTTTGTCAAAAAGGCGGAGAAGGAAACTTGAATTTTCGAGACCAAGTAACCTGAAAATTTGTCAAATTCTCCCAACTTTTTCTTGCAATTTTGGAAAAGTTCCACCAACACTTCCAAGCTGTAATTTATTCAGATTCCTTGCATTTTGCCGCCTTTCTTGATTTTTCCTTACCCGAATGTGTAACAAACAGTAAACGGAAGCTTTACCAAGATATCGATGAGGCATTAAAAGTCTCGAGACGATAGTCTTGGGACCAAGACGAGACCTGAGACTCACTAAGTGGCTCTCGAGACACCTTCATTGTTATTTGGCTAATAGCAAAAGATATATCAGTAAGTTTCTGATCAGTTTGTTGAAAATTTCCAGTTCTGTCGAGACTTTGACATTTACAGCTAGATTCCAATCTCTTGAAATTCTCAGTGCTTTTGTCATAAGGCTCAGGATGATTTTTCCAGGTGATTGCTCAATGTACTCTGTCTCAGCATCTCATTGCTTAAAAAATGGTATAGCATGCAACGCACTGCCACATTTCACCTCCTTAATCACTGAATGAAGTAAAACCAATCTTATGGTATGTCACCAGTATCGAACTTTCTTTTCGCCACTGAACTATTTGTTGTCATTATTATCCAGTAATACGGTACTGTATCAAATTAAATAATTCACCAAGTCTGCTCTTCAAGATAGCTCTATGGTCCACCGAAAATGGTTTTGTAGCCCATAATTTGAAATCCAGCGGTTTAAGCTCGCAGAATGGATGTATTTTAGTTATAACATTCCAAATAACACAAAATTTATTGTTTGAAAGATATAGCCCTCTCAGCCCTTCCACTGCCGTCCTAATGCCGCTGTCAAATCAACCGACTACAGATACTATCAGTATACTACAGAAAGATATTAATTTAAATCTTGCGAATAAGCATTTGCAAAGTCCTAAAAAAATATAGTTCTAGAAAGGTTTAATCAGAATGTCCTGTAACTACAGAGAAATAAGAAAAATGGTCAAGAACAAAAAATGCGGAAAAACATTACTACAGGCAATGCATGTGGAAGGATTCATTGATGTCCGGTTCAAAAAATGATAATCTTGGGTCGGTTTGTCAATTAATTGAAAAAATTCAAAACGTTCGAACAGAGACAGAGCTTAGATAAGTTCAAGGGTGGTAAGCAAGGTGATGTACTATTAAAATCTAGAGATAACAGTTGTCTGAACCTTTGCAGTGATTTCACAACTAACAGAATCTATCATCTGAAACGTATGCTTCTTCAAACGAATTGTGTAAAATCTGATTTGACCATAGCCGAGAGTTTTGGAGGTAATCAGTTGATAACATGTTGCAATTAGTTGGAGATTCGAATATATTGGAATAACTGCTATCCAAAATGGAGAGTTCGGGTTTTCATGACATTGGGCGAAACGTTGGAAGCTATAGCACCAATAAAAATGCTTCCGGCATGCACATTTAAATCACAGTTGAAAAAAGCGTGAAAGCCTTTCAAACGAGGCAGTTGTCGTTGATTAAAAATTAACACTTCACACCAAATTTCGCACATATGCTTACACCAGAAATTTATCAATCTTGAAACAATTGTAGTAAGACTAATAACAGTACTTCCACACGCTACGCTACCAAAAATCAGATGATTTTGTGTAATGCATCAGCAAAATTCATGTCCAGTTAGTCTCCAGAAGATATTTGCTTTCCATTCACAGAAAGTAAAATCTTACCCTACAATTTTCCAAGTGAAATCTTTTTCCAGAGTTAGATAGCTTATCGATAAGAGTCTTCCCAGAAAATACCAGAAATAAATGCCTTCTTGTCAGTCTTCTTCAATGTGAAGAATAGAGAAAATTTTAATGGTGTTAATCTGACTCATCTTGTTCCAGGCTAGCCGCAAAGACTTGGGAAGTTCTCAGGTAACTCTTAAAAGCTGATTGTCTGAGTAACACCAACCAAAATGGCAAATGACGTTTTAGGAGCACAGGCGCATTTTTCAGCAACTCGGCAATTGTTTTCTAGCTCATCTGACATATAAAAACAAGCTTGTTGTATTTCGAAATATATATATATTTTAAAAACAAATGTGTTTTCTGTGGGAAACCGGCAAGGTTACTCTTGCTAAGCTGGCAAACTTCCTGTAGCAGGTGCAACTGAGGTTAACCATGCGCCACCCGCGTCGACTCTGCTTGTCTTATCAGCGAATTCACTGACGGGACGCTACGCAGTTACAAAGCTTGCGCGTCGATCAAAAGTCCAGACTTGTTTATGCTAAAATGGCTTAGGAGACCAGATGTTGTACTACAGCACCGACTTTGTTATCATCCTTTAGGATACCACTGCCATCTTGGCGGTAACACCACCCTTACTCAAAAAATACAAAACTTTTGCACATTTCTTTAGGAATGCTCGACAGAAGGCCTCGAAAAAATCAGTTACTGGAAGAGCCAGGTTTATAAGTGTGTTTTAAGTCTTTTTAATATTTAGTTGAAAACTGACTTAAGCCAAGCGGGCTAGCACTTCCTGAGCAGGGTTTTAGCAACATAAGAACGCACAACGGTTGTGACACTTTGACCTGAGGATAGGTCAGAACACCTTGTGGGGTAGTGACATGATCGAGAGTTGACAACATGCAATATTTGGTTTTTGTTTTGTGGTCACAATCCACAGTTCTGAGCTGTGCCGGACTTTTGTAGAGCTTATATCGGGCAAAAGACCTTTAGCGCTAAGACTTACGCGAGAAAATAAAAACTATATCGAAGTTTGTAATCTGAAATGATTTGGAACATAAGGGTGTTCCAGAGTAACGGATGACCACCGCAAAGTTGATAGCCAATGATATTTACACATGTCACCTTTAAACAAACTTGTTGAATGTTTCGTGCTTGGTTCACAGTCATATCTTTTGGAAAGTAAGATGATATTTGAATGATTCTTGTAACACCCTTGTTTAACTCTAAATATAGCGAAAGGTTTATGGCATTCACGTTCGACTTGGTCAATTTCTGTGACCAGTGGCATGATAACAACAACTTTATTGTTTTGGGCTTAACGCAAGTACACTTGTCAAAACAGACACAACAAGGCCGGGAGGCAGCGAAAAGACACTCCGGTCATCCCGTCTGCCACCACCCAATCACTTGTTGTCAAACACCCTAAACGAACACGCTCACTATAGCCCTGCGCTAACCAGTAGAAGAGAAAGCAAAGAACAGAACATTGCTTTAACCTTACTCAATCATAGTTGTATAATCCAAAAAATGAGCAAGACTAACCAGAGCATAATGTGAACTTAAACAAGAACGTTGAAATAATGGATACGATAAACATGCACGATAAGTTTCGAGCAAACGTTGCTAGATAACATCACTAAATTATACATCCATAGATTGCATGCATCATCTGTTTGTATAGTGGTTAATTAAATGATTGCCGTATTTTTTTTAAACAGCAGCAAAGGTTTTCATTTCATATCCGGTGGAACTTCTTGCCAGATCTTTGAGCCCCAATAAACTATTGATTACACTTAACAAGTAAAGGAAGAATTGAATTTTCAAATTCATAACGATGAAAATTGGTGTTGACATAATTTTTCTAAATACACAAAGCCTTCCAACACCTAAATATAGTTGTTTTTTCTTGTGAGTGGAGTGATGCAGGTCAAAGAAATTAGTGCACAAAATCTACACGAATACTTCAACATTAAAAAAGTGAAAGTTGAGAAAGTTTTGTAAAGCCTCGTTATCGATCCATTGCAAACACAACAAACGGTTTTGTTTTCTCGCTACAGAAATATCAAGAACTCTGACATGAAGTGAATTAGAAAGATTAAAAATTACAGTCTACTTACCTGAATACGATTGTTGGTTGTAAAATAGGTAAAAACAGTTTCATAATGTAATATTTGCCTTAAGATTCAGTTATCGACTTTCAAATTGGATTAGAAATCGAGAACTTTTAGAACTTATAGACGAACTTTATAATATTTTGTGTGAATTAAAGGACTAACTTGTTGATTCGATAGTTTCTCGCTTTAGATCGTGTATTTAACATTAATGTTTGATTTTGTTCTGCTGTTAAGGAAAATATTTTGTCGTAGCATTGCATAGCTAGTCAGATTTGCTTCTAAAAGTTAATAAACTGGTGAAATTTTAGCAAAATCTACTTCAAATAACTAAACCTCCTGACAAAGCTGAAGCATTAAATTTAAAGGTAGTGAACACTGCTTTTATATCTTTTTTAATTTTGCTGAACTTTTGCAGTGCAAAGTGGAAAAATATTTCCTAAATTGCAAAAAGTAAACTCAACCAAAGCATTTTTATTGGGAAGATGGTCAGCGTGAATGTACAAGCATTTTAACACACATAGGCTAAATTATTTCCTTAAGAAATAGACATGGCGAAGTGGCTATTTTGTGTGAAATGATTTGACAACTTTCACAACTTTTGTAGAACTTACGAATTTTATTTTTGCTCCAACATTGTATAATAACATTTTATTGCTTGTAGATTACCAACTTGATGCATATACGTAGTAACAACATTTTCCTGTTTTGGCCGCCAGCCGTAAAATGTAAACGGTTTTTGTATTAAGCTGCTTATGTTTTATCGCATTCAGCGTTTAGTCACACTGCAGTAAAGAAAACCGTAATTTTAATTAACGTAATGTGGCAAAGAAGTTACTAACTGTTTGTCCTTTCGATTTCTAGTGGTTTGTTTTTATTTGGAAGACAGCTGAATTAAGTGAATTATACTCAGATTGACAGATTGAAGTCTGAAATACTCTTGGACAAGAATGTTCGGCAAGCGACCTACGGATGTTTGTGGATAAAACTGATAAGACTTACCATAGGCTTAAGATGAGGGGATTTAGGCAGGGCAATAGACCCCGAAACTATTTTTCCTTCGGGTCAAAATCATTTAAAACATGGAAAAAATGCGCATCAAAATTGCAATATTTTTTAATTTTTTTGTCAATTTAACTCTTTTCGGGTATGAATGTTGTGAAAAGTGCTTTAGATTTGTCTTTTTAATAACTAGAGACGTTATAATTATAAACGTTTTTGAAAACCTATCACGGGCAAAGCGCTGCAGCCCGCCCAGATTTTTGACACCCTACGCCTATACGATCTACAGCAGATTTTATACAAACGTTTTAGTTGTCAAACATATAACCACAACACATAGCCTGTTGACAACAAAATTTCATCCGACTTAGGCTACCTTAAAAAATCCCTGTATTGTGATACTCGTGCTGCTGTTTGATTGGAGCGTGAAGCTACATCGCTTGCAGATATTTGAAGTTCTTCACACTGCATCGCAATGACTGCGGCTAAAACAGGCGTTACCAGCAATTATAAAACTGCCAAGAAAGACATACTTTGCGCTTAATATTGTTTTGTGTGCTTCATAATTCGACCACGTATCGCATTTACCGATAGAACAAAGTTCCTGTAATTAAATAAACTTCCCATGGCCGACACCGTTAGTTTGCCCTCACTGTTTTCGAAGAAATGTTCAAATCAACAAAATCGGCTGATTCGTGCACTTTCGAAATTGTTGTACTGGCAAATTACGCAATTCCACCGGCATTTATTAAGACAAAAGCGAGCGCAACACACTTAAGCGCGTGTATACTACAAGCAAAGATGCGCAAGCCAGCAAGAGTTCGCTGCAAACGTTAGTTGTGGTCTAGCTGCTCGCATCAAGCTGCTGGTCAGTGACAAAAACGTTCAAATAAGAATAAATGCAGTAAATTGTGCTTTGAGTTCAGACTGATGTCTAAAGAGAGTGAGGAATGAGCTTGCGATACACAACTTTGAAAATTTCTGGCATCTTTCTTAGAAATATTAATGCTAGCTCATATACTGTTGGCGCTTGTAATGATGAATGTGCATTTCCATGCTTGTTAGAGCTAAAAGGAGAATCGACACTAAGCAGTTTTTGAGAAAAAACTTAAAACAGAAACCTGGCCATTGATCAATGTGATTACACGACTTATAATCATCAGTATTACAGCGCTGATCATATGGCTGCAATAAACGTGAAGAAAGTTACTACAAGTCTAGTTCAACGTCGGCATCGAAGCAACTTGAATAAGGCGACTGGATTTTTTACGGCAGAGTGTTCCGCTGATGTGCGCCATGTTGCAGTTTTTGTCTGTTTCAATTACTCTATTTATGGTAAAATATGTTGCAACAGCTATAAATTTAAGTTAATTGCGACTATGCCGGGTTGTTGGCAGACTGACACATAATGTTAAATATTCTAACGATCACAAGAGTAACAAGCAAATAAGTCTTCATGGCATCTTTGCAATGCAAGCCAAAACATGCAGTTTTCTTGTACAGTAGTTAAAAAACATAAACCATTTTTTCATATATTTTGTAACCGCAGCAATAAACTTAACGACAACAATATTTAGCATAGAAAAATCCGAATCCTTTTGCAAAAACATGTTTTAACTTGTAAGTGCAATGACTTTTTATTGTTCGTGAAAAAAGCAAATTTTACATAAAGATCCTTAATTACGTATAAAGATCCTTAAGTGTATTCTTTGCAGCCATTAACTGAGCATCAAAACTTTATTTCCTTTGTGTTTTGCTTTTATAAGGTTGGTTTCACAGCACTCCATTGCCTTATCTCAAAACAAATTGTTTATATAATAACGGATATTTTGCTTGGAAATAGTTAAGCACAAGCACATTACATCTTCCTCATTGCAGAAAAGATGTGGAGCGTCCTTGCAACTGCGATCACTGTCAGGAAAACAGGTACATAGTTTTTGTGCGCTTCGATCGCCTAACTCTTTTTTATTTTGATTTTGTTTATAAGAAGTAAGGAACCAAGCGTTTTGCCATGACCAGTGACATGGGTTTGTTTTGATGTATCGGTATAGTTTTGTTTTCATGAATCGATAAATTCGCACTTTGAAAAAACTCTCTCCATACACGTCAGTTTAAAAATGTTGATTAGAGCACATTTGACAATCAGATGACCTAGCAACAGATAAACCAATCGTTTGTCAGTAGCAAAGTGTTTACAGAAGATACTGTAAGTGTAAATGCCTTTCAAATCTTTTGCCTCTTAAAAATGTTGTTCCAAAGTTTTCTATAACGTTTCTTAGGCTCCATTGGTTACAAACGTTGATGACCCTGCAAATAAATATTAACACGCATCTACTAGCATTCCGTTGGTTTTTACATAACAGTGCGGCAATGCAAAAATTTACACTCAAAATGGCGGTTTGCATCATGGAGGTCTGCTCCTGACTGCTGAATGCAGACACCGTTGTTCATGGCCGTATTGCTTCTTTCGACGTGTGGCTATAAGCACTTGATGCAATTTTGGTGTCTTGCAACACGACATGATTTCTAACAAGTAACGTTATAGGACAGTTTGTAAAAACGCGAAGCTTGTCCTCTTTGGCGATAAAAGTTTGGCAATGGCTAGGGTGGTCCGAAAAAAATTTTATGTTTGTTTGCACCCTTTGCAAAGTACAGTAGTAAGCAACAGTTTACAGTTTTTTTCTTCTAAAGAACAAAGGTATGTAAAAAACTCACCGGATTTCAAAAACGTTGATTCATTGCAAGAATTTCAGCGACGCAGCTAAGCGTTGAAGATTTGAAACCGAGACAATCTAGACGGCAGGTTTTGTTTTTTAAGTGGGAAAATGTCAAACTTGAAAATATTTCCTACAGTATTTCTTTTATTGTGATACATTTTGTAAACAAAATTTGATCAGATTATGATAAACTATCGGTTGCAATCTTTGAAACTAATTGTGTTATTTTGACTTAACAATTTCCTTTGCAACTACAAGGAAAGAAATGCGAAGCACTCAAGTCAGAATCAGAATCAACGAACATAGTTTTGTTTTTCGCAGAGATTGATGCTGTTTTGTAGGACACTAGTTAAATTTGTTTCGTGATGTACTCATTAAGATTTGTAGTGCGCTTGTTAAATTTTTATTTTACCGGTTGCTCAACCAAAACACAAAAAATCCAAAGTTTTAGTCCATCTGACCATATATTCGACCAGAGTGAAAGAACTTTAATATTTGCAGTACTTCAACCATGGTACATTCGAACACCTATACTGGTACTGGCCTGTGGCGGTTTAAACTTAGAGTGATGGAATTTAAAACAGACAATTAGACACACCGTAATCGTTGGGCGATGAAAATGATTATCAGCTTGCCTTGCACACAGTTGCCTTCTGGAGTAGCATTTTGTAAGGAACTGAGAATCTCATTTTTCATTCCATTCAGGCGAGGCTGTAGTAAATGCTAGTCACAAATTTCTACTTGAGTTTTATACAGTAACCGAAAGAGATAATGATAACGTTTAGTGAGAGGGCAGCAGTAAGTCAAAAGGATAGTCACTATCTGCTTTCTGTAAGTGGAGTGCAATCCGCTAATATTGTACATAACATTACAGCAGTTGTTTATGAAATGCAAATATTTGCAGAAAAATTGCACGGCGAAATAATTTTTAACCTGTGCTAAAAACACAGGTAAAGTTATCATTCGATGTTTTGGCCTAAAACTACATCTACTTGACAAATTTTCGGTTAATATTGAAACTGATTTTTTTCTGCTCAAAAATGTCACATAAAAACTAGATTTTTTTTCCTTACTTGTTACTATGCAAAATTATTTCCGAAGGAAATGCACGACGTGAGTTCTGGGTCACATTTTGAACAAATGCATTTTTAATTCTTTTTATCGCTTTAATGAAAGATGGAGCGTAAATGAAGAAATTTCAAGACTTAAATGGTTTCAACTATACTTCTGCTCGTCTTATTCCGTCTTGCCTTCCGCACTTCTAGTAAACTCATCGTTGTGGGTACAAATGCTACGTTCCAGTTGCATTTCGGATTTTTGGCGCTTTTTGCAAGGGCTGTACGAACTTTATCACCGTATATGTTATTTCGTTTTTGTTTTTGTTATTATTGTACCCAACATACAAGAGCTGTGGGCGGCACAACATGTTTGAACAACTGCGTATAATAAAACAAACTGCTTTAAAACTATAAGTGAGTCAGGTTATTGAATAAGGATTGGAACCGTGGCATTTCGTTATATGTATTAGGGGTTTTAATGTCTCATAAGTGTTTTTCATGAATAGCAAGGTATTGATGATCAAAAGGTGCAGAACCAGCGAAGAGGAAATTGTGACTTTATGAAGTGAAACAAATTCAGTCCATCACATCATCGAGCACTCGAAAATTTACAAAAACGTTACAAATTTTTTAACATTTTTCTTGTATTTTTTAACTGGACTACTGACCCATTTAAAGAATATTTAGACTACTTTGACATATCAATTTTTACGTACAGGCCATACTTTCAGTGAAGCGCTAGGAAAATGTCGGGGATAAAGTTATTTCGGGCAAAAATACGACACGTGCCATCTGGTGATTTTTAAAAATGTTGATACGCAGGTGGCTGCATGATAAAGAATCTGACTGATGAACGAATGGCTTTGGAATCAAACATTCCGGTACATTATTTTGCGCACTTCAGGGACGAATTAACAAATAACCAAACAAACTGGTCAACCACACAGTATGTCAGTGTGTGAAAGCATACAGACAAATCTTGTTCTGAATGTAAAAGTAGTACGCAAGCCCATGGCGTAAATGCGGAGAAACATATAGTTCCTACAAGTTGGTCATGGGAACAGGAAATTTTTTCTGGAAAGCAGTATTTTTAAAGCTGCTGTACACTCAATGTTTTTTCAGAAGTCTGCGTTGCTGTTTGCCTTCTTGCTGTTTGCCGATGAAACTAAATCGATCCTGAAACAAACACGCCTTGTTTTGCAGACCAACAAAACCGCTGATTTCACGCCAAAAACAATTTTTGCACTCACTGCAGAACTGACGATGGGAAAATTGCTTCGTGTAGAGATATTTTTGTCTCCACAGCTCTTAATTGTCTGCTTCGAGTGAAATAAATTATTTTGTCTGGGCGTTGAAAACTGTTTTATGTTCGGCATATGATTTGCAGGTCATTCCACTAATCTGCTATTATGTCAAACCGAACCTTTGAAATTTTTTTGCAAATCTTCATTGGAAAGGACCAGCGGGCAGAGCCTTAATTGAAAACCAAAGTCGCAACAGACAGCAAACACGTTCTTCTCTCACGCATACTTCTACAAAGTCATCAGATGTAATCTTTTGATTGTATGTGCGCATTACAAGTCGCTGCTCATCTTTAAATGAATCAAAAGCGATATTCCATTGCGTTTTGCTAAAAAATGACGACAGAAAAGCAGCTCCAAATTTCAGATCAACGTGGATCAAAGAATTTGTCTTATGTTTTGCATTCAAGTGATGAACGTTCGTTGAACCAAAGCTTATCAACGGTGACCCCAGTTGAATATTAGCTGAGTTAAAACGTTTGGAGACACTCATACTTCCGGAGTGCTCGATGATAAGCTCATTCCCCAAACAGTCCTTATAATGCTTTTGTTTACATAGCGGAGACGAAAAGATACACGAGCAGAAGGGGCATACACCCAGTTGTCTAGGGCAAACTTGTCAGAATACGAGAGTTTGGAGGCTGCAACTTACGCCTTGAAGAACCCAGGCCACTCTCCGCAACTGTGAACTACACACAAAAATCACAACAAAAAAGAAATATTGTGACAAACTTTAACGTTCCACTACAAACGTATGACAATAAAAGACTTTTTCTATTTATAAATTGTCTTCAGGCCTCTCCATATTCATAAGTGGCCTATATTCTCGTTTTGTAGTAAAATGCTTTCGTCATGAGAAAGTACAGGGTAAAATTTGTGCTAGCTAGTGGATGGCAGTCTACTTGGTCTTAAGTCCACAACCATACCCAAAACACCCTCATCCCAAGATCGATATTTTCCGATCCGCTGTACAGAGGTGTAAGACACAAGTAACATCAAGCTACGCTTTCAACTGTTCAGTGGAAACTCAAATATCCTGATCTTCTGAAGCCATAACTTTAAATATTAGACAGACTTGTCAACTTAGGAGCAAATCTGAAGTTGAATATTTCAATCTATTGTAAACAACCAGCAATAACGAAATCGTTTAGTAATCGTTTTCATTCGAGTTAAGCTTTAAAGACTATGGTTGTAGTGCATGAAGATTGTGACTGTGTTGTATAACGCCTTCACTCCCGCAAGCAACGCAGTAGACTTCAGCACACATGGCAGTAACAAGGAACACACAAATACACGAAAGAACACGAAGATAGATATGTGGCGGTAATAGAAAAGCATACGCTTACACGATTACTTTGACGAAACACAAAACACTTTCAAACAAAACGTTGTTTGGACAATGAATCAAACACAGTAGGTTTAACGCTGCTATTGTTTTTGCTTCTGTAATTAATCATTCATTCCGCGGCTTTCATTTTTTTCGCTTTTGTAGTCTGCTAACTGCAACTTGTACACAAAATAATCAAAACAGTGTATTTTTTGACGTAATCCCAAGAAAATTTGCTATTTTATCGCCGTTGAAACACGATGGTTGAATCGGCCTCATAAACACGCATTGGACACTTCTATGACATCAAGTCACAAAAGAGTTTCTTCGCCTGTCGTCTTCACAAATATGTGGTTTTTCGTATCGACTGCCAGCGAACCAGTCATGCATAAGGCAATGTCTCACGCAGGGAGTACCGAGGTTAGATGGCGCCCGGGGCAAGAAACAAGTTAGGCGACCCCATTGTCGACCTGAGGTATTTCGCGAGAAAATGTACTGTATTGAAGAAAGTATGACCCAAAAAGATGTGTACCCATGAAAATTTCAATTGTGACTTTGATTAAAAAGCTATTTATTTCAAATTACAACCACACATTATTCAGTTTATGGAAGACCATTCACCAGAGTTTCAACTATTTCTGTCGATTTTTAGT
>Ga0210059_1007192_pt1 | contig 17725 bp, 12 predicted proteins | sample Ectturendosymbi2_FD_188042 | JGI IMG/M metagenome (GOLD analysis project Ga0210059, IMG submission 188042) | Ecteinascidia turbinata endosymbiont from Florida, USA - Sample 2 (SPAdes) (version 2) | ecosystem: Host-associated > Tunicates > Ascidians > Unclassified | place: Key West, Florida... | reverse complement strand
TTGTTGCAAAATAGGTCTCCAGGGAGAATATCTTCTGCTGATTTGTCCAAGACATTTTTGGGGCAACTATAGCTGCAAACGATCATCCATAGATTCACCTATCACGTCCTGCAACAGAAAAGACATTCGTTAAAAAATGTTTTTTTTATCGAACAAAATATGGGTACGCATCTTTTTGAGTCACCCTGTACTTTGGATGACCTGCTGGGGTTTCGGGTTCAAAAGTTGTGATGTAAGTTGGTAAAAATATTGGACTAATTAACTAATTAGTTAATTAATTTGCTTATTTTAAATCATAAGTTTTCAACCAGAAACGCTAGAAAGTCGATCAAAGGCTCAAAAGACTCGGACTCGAGCCTAGTTTCCAATTTAAACTTCAGCGAAACCCTTTGGCCTAGCGGTTGGGCCCTAGGCCAGGTAACATGAGCCAAAATGACCCTAAAACTACTTCACTTATGACGTCAGTCACAAAAAATACGCACCCCTCAACCAAAAAATTTTTTTCGATTGCAATCTACTAGACTGGCCGATCCGTTTGAGCTCTTCAACAGCTCTCTAGCGCAATCGGTAGAGGAGCTAGGGTGTTGGTAAGGCAACCAAAAACTGCTGTTTTTAGGTCGAAATCCAAGTACGAATATGCCGTAGACCGGCTCTCAAGGAGTTAAATGGCTCCTGCGGGTTTTAAAGGGATGTCGGGCAAAAATGCTGACGTCAGCAAAAAATAACAAACATCCTATCATTATATAAGCATTTGAAAAAACCAGACATCCTAAACTGAAATGTTTTTTTTTTTATTGCCAACTACATACATTCACGAGTCTTTAGAGGGTTTGAAAAGCTCTCTAGCTCAATCTGACGGCGAGTTATTGCCTGGGGTGAAATGCCCCCAAGAGTGACTTTTGAGGGAGCAAAATTTTGGTCAATTTTTGGTTTATGAGTCATAATTGTCGCTCCCAATATGCTAGAAAGTCAATCAAAGGCTCTGTAGATGTGGATTTTGAGCTAGTTTTCAACTAAACTTTGAGTCCAAAAATGGCCCATTGGGACGGCATCCAGGGCCAGGCAAAGATGGCCAAAATGGTGCAAAAACACCCCTACTTGTGACGTTCCCCCCAGAAAAGCTCAAACCCAAAATGAAAAAAATTTTTTTTTGATTTTGACTACAAGACTTGCTGAATCCATAGAGGGTTTGAACAGCTCCATAGCTCAATTGCCTGGCAAGTTATAGGATTGCAAAGCTCTGCAAGAAAAGTGGCGCACACGGGTCTGAAAGGGTTAACATTATGTGTTTCTGACTTTACGCTCAAGTGTATCAGAGTTTTTGTTGTATATCTGGATATAATCAAAAGAAGCAGTCAACTTAGAGTACTACTGAAGAGTTATTAGTGGACAAAGTGGTGAGAGCCATTTTATTTCGCCTGGCTTCAGCTTGTCAACTTCCTACCCGTGCCCCTGTAACAACTAGGTTGACCCTTCAACAAATAGGTATCTCTATGGAAGCGTGATTGTCCGACTAATTGCTACTGCAACCAGCTAAGAATCCTACATCGCTTTCCTACACTCAGTCCCTACAATTCTATGACCTCACAAAACCTTGATTACAAAATGTTCAAGATGAGATGGAAATGGTCTGTATATTTATCAAATATTGCCTATTTAAAAGTGTTATGCTAAAGAAAATAAGAAAAAATAAGGACACAAATCACATTTGAGGACATTTTTTAGAAATAAAGACAAAACTATTTTCTAAGATGTAGTACTTCAAAGTAAGGACAGTTCTTAGAAATAAGGACAGTGTGGTACCCGTGTTTATTGGCCATTCTGATAATGTCCATTGAGAGCAGTTTAATATCCTCGAAAAATTATCCCCAATTGTAGACTGTCACTAGAGTCAAAACAGCGTTGTGCACCATACTCGAACTCTGATGAATTTCCTAGCAAGCAGGTATGACTCCTAGAGATGTGACCTGATTGATTTTAGAGAAACTACATATGTAGGCTGATCTGAATGTATGCAAATTAGCAAAAAAAACAATAAATCAATGGCAAATAGAATAGTATGCTGAATTTCAGTTTATTATTTGAAGCCAAAGATAGGTTGGTATACAGTGCAATGAATCGGTGTTGGACACTGTTCTGACCCATTTCTCACTGCTTGAAAGTGCACCTTATGAAAACTTGTAAAGCCATCACATGCAAGACGTTTCACTGTCTGAGAAAACATATCTAATATCGGTGTGTTGTACTAACTTACCTTGTGTTGGATTAGATATGAAAGTGAAGGCTGTTTTATGACTAGCATCTAATTTATGATCTCTTTTACTGAGTGCTTGTATAGGTGTCTTGTGCACGCATTTTAATCAGTTGTATTTTTGTGCCTTTACCATTGGTCACATTAATTATTTGATTGTCAAAGGGTCTGCAACAGATGGATGTATATCTAATTTGTGCATTTTTAGTATATAATGCCTTACTTTGCTTTCATAGGTCGGCAAAGCTTCTGAAAATAGCAGATTTACTTGAATCAAGGCTGGAGGAATTTGCAGAACTTGAATCACAAGACCAGGTATTTGCATGCAGGGTTAACTCTCCTTGTTTGTATGATGTCCATCAACAGTGAAAAAACGGAAGTGACTGTACAAATTGATGAAGACAACATCTTTGTTGCAAACAATTAGATGATGCACGATTGTTTGCATAAATTTTGTGCTATCAGCATGCATGCTTATGCCTGTAGGTGGGGCAGGTTTCTTCATGCATTTTTGTGACTGAAACCACAAAGTAGCAGAAATGCAATAAAAAGACCAAAACAACAAATAACAAAAAAGATTTTTCTCAATATATAACAAAATGAAAAAACAGTTGAGGACTTTGTAATTCTGCAAATTGGTGTAAATGATACATTTGAGACACAAAGGGTTGGCGATAGACCTTATGTGTCAACTACTCAGCCAGCCATCCTATTGTTGGCAAAAATTAATGCTGGATTGAAGATTTTTCAAATGGAGAAGAAAAAAGAAGTGACAATGTGCAATAATTTGAACATCAGCAGGCAGATGTTAGAACAACTAAAAAAATGTAGGGTGAAAGGCATGCCTATGTGCAGGGAGGGTGGCGAAGCATTAGGAAACGTGAAGGGTACTACAGAAAGAGGTACTACATATGAAATTATAAAAATTTGGAACCAAAACATGAATGAAGAATAAGCTGGCATATTGACAAGATAACAGGACATTTTTGTAATATTTTCCAAATAAGAAAGATGAAAGAGACTTAAATTTTAGACCAAAGTGTAGGACCAATATAAACCAAAGAAACTGACTCAGGGAAGGCTTCAATCTGGGAAAATGGTATTTTTTGCAGAAAAGCAAGCTTGTTTGATAATTGTGACCTGATGCAGCCTTACAGAAGTTCTGGTCAAAGTGTTCAGGCAGTCCACAGTTGTCAAAAAGCTGCATAAAATTGGCAACTGATAACTTAATTAAATCAAGAATGTACGTAAAATAGAGCGTATCCGTTTTAGTTTTATTATAAGTAACAGCTCTTGAAGCTTTATTCTGCAATATGATTAGAGTGAAGATAATTGATGCTGCAATTCCGTACATATTACTCCTATGTGAGCTCATGGCAGTAGTAGTAATTGCGGAGTTTGTTTCGCCGTCTTTTTGGAGTGAAAGATGCTGTAGCACACAAACAAGCTGAACTAACTGGTCGACATAACCTGAGTCAGTTTTGCTCATGTCAGCGTGGTTTCCCACAATTTTGTCCTGGAGTGTGCCAAAGTTGGAGTAACAACAAGTGCTTTGAGCGCTTTGCTTCAGACCTTAGTTCAGGGGTTTTCAACCTTTTTCTGCTCATGGCCCATTCAACTGCAAAAGCTATTGGTGGTGGGCTGGTAGCCCATTACAACTAGGAAAGACATTGGTGGTGGCCCAAGGCTTATAATCTCATAGATTCAACACTTCTATAACTTCGGCTTTACATTAATTTGCTGCTGTGCTATAACAATTGCATTTCTATGCCACAGCAATTCTTGTAAATGCAGCTTCAGCTAGCATTGTTAAGTAGGAGATATGTCACAAACGTAACATTCGGGTCGAATTTTTTTGCTATTTGTCTATCTCATTTCATCATAATGACATATTATACAAGTCTCTCATAGTGCTTTCATTCTGAATTATGCCAAGCTCTGTGGCCCACTGAAAAAATCGCCATGGCCTACTGGTTGAAAACTACTGCCCTACAGGCCCATAGCCAGGTTTTAAGATTTGGGGGGCATGATACATTGTTTGGGGGGTAATATGTTTGTTTATTGTATGTTTAAAAGAAATTATTTTATGTCCAACACATTTTTCTAGCGGGGAGAAAAAAATTTAGGGGGCTGAAACTTCCCCTGGTTACAGGCATGCTTGCTAGTGCCATGGCGTTGTTCGCGCTAACAGAGAGACTGCAGAAACGGTTTCGAAAGACTGTCTCCAGAGACGGTGACATCACAAATCTAAATTGTAACCACTGTGGACATTCCTTTATACAATTTTAGTTTGTAACAATGAGGTTACCTTTTAACGCAAGGTGCGGTGATGTTGCGAGTTGGCGTAACGATTCAACAAATTGAAAACAAGCATTTGCAAAATTTATTAATTTTTCGAGTTTTAATCATTTGGGGGTGCACAAAAAAAATTGGGGAGGCGCTGCCCCCGAATCCACCCCGTGGCTATGGGCCTGCTGACCTAGTGTGTTGCGCATTCCTGGATTACGACCTCTGTTCAGTTGCATGCTGAATTCTTATTTAAGTATAAATAAATACGCATTGCCTTGTGCTCATGCTATGAAAATTGTTTTTCATGAATGAGTATAGTTGTAAAGTTAAGTATGATTGTCACTTCTGCTTTAACAATTAATAAAACTGCTGAAGCCCAACGCCGCTGAAACCTGCTATCGTTCTCCATGCGATTTGATTGGACAACACTAAACGGAGGGCCGGGCGGGCTGGAGGGCCGTGTTGCCAAATGAAAAACATGAATTTTCCGCGGGCTGGCGAGCTGCACAGAAGGGCGGGCCGGCAGGCTGCACTACAGGGCGGGCCAGTGGGCTGCACATTACGCTGGGCTGCGGAAAAGGGCGGGCCGGAGGGATGCCCTTTTCTCCAGCCCGCCGGATCGCCTTTTTGTACAGCCCGCTGGCCCGTCCTTCTGTCTTCTATGCAGCCTGCCAGTCCGCCGACAGTTCACGTTTTTCATTTGGAAACACGGTCCTCCAGCCCGCCCGGCCCGCCGGCCCTCCAATTAGTGTTATCCATTTGATTTTCTTTTTTTGTGTTCCAAATATTGCAGGGAAAACCCCTGTGGCTGGCTCGCTCCGTTGATATTCCTCGAGCTGTCTACAACTTTCGGTTCTTCGCGACATACATACTTCACCACGTAGAAGACTCAACGCAACTGCAAAAACCCGCTCAAGCATTAAACTACGTACAGTGTGTGCCAGCTGGCGTGTGTGGGCTAATAAGGTCAGTGTATGCTTTCATTTTAAGCGTGATTTGTACAGCACGTAATGCTTTTCGTACAAGACCGTGGTTCAGACTAACACGGCCATGATTTTCTTTTGTGCTTTTGCTAAGGTCTATAGGTCACGACAACAATCTTGATCAAAGTAATATGAGTGGGGTTAATTGAAGAAATTAATAAACATTATACACGACTGAAGTAACATTACGAGTCACCGTTTGGCCTGAAGTATTATTCTTAGTTTTTCTCCCGTGTTGGTCTCAGATGTTCCAGCATTGTGGAACTTCCAATTCTGGATTTATAATACAAGTGTACAACTTCATGTTGGTCAGTAGCAGAAAGTGGCAGTTGCTATTGTGACCCAATAAATAAACCCTCCAAATGAAAAAAAACAATATACCAGTTTTTTCATTACCAGCACATCGTTGATGACGTAACATGACAACGGCACTGTGCGATGTGCATCGCATCAGTGGTTTAAGTTAAGATGCAGCCGACGGGATGCAATTGCATAAACGTTAAAAATACGCCAACGTTGCAGTTGGCCCATCGTCAGACTGGTCAGAGAGCAAGGGACGTAAAAAGCAAATACAAGTTGACAGTGGCGATAGTTTGGTGAAACCTGCACTTGCCGCGAAGTGGGACAGATGAAACGTCGCGAAATGAAATCACAAGTTGTCTGGTCGTTCGACACCCACCGATCTAGATCATGAGAGAAACAGACAAACACAAACCGAAACGTAGTTGTACAGGAAGTGAGGCGACCACAAGTTGAAAAATTATTATTAAAAGCAATATTGTTCAGTACTGTGAAGAACGGTTCTCCAAAACCGTATTGAAATGCGTAAGACCTGTCAACATATTTGGTGTTTCCTAAAATATGCTTGCCACAGCACGTTTGTACGAGTGCCAATAATTGGAGTGTTGTTTTCTTTTTATGTCTTTTTCAATGGTCTGTTGTGAAAAATACCAAACTAGAAATGTCAAAATGGAAAACGAATCTTCCAGCAAACTTTTTTGAATTTGCTTCGTTAGCAAACAACTATTGTGTTCATAGAGCAATTGGTGACTTCTCCTTAATACGTGCTTCATAATAATTTTCCAACTCCTGCCATTGTTGCAACTGTAACATTCCGCAGTGTTTACTGCAACGGTTATTAGAAATAAACCCATTGACAGCAACGTGCGTCAGTTTTCCAGCGCAAGAAGCATGGCGTTGGTCTTGATCCTGGAGAACAGCTGTTGCTATTTCAGCATTGAACGAAGTAGGTTATAACCTGTCCCTTGTATATCCATCAGCATCATATTTCCCTTTGTGAATTCAAAACTGTAATGAGCATTGGCACTCGGCCTTCTTATTTAAGACCAATGAAATCTTTGTCGGGAACCGTGACATCATTGTTGATGTACTTCACAAAATCTGCCGCACAGAACGGCTCGACCGTAACATGACTATCATCATATGCAGCGTGTTCTAAACTTATTACAACATTGAACAACTTCCTTAGTTTTAATAAACTAAAATTCACACATCTACACAAAACACGATAAGAAAACAGGCATAAAAAGACGCCAAGGTCGAGCATTCAACTCAAAACGTCTCGTCCAAACTACAACAACGGTAGGTGCGATGTGCAGGCCGTCCTACCGATCGCGTTTCTTCCAGCGAATGATCAACACGTCATGAGCGCCTTGTTAAATTACGCCCACGCGGCAGTGGCAATCACATGAGAAGAATGTCACCAAGAAACACGAAATCAAAGACACGGGCCTCACCCAAGAAATAACTCGGACAGGCAAAACACAAACTTACATCATAGCGTAATAAGCATCCTCCATTAACAAATGTTTTGCCAAATGCTTCTGGAACTTCCTTAGAAAAGCTATCGAAGATATGTTTGGCAACTGAGTGCATTTGTACTTGTTCCTTTACGTGCTCTTCAATAGTTAAATGAACATCTTTAAGTACAGGAAAACTGTCTTTCTTGTATTTCTTAATCACCAATAACTCCTCACCATGACTGTCAGTTTTCGGTTTATAGGCTTCTCTGAAAGCACCTTGGCCAAATGGAGTTGAATCAGTTTCAAAGGCACGAGGTAAATACTTATCCCACCCTGCATCTTGAACATTGTACTTTTGTGAGTGTAATTGCACGGTATGCGTGCATACTTTCTTGCATAATTTGCCAGCAAGCAAAGTGCCTGTGCTCACAGATGGAGAAAAATGCTGTGTTACTGCTACATCTACTAGCCCCAGAGACCCTGTGCACTTGGCAAGAGGATTTACACCTATATGAGGAACAAGATGGGTGTCTTGTCATTGTTGATAAACCTCACAAGGCAAATTTTTACCATGCATTCTGAGCATCCTTTGTGCACTACTGACCTCTGTCACTAGAGAGCACATCACATGAAGTTTTGGGCTGCTGGAAGTATTCTTCGCGCGCACATTCCACATTTTTCAAAGACAATTCAGTGTACCTACCAAATGGAACCGAAACTCGGGTGTCCACTGGTGCATACCTTTTAGCCCGACCAACTGGTTCTGGTGACATTCGTTGAACTGTGGGTGCGGTATTGGCAGCGATGTAATTTTTACTCTCTTTGCCTCTTACCCACACGCTCCTCAAACTCATTCCAAGACTCTTTACGTCCAAAATCATGATATAAAATAAGTTTGTCAAACTATTTCAATTGTTCTGCAAAAATGGTTTTGGCATTCATAATCCAAAACTTCTTGCGGAAAAATAATTTCTCTGTGCACCAGCCAAACTTGGAGTAGTTCAGCAAAAGTTGTACGGCGCACTCGGTAGAGAAGGGATCTCAACTCAAACTGCTCCGAGGGCCAAACGAGGACTTAAAAAGTAACCCGAGGGCCGCATTATGACCCTGACGCAACAATGACGGCACCTGAACCTCATAGAAACAGCTTTACATTTTATTTCCGGCGAAAAGTATCACGAGTTATTGGCAAATCATTTCTATCCGTCTCTATATTCGTTTGAAAGGAACTCGTTCACTCGCTAGCCGAGCACTTTTAAACATCAGCGAACAAACCAAATAGCGTAAATGCTAATCATTTGAAAATCCCCAAAAATCATTGCAGGCCGCACAAAACGGCCTGGCGGGCCGTGTGTTTGAAACCCTGCATTAGAGCTTCGCAGCCCACTGGTTGAGAAGCGCTGCCGTAGATAATGATTTAGGGCAAACGACAGTCAGAAAGACGGAAGGTGTGACCAGGTCAGCGCAAACGCCTTGTTTTGAGAAAACTGAACAGGGAAAAACATCCGGTCAAGGTAACCTCATACCTGATCCTGTCTCTCCAATAAGACGCCACAACTACAGTATTGCCGAGGCACCGCATTTCAAAACTGTTTAGTTCTCCATCCTGCTGCATGTATGTTGGCCAAGTTTTCATAGTTTTAAAGCAGAGCACTTCAGTACCGAAGCCTTGTAGCTTTTGGTGCGCAATATAAGATGTGGATTGCGCTCTGGAATTGAGTCGGAGCAGTTGCTTTTCCGGTTCTAGACTAAGTCTCTTTCTCAAGAGAACAGTCGTTGGACACAAATGCTTGTGGCGTATTACTGCGTGTCAACTGGTGCTTTGCAAGGATCTTTTTGTTGCTGATGACCAGAGAAATGGCCTCACAAGCAGCAGAAAAATGGCCCATTCGGTGGCTGAAGGTCCGCTTCTCGGTGTCAAGCTAAACTAAAGCATCATCATACGGTGACAGTGGTGCACGTACAACGATATGCCGAGTTCTTGTTTTGGCACATAACCTTGCAAGGTCTGAGAATCTGCCATCTGTGTGGATGCGCAGAAAAATCCATCATTGATGGTATTTTGTCATAATCGTGGAATGTATCGTGGAGAACAGCAGATAAGATTCCAAACAGGGTTGGGGCCAGGACACAGCTTTGCTTTATGCCATTTTTCAGCCTAAAAAGAGCTGACGGAGCAATTTCAAATAAGTTACAGGAGTGTCAACTTGATTTGTTTCCAGTTCCTGGTCGAGCGCAACCGTCTTACTAAAAACGAAAGATGCTGGGCATGTTGTGGTCAGCAAAATATCCAGTTATCCAGACGGGGAATTTTGAGATATTTTTGTCGTCTAAGGTAACCATTTAAGATCACTTTTCGACCTTCGCTCATTACGGATTAACCAATACAGGTCAGGTGGACGGAAAATTTCCTTATTGTCTAGGGGCGCCTAGCTTAAGGCGGGCGGTAGCAGACTAGTGAGGCACGAGGTCTCTCCCACCGTGATTCGCACCCTGGGGGTCACGCATCTGTGGTGCTGCTGCAACAGCTGGGGGCTCCAAACCTTCGTGCACTTGCAGCGAGATCGGGACTACGCTGATTCTGGGGATCCGATCCGGAGTGCACGTGCAGTGCGGTTGGAATCTGCTGTTGCTGGACCAGGAAACATCTGGGGACCACCAATCTATGGTGGAACTCCAGCATGTTTGTTTCTTCTCAAAATTTGTCAGTTTCCACCCAAAAATTCGTCTTAGTGTTGAAGCTAGAAAAGCAGATATGTCTCAATTCGCCGCTGCTTGCTTCTCAGCAAGCCAGAAGACATAATAAAAATCTTATTCATATAGATCGTCGTAAATGCACAGAAACTGATTTTCTTCCGCAGTCCGTGGAATCTGCCAATGTACCTGCTAACCTGGAAGATAGCACCGGCTATTGCTTTTGGCAACACTTGCGTTGCGAAGCCTTCTGAGCTGACCAGCCTGACTGCGTGGAAACTTTGTGAAGTTCTCCAAGATGCTGAGCTTCCCACAGGTGTTGTGAACATTTTGTTTGGATATGGTCCTTCCGTGGGAGAGGTGGGTGATGTTTCCCCTTCAAGCAACGCGTTTTCAAAATGAATGATTGTGCCGTGTTGATTAAATCACACCTGCTCGGCGGAATGCAACCAGCTGCAGTTATAATTTTTTTCGTTCAAGTTGACAACTGTTTTTAGGTTGCTTTATCATTGCAAGGAGGTTGATCTCCATTCACACTTAAAATCTTTTAGGATTTAGGAAATAAAGTGATAGAATCCTGCTTCACTTGTGTTTGCAAACTTGAAGACGATAAAATTTTATCACAGTCACATGGAAATGTTAAAACTTTACCCAATTATTTTGAATCCATGTTTTTTACTGTTTAATGTCTTCAAGTGAAAAAATATGTTCGATTTTGTGTTCCTGATTCAGTAGTTCGAGGTACGTCGATTTCATTCTCTGTGCTGTGATGTTGTGCTCCAGGAACAAAGCAATTTTGGAAGTCGTATGACAAACACCCAAAGAAAAGCCAATGATTGAAATCAAATTACACGTTTCAAAAGTTGTGTTGAGATACGTACCATACAATTTCATTTAAATCCTTGAATTTCGCGTTGCTGTTTGTTATACCAGTCTTGCTCGCTGATTTCGCCAAAATCACTGATGGCTCAGTGACTTTGCTTATGAGATTTAGAAGTTCCGCTTGGGGGTATTCAGCAATTGATTTAGAAATCTGTATCGTATATTTTTTAAACAATATCAAGTTGCCTGTAACGAGCATTTGTTTTTTTTGATTGTGTTCACAAAACAGTCAAAAAAGATACAGTTTTGTTTTCAATATTCAAAAACTAAAGCTTCTTGTGATATTCAGATTGGACAATCCTTTCTGAAACCTTCTCGTCGCAAAATTGCTGCACGATTTCTATGCTTAAATGCAATCGTCAATTTGGTTTCGTATTTTCAAAATTTTATAGTTACCCGTCGAATTTTCTGGTGGCCGCCTCGAATCAATCAAGGAACACCTATTGCAGAAAAGGCTTCCCAGATCCGCTTTTGCAACTTTTGTCTCTGCTTGTGATAAGGATCGTCATAACGAAGCATTGGTGATTGACAGGCGATTGTCAAGCACCCCGACGTGCCACTGATATCCTTCACCGGAAGTACGCTGGTCGGAACTCGAATTAGCGCCGTTTCTGCCCCCTTCTGCAAGAAGCTGTCCTTGGAGCTTGGTGGTAAAAACGCGGCCGTCATTTTCGAGGACGCTGAGTTTGACGAATGTGTCGCTACAACGATTAGATCGGGCTTTAGCAATCAGGTTCGAAATTGTTTAAGTGTGAATTGTAATTGTTAGGACGATGTTTTGTTGTATCTTCCCTGCGTTGGTTTTAGCCAGAATTAGAAACTTGGTATCACTTGCAGCAGGTAATTAATCGATGTGTGTATTGGCATCGAGATCCTGTATGCTTTGATGTAGAGTAGTTGTCACCAGTTAGCCTTCAGTTCTTTTCGAAGTTTGAAACACGACTGCGCAGCGCTTGTGCGGTTTTGTTGTTTCAGTTGTTGTGACAGCATTGTGTTTAAGTACGAATTGGACACACGGCAGGCACGCGACGCGATGCTTTTGGTCTTTACTTGCAGGGAGAAATCTGTCTGTGCACGAGTCGCGTTTTTGTTCAATCCACTATATTCGATAAGTTCGTGAAGAGATTCGTCGAAATGGCGCGGGCGATAAAGGTCGGCGATCCCAGCGATCCTGAGGTGAAAATGGGAGCTTTGGTTAGCAAGCAACATTATGACAAGGTACGATTCGTCCAACTGCTACGTCCATACGAGTCGAGCTATCGGTGATTATCGCATACTTTCAGCTTGTGTACTTCAAATGTTGTTCACTTACGCTTTCGTGTTGTTCACGTGTGATTTCGTCGGTCTCTCGGCTAAACACCCGGAGTTTTTCCAGGAGTCTTATTTTGAATATCAGCTGGAAGCTGAGCGGGTGGCCTGTCGAAAAATACACGACTGTTTTCGACGAAGCCTTCATGCTGTGTCGCATCGAAGTCGCTTTTTGTTTGTGGCGAAGATTGCCACAACGTTTCGACTTGATCACTCAGGTGGCAGTAACAACAACAAAGAGGACAAAAGTCAAACAAACTGCGTGCTGTGGATTTGTTGTCAGTAAAGGCTTTGCGCCAATTTATAGTCAGATTTAATTAAACTCAAACTATATGTCTGTTGATTTAGTTAAACTATATGCAGCAGCGATGAAGCTGCTTGGGTATTTAGATCGACGTTGAACAATGCGGTGGATTTCCAAGTCCAGATATCACGATTCGAAGATTTTTTGACTCGGTTGGTTGCCGACTTACTTGCAATTTGGTGATCTGGTACATGAGCAGGGGCGTAACGAAGGGGGGCACAAAATCCTGGGAGCCAAATCACTATGGGGGCGTCGAAAAGTCCTAACAGTGTCACAAGCACTTTCTTCAATACAGTCAATTTGCTTCCGAAAAAGCTCAGGTTCAAATATGGGGACGCCAAACTTGCTTCTTGCCCCGGGCGTTATCGAACCAAGTTACGCCCCCTGTACCTGAGTTCGAGTGTTGTCATAGCTGTGCACTCGAATTCGGACTCCTCACTCAGCTCCTGCACGTGTTTTTCGTTTGTACAAATTACGAAGCAGTGCTTGCTCTTTCTGAAGACCTCCCCCACCACTCACCAGTTTCAACGAACGGCTATCCCGATCTTTAACGTTGCGCTTGTGGACTGTCCAGGTGACTGGGTACGTAAGCACTGCCCGTAAAGATGGTGGAGTGATTCACTGCGGACACGGCGTGGACGACTTGTCGCTGCCCGAGAAGTGCAAGGACGGTTACTTTGTAATGCCGACCGTCATCACTGGCCTCCCAGACACGTCGCCTTGTCAGACTGACGAAATTTTTGGCCCGGTTGTTTGCGTATCACCGTTCGACACAGAAGAAGAGGTAAGATGCTTTGTGTACTTGCTGTCCTTGCAGTAGATGCTACCTTGTTGCCTGTCTCCAAGAGCGAATTATGATGCAACTGCATTGATGTGGAGAAAGTTATATGATCGTAACTTTTGCGGAAACGGTGATCCTAAAACTGTCCACGTGATAGAGATGTCTTATTTCTGTGCGCTTCGGAGATCCTTGCACAGCTTATCATTATGGAAGAGGACTCGTTGTCCAAATGGCGTTTTTGTATTACCCCTGGACAATTGGCGCACGTTGAGAACTGTAGCAGTGAAGACTTAACTTTGCTTACTTTAGAAGACTGCTAAAGTTAATGCCCGTGCTTGTGCGGTGCGTCTCTCGATAGCGAGTGCACGTACATTTGAAATCACAGTGCGCTGCCTGCATTGCAACATTTAGCGTATTAGTAATATCTTTTTGCGAAGACAATGAAAAATGCAGAACATGATGGCAATATGTTACTGTAACGTGGACACCTGACGATATCAATTGACCTGCTTGGCAGAGAACTAGTTTTTCCAAATCGTCTCAAAACGTACATGCTAGTCATGAGCTTGATTTGTTTTTGTTGTTGTTTCTTCAAGTGTGTTAAAACGGCCTTGTAACGCGTGTACGGTTCTGGCACAGGAAAGAAAACTTGTCCTGTAACCTGCAGTTACAACGCTGTCTGTGTTGCCTCTGAAAATAGATATTCATCATCTCAAGTTAAGGCAGGTTCAAGTTCTTATACATGCGAGTTTGTGTTCAACGTGGTTTGTAGAACACCCAACATGCTTCACCTTCACTCTCATAAATAAAGCGGGAATGCCATGTACAAAGACAGGAGAATGGGCACCATCCAGAAAACAACAAGCAATCGTTCAAAATATATTTTCTGAACATCTTTGGCTGCAGTGCACAGAAACCGGTGCGAATGAGGCGTAAACGCGTTTTATGGTGTTAGTGTACGACGGGACTACAACGCATTCTTTTGGCATGACTTGCTCGGAGACCCATCTCCATGGACGAAAAACTGAAACGCCGCAATGAGGCAAGCGGCGCTGACAACGCACGCTAAGCGTGAAAGCAGTCAGTTTATTCCCTGCATAGACTGACGCACAGCTTCTCTTGGATTTGGTCTGTTAGCAATTTCCGATCATTTTGTGCGAGGTCGAAATAAAAAATAGACTAGCGGCCTGATGTCCTTACGCTCTGCATGTATTGCCATGTAGGTGATACGACGAGCAAACAGCGTGCAATATGGTCTGTGCGCCACTTTGTGGACAAAAGACTCCTCTCGGGTTCATCGCTTGACTGACAAGCTCAACGTTGGTAAGTTGCGGGACGCACGGTTGAGGAATGACTGATAATGACGTTTGTGGTTTGGCCTCGGTTAGACCAGAACACGCCTGTCTGTAGATGAGTCGAGTCAAGTGATACAAAAACGTGTCGTTCACACTGGCGTAAATTGTGTAATTCGTAAATTGACGCTTAAAAGTGTTAATACCTCAAAACTGTCCGTCTCCACAGTTAAATTTTCCAATAAGGATTAAGACATATCCGCCGTCACCGAAATTTAATTCGGTTTAAGTCTCAGAAATCGGTATTTTTTAACTGCCTGGTTGTAAAGGCCACAGTTATCGTAGACATTTAGTTTCACGTCATTAAGACTGAAGATAAATGTTTTTTTCATCAATTTTACCACGTTGCAGCAAAAGTTCAAACCAATTCATTAAAAAATATGTAAATTTGGAGATTTCATCGCAGCGAGACGAATCCGACGTTTGCGACTCTGGAAATGGTTTATTTTAACTTTTTCTCGCTAACCTCGGTGCCAGTTCATCCTCTCTTCTCTCAGCTAATCGGTGCGACAGGTGCTGATACAGGTCGTGTTTTGTGACAATGTGAACGATAGTTGCATTTTTCAAAAATTGATTGTTGGAGACAGATTCGGATTAACTTGCAACAAAGTGCGCCTGAACGAATTACATATTGGGGGGGTGGGCAGGATCCGATCTAAAGGTACTACCTACGTACCTCATGATCGGTGAATATTCAACCTTGGAATGCACTTGTACAACTTGTAAAAGAATTGAAATGCAAAAAAGCGCAGCTGCATTCGCTGTCATTCTATCGCAGTGTTTTCGTGTTTTGTCAGTATCACTAGCTCCGAAAGACACATGGTTCTCTTCGGAAAGAACCCCAGTTTGTGTTTAAACGAGATTGTCAACAATTTACAAGTAATGCTGTTAAGTTATAAACCAGACCATTCCGATAACCTTCTCGTCATATCCACTCGTACGACTTTGATTTAAGCGCCAACTCTTGTGCGAGTAAGATGCATTTGAACATGCATAGCGTATGTAAGTCTTACTGCGCACACGACCATCCCCAATTACCTCACTGCAAAATGGACATCCCCAATTACCTCACTGCAAAAAAATGGTTCATTAATTTGTCACAAATGTTTCGTATCAGACCATCAGTGAAAAGCGGAGTAACACGTATGGTAGACAGTGGCGTAACTGACGGGGAGCAGGGGTGCAAACCGCTACCCATGGCAAGGCAAATGTAAAAACTGGGCCCCCACTTAGTTTATGTTTCGGTTTTAGTATTCTTTTGGTTTTCAGTATATTGTTCTTTTTTTGCGTTTTTCGGAGTATTTTCTGGTGATTTAGGCTTTTAATATAGCCATCCACATCCGGATTCAATACCTTTTTTTCTGAATGTTGGCAAGCGAACCCCCTTCAGCTAAGTTTCACCCCTAGCTCAAACCTCTAGTTACGCCACTGACGGTATATCGAAACGAGGTTACTCGTCTTACCGACAAGATTACGTTCTCAGCAAATTTAACGAAAAACTAAAAATGCAATAATATATAGTGGAGGTCCGCTGTATCTCGCACCCCCTCATAAAAAATGTGGGGACCGGATGCCCGATCCCTCTTGTTTCGCCGTCCATACTTTCAGCTGTCTCATCAACATTGTTTCTTATTTTTTCTCACCAGGCACTGTCTGGGTGAACTGCTGGATGGTTCGCGACCTCAACATGCCGTTTGGCGGAATGAAGATGTCGGGTGTCGGCCGAGAAGGGGGAAAATATTCACACAGCTTCTTCACCGAAGAGAAGACTGTTTGCATCAAATACTAGACCAGGTCGCGGACTGGTGGTGGTTGCGTAGCATAGAAGGTACATAGGTCGTCTCGTTGTCCACGACAATGTCCACTGGCTGGAGGAATGCCACGACCGGACGAACATGGACGGTCTGCCGTGTTTTATGCCACTTGTAAAACTACTGTTGCAATTGTGTTGTGTCCTCTTTTCGATTTTTCGCGGCCGTTGATGTCAACTTATTATTATTGCGAACGATAATATTTGTGAAATTTCCTATCTTGATTGCGAAATGTGCTTTCCATTTTTATTGTTTCGTGCTTTTTGAAAAAGAGCAAGAGCAATAAACTTGTATTGCAGTAAAACTTCGTATCTACCAAGATTCTGTTTGTCAACATCTTCAAATTTTAATCTTGCTTACGTATTTTCTTAAACTTTTTCATCAGGTCCATCAACCTTGGTATTTTTGAGTTCATTTATTTGAAAAAAGCTGCGATACGCTTTTTCCAAGCTTCTGTCTTGATGCTCTTACAAGAGCTGCTGAGACATCTGATCGTCAGATGTTGATTCACAGTCCGACAATGTTTTCTGCCACTACTTCACCATTTTCCTGAGTTATTATCGTGTGCTGTCGAACTTTACTTTCTGACTGTTATGGCGTCATTGAGATCAAAACTGAAACCTTCCAGCACAATGGTTCTTAACCTTTTCTCTACCACGCCTCCCTTAAATAGTTGTACTTCGTTTCAAGCCCCCCCTGACTTCAAATAAGTAAATTTAACGGAACACCTTTCCGTCCAAAAACTACTGTCCATGTTGTGGAGCGCGTAAGGGCTCGCGCCTGTGATGAAATGACGCTCCCTGGGGAGGCGTGCGCCCTTGGTTAAGAACCACTGTTCCAGTTGTTCCGTCCTAGACAAGATGCAAACTCTGATCTGTATGTCATCTTATAATCGTGTTGGTTCTGTGCACACATCTCGGCTTGACAGCCATAGAACTTCCTGATAGAGTTGAGAATTAGACACCTCGATTTCTGGCTGCATAATCCTTCGAGGAATCAGCCTGCCACGCGTTGCTTTCGTAACTTTGCGATGATTCTGACTGCACATGTCCACGATTCAGCATCAAGACACCAGAAAGGCGACGCAGCCGAATCTGATCGCAAAGTGCTTCATTGTTAAATTTTTGTTATCAATTTTTGCTTTGCCAGGCTGGCATCCCAAACGTCCAGCTGCTGCTCTCAGTAGCTCTGTGGATTTCTACTTTTGCAACGTCTGGTTTAGCGTTGCGTTGAATTTGCGATTCATCACGCACGAACAGGATGTTCGCGAAGAGCAACACCCATATGTATGTGGCGCGAACAAGCAA
>Ga0210059_1007191_pt1 | contig 17726 bp, 11 predicted proteins | sample Ectturendosymbi2_FD_188042 | JGI IMG/M metagenome (GOLD analysis project Ga0210059, IMG submission 188042) | Ecteinascidia turbinata endosymbiont from Florida, USA - Sample 2 (SPAdes) (version 2) | ecosystem: Host-associated > Tunicates > Ascidians > Unclassified | place: Key West, Florida... | reverse complement strand
TAGTTTTGTCAGGCAAGTTGTTCAGGATTAAAATGTGTTTATGACTAAATCCTATCTCCGTTAATTTGCTGTGCAAGTCCAAGTCCAGTCAATTGGTTTACTCTCTTCAGCCGTTGAAGGTTTTACCTTCTTCAGCTTACCACCTCGGGATGCCGCATAAAAGGTGAGCAATGCTCCTTTTATGCCGCCGTGGCCAAGCCACACTTGGGTGAGAATCACTTGCATCTTCTCAACACGTGTGTACATGTTGTTGTGCACCCGTTCCTGCTCGGCATGTCAATTGCATCCCTTTGCAATCCGATTTGGTCGAACCCAGTTTACCAGCGGTCATTAAAAACTACTTTGATCCTTCTCCGGATCAACTCCTCTTGACTGAACTAACTTTCGACCGAAAACAGCAACTTTCGAAATTTTGATTAATGATAAATTTCCGCCTGAACTATCACTCCTTGCCGTGCAGAACAAAACGCAACTCGCTAGCAGTGAAACGTGAGCATGACGATATTAGTTCAGCGTCAGCAGATTAAACGTATACTAACCCACTGAGTACAGTTATTCTACGGCATTAAGCCCCTTGAGTGAAACATTTTATAACACGTATATTTAATGCAATTGAGTAGTTTTACCAAGTGAAGATTATCGAGACATATAAAATTGAGTCTTAGTTGTATAAGCAAATCGTTTGAATAGGGGAACCGATCCAAAGAGATTGTTGATCTCCTTATCGCAAATCTTAAAGAACAGAATTAAAATATGAAAGTTATGTGAGCGTTGTAACATGTTGAGAAGTACTTGAATATTACAAAGTACCATACTTTGGTGAGTACCATTTTGTTTTATTTGAACTTACTTCGTTATGAATAAAAGCTACAAGATTGAGAATCATGTGTTTCTTTGGTGTGTGTATTTTCTAGTGTGAATCGTTGAGAAAGGAATAGTAAATGGGCAATTAATAGGGTCTGTTAACCAGACATAGCTTCTGTGAGAACGGTCCCAGATTCAGTAATGAGGACTCACGCATAAATGATATCTCCTGGACCTAAAGCACATTACGATGCTACCCTATAGGGTCGCATCTTGTGTTACTCTGGCAAGACTTGAACACTGCGCCGAAAGAGGAAAACGTTTTATCGTATCTTTCCAACAAAAAGCAAAACGATCATGGCAGAAACGCTCAATTATTATGAAATCAATTGTTCCTGGGGTTCCCATGACTGGATTTTAGGCGCATTGTTCTTTTTGCTATTTATAATGACTTACCTCAATTCAAACCTAATGAAAATATAATTTTTGCTGATGACACAGTTTCAGTTCAAAGTGACAATAATTTGGAAAATTTACACTGCTCGGAAGACGATGAAATGACAAAAGTGCTGTAATCCATTGGCTAACTGCAAACAACCTCTCACTAATTATTTTTGAAACAAAATGAATTTCAATCACAAATAAACATGTAAACACAGATTCCTTTCAAATGAATGTGAACGGAAATCTTATTGAAAGACCTTTGCGTTACAAATCTTTGGTGGAATTGTTTATGAAACATTGAAATGGTTGTGCTGTACTGCAAATCCCAATATGTAGGTGCAGTATAAAGTTAAACATTAAAGTTGTTCTTCTTTTGAGTCAATTCTTCTAACCACTTTTGGCCGAACTAGATCTCGGGGCAGGTGTTGAGCAGCCATTCGATTGTCTCATCGTCCAGTAACGTCAGGTCGTGCAGTCCATGAGGAGATTGATGGCTTGATCTTCTGCGTCGACGGTTGATCTTCTGCGCCACATTCACAGGCCGCAGAGGAGGCCATACCCCTGCCGCTTGAACTTTTGATAGCATTCGTTCGGTCATTTCCCAAGTTTTATTATCATTGAACTAAGACTGATTTAAAACTGACAACTTTGCGGTGTTTGAAACAGGGCTGCGGAGCTCTTGTAAAAATGAAATGGCTCCGGCGCTCTCTGTTTTCGTAAGCATGGTTCCGTCTCCAGCTCAGGAGCTGTGTTTTTTTATAACGTGGCTCCAGCTCCGGTTCCAGAGCTGTGTTTTTCACAACATGGCTCCGGCTCCGCTCCGGCTGTGTTTTGTTAATACACTTTACCAATTTCGGTATACCTAGTGTCCTTCTTGTAGCAAGTGAACGTATCATTCCAACATATTTTGAACTAATCTTATGCACTGCTACCACTACCAGGCCTGCATAGTCGGAAGGAGTTTGGTCTAGGGTAGTCGGAGTGGGTAAAAATTATTTTTAAAAAATCTGGCTTCAGGCTGATCCTCTCCTTGCTGATTGTAACTGTTGTGCCTCAAAAAAGTGCATAAACGCCATACATTGGGTTTTAGCACAAGGATTTAGTCTCGCAAAATGCGCAAACATGCACTGCGCTGGTGTTGACTGACTTGTCCACACCACACTCGGCAGTAATTCCCCAGTCTGATGTGACTAGAACAAGTCACACCTTGAAATAAAAATGCATTGTGACCTTAAACCCACATGTGGTATTTTTCTTGATTTAAAAAAAGCATTTGATACTGTAAATCACAAAATATTGCAAGACAAACTTAACCATTATGGAATTCGTGGTTTGGCTCTGGACTTTTTCACATCATATTTAAAGAAAAGACAGCAGTTTGTTTTTGCGAATGGAATTCAGTCTGATAAGATGGGAATCACTTGTGGTGTGCCGCAAGGTTCGACTCTTGGTCCTGTGCTATTTTTGTTGTATATTGATCTCCCCCTGTCTTCCAATTTTTTTTGTAATATTTTTGCTGATGACACAGCATTACTTATTTCTGATACCGATCCTAACAATTTGGAGAAAAAAAACTAATATTGACATAAACAGTGTATTCAATTGGTTGCAAAAGAATAAACTTACATTAAATCTGTCTAAAACCAAAACTATTTTATTCAATAATCATAACCGAACTGTAACTCTCAACATAAATTGTAACAATGTTCCATTAGAACAAGTTAACTCTACTAAATACCCAGGCACCACAATTGATTCCAATTTAACATGGAAGGAACAGATTGCTTCAGTTGAAAAAAAGTAGCTCAAGGATGCCACGCCCTCTTCAATCTTCAGCCAATTTCTGATGTCAAAATATTACGGAAAGTCTACTTCTCTTTAATTTATCCTCATCTCCAATACGCAATTCTGACCTGGGTTAGAGTCCCTGCAACGTATTTAACTCATCTGAAGGTACTTCAAAACCGTTCGATACGCTGTATTTGTAAAATATCTAGAGCTGCTCACGTCCCATTGCTAGATCTATATCAGTCATGAAAAATATTTCAGATTAATCAAATATATGAATACGAATTAGCAAAATTTATGTACAAAATAGTTCACAACTGCTTTCCAAGTTTCATCTCCAATTGTTATTCTCATATTAATGAAACACATAATTATCCCACTAGAATATCTACTAATAACAATTTCACTACAACTTCATCAAAAAAAATCTTTAACACGAAGATCAATACAATACACAGGACCAAGGCTCTGGAACAATATTCCCAAAGACGTAAGAAACAAATCATTCCTAGCCTTTTGTCCAACATACAAAATATATTTACTGGATCAAGTTGTGTTGTAATATATCTATCTATAAGAAAATAAGCCTTTAAATTTTTGCTTGTATGCTTCAGTTCTGTGTTTAATGTTAACGATTCTTTTGATTTTTCTAGTCGATGCAGCTAATTTTTCACTGAACTAAAACTAAACAAAAACGTGCTTTATTTGTCGCAGTGTCCTGCTTCACAAAAATTTATCGGTTACCCCCTTTGGTCTGCTTAATGTGCTCAATTACATTACATTGCTGCCTGTTGTCGTTTTTTTACGCATTGTGTGTCTTTTGTGTTGCGTTTTGTTTACGTTTGTTTACTTTTGTTTATGTGCCTTTTGTTTTGATTTGTTTGTGTTGCCTTATTAGGGGCTTGATTCGATGACCTTGCGGTCCCTCGCCCCATAACAACAATAAAACTATTCTAAACCCTGGTAGAACAGACTCTCGGATTTCGCTTCGATCATATTAATTAGTTGCGAAGCATTAACGAATCGTGGAAACTGTCAGCAGTGGCGTAAGCAGAAAATTTTGATGGGGGGAATTTCATTCAGTGGCATACGGTGGTCATTTATATTTGGTGTGCGCTGTTTGTGGCGTCACAATTTGACGTCATGGTTATATTTCCAAACCAACGCTTTGGCGAAGTTTGTTGACATAATATGCATATTTTTCTACATCCACTCTCCTTATTTTATGTGTCATTGCACTGAATAGTGAATATAAACTATTAGCGCTCCAAGTTAGGCTATCGGAGTAAAATACACTCAACGCTACGATGCAGCAGTTGATAACTGCAAAAATATCAGGCTGCACGTTAAAACAGGGGAGTAAAACACACTCATCAATTCGCTAGAGCAATTTACAACTGCAAAATGAGGCTGCGCTAATGTCTTGTCGAATAGGAGCAATCGAGCATAGAAAAAAGTGCGGCTGGACTGGCTGGCGCACACCACGATTTGAAAAATCGATTCTTGCTAAACTACACAAGAATTGAGAATGCGCACAAAGTACGCAAGAATCTTTCGAGTTTTCGTTATTTATAGAAGTCCAGCAAACTTTTAGTTTTCCTTTTTTCCTGCTGAGACATTATCAAATGCCTGAATGCTTCTACGTTAACAAGTGCTGTTTTTGAGCTCGTGCAACAGTTCTATCATGCTACAGAAATTGGTAATGTAGCCAATGCGTTCAGCACTTGCGCTGATTAGCCTTAGCGGATGAAATAAATGCAGTTCTTTTTTCTACACATGTTATATGTCGTATTATTTTTGCTAAACATGTTTAAAATAAATGCAATTGTTTCGGATAAAGTGAACTATCGCGGAACACAATCTTTAACATTCGCAGTGGACGAAAGGTCTGCAAAAAGTGGTGATATGATTTCTGGACGCTGACGATAACTCATATTCCTACCGAAACCTTATTATTACTTTTTGGCCCGTTTACAATGTTCCTTGAAATTTGCATGCAAATTCGTTCCGTGGTATTTGCATTAAGTCGACAAATTAACAAGCAAAAAGTATGCAAAAACAATTTATCTCCGTTGGGCAGGTAACAAAGTTTTTGGAAAATATCAAGCTCAAGGTGGGTTTTTAACCCCAAGCCCCCCTTGCGTACGCCGTTGACTGTCAGTGCGTGAATGAAAATCTGATTTTTGGTTCCCGGTCATGTTCCTACTTCTAAAGCGTTGCACATTTTGATCGAATTAGTTGACGGTAACACAGTTACTTATTTTCGTCCTCTACAAAATAGCAGCGCGGCAGAAATTAGTGAATAAATGTTAAGTTTGGAGTTGGTTGGTAGGCTCAATTACTTGAGCTTTTTGTTCCGCTGGTTACAGAATATTCAAATAACTTCACTTGAACAGCCATTTGAGACGGTAGCATCATGAAAGCCTAGTGCGTTTTGCGACAGTGTTGCGTAGCCGATGTGCGGACTGTGGAGACTGCAGACAGAGAGAATGCACTTTTAAATTTTTCTTGTTTTTCAAAATCCTGGACACACACCATATCAATAATATCGGTTGCAAAACTCACAGGGGATCTACTTTAGCCAATTATTATCGGCGTTCGGCAATGACTTTAATTGTAGCTATTTTAGACGAGAACTTCCTTTTCTGTCAAAACGAATAAGATATTTTTGCGAAAGTGAGAGATATATTTTGCAAAAGTGAGAGATAAACGGCATGTAAATCGTTTCAAAACAAGTTTCAGTGCTCTTGGAAAGCGAAAGTAGGGTCCATGAAATCATGTTAAAAGAATTGTTACTTCAGGTAGCTCAATCGCAATGCCTCAGTACTGAAACTAACCTTAATCTCACTAACAGCTAGTAAGCTACTACCGAACTGTTTAAGCAATCCCGGTGCAATTCCCAAGTGCGGGCAAGCGTGTCGGCTAGACAGTTGCATACATCACTCAGCGCTATTGCTTAGTCATAATTCAAAATTGACGATAGTTGGTGCTGTGAGCCAGTTCAGAGAGCCTTGTTTTTCAGCGTGTTTGGCAAATAGTGTTGGATGATGCATCTCAGAAAAGGTCCGGAGCCGGAGCTGCTAAATATGCCACCAGCTCCGGTTCCAGCTAAATTTCAAAAACAGCCCAACCTCCGGCTCCAGCTAAATTTTAAAAACAGCTCCGGCTCCGGCTTTACCGAAAATGACCTGCTCCAGGGCTCCGGAGCCCTGGTTTGAAAGCTCCTGTTTTGTGACAAGGGAACAGTCAAGCATTATTCTATTGCCGAAGTTCAACATCAACGGCGAACGGCTGTCACTTAACGCTTCTGCCACGGAAACAAACTTCTGAACAGGAATATAATGATTTGACAGACAACTGGCCGTCAAAATTGCACACCCGTTAAACTCCCCAAAGCCTTTTTCGAGAGACCCAGTTGTGCCTTTTCGATGATCACAAAACAAGCATAGATATCTTTGGCGTGCCCAGTTTGCCAATCCGTCGTTTTCCCCAGCTGCCGTCACTCCAAGTAGTTTACACCCCATATCCGGGCAGATGGTGAAATGACATCTGCCTTGAACAGCCGCCACCCCTCTTCTACGCCCCTTGTGCTCAGTTCTACCATGTTGCTTTTTTCAGATGAAAGATGCAGACAACCACGTGGCAATCCAGTGACATTTCTGCACCCCTTTTGACACAAACATCCAACACTGATGAAACAGGTTAGCTGCAAAGAAACAGAAGTCAATCAGCAACCGCTGGCCGAACGAATCTCTGCATCAAGTGCACCTTTACAAATATCGGTGTCGCAAGCATAACGTACCTGCTTTTGTTTAAAGATTCCTGCTTCGGAGACTGCGAAAATTTTGAAAACTTCAAATCTGACTCTTGTTTACACTGCAAAATATTTCAAGAAATTCATACTAAACATGCATATTTAGGTGCCATGGATCCTGAAAATGCAGTTATAAAAAGTTTTTGCACGTCCTGCAATAGAATATGCATTGCTAATCAAGCATTAGTTGAGAGCAATTTGCTCTATATCTGAAAAGCTCAGAACAGTAAAAATCTATGTATTCTTTCAACACAAATATCTAATTTTACAATGTGCATGTCACCAGGCTCATACATATTCTAACTGGCGAAGATTGGTTAGAAAACACGTTTCAATCAAGTTCATTCTGTTTTATCACAGCAATCGTTACTACAGAAATTTTAATAGTCCCATTAAAAGTTTAGACTGGCTCCACGACAGACCTCAGCGTTCACTCCGGGTTGGGCTCCAGCAGCGGGTAGAAAGTAAAACTTTGACTCTGGCTCATGTTCCGTCGAAAATTAAAACTTCCACAGGAGTCCACGCCGAAACTCCTGCTCAGTGATCATCTTTGGTTGGCCGGAAGCAAGTACTTATGATGCACAGTGCGTTGTTGCAAATATGTTGAAACGGGATTCTTGATGGCTCAAGTCAATGCAACAGAACAGCGTTTCTGAATCGCTGGGCCGCAAAACATGCGCAGAACATGATACTGCCGTGTCCTGGATGCGAGCTGAAGTTCTCTATTACCAGTAAAATGAAAAGTATTACTTATACTTCATTTTCTTCTCACAAATTTTTTAAAATTTTTGTTGTAATTTTTCGCAAAATCTTACAGATGGCCAAGCAAACACGACTTGAAAAAGGTTAAGAAACCCTGCAAAAGAACCAGTGACGGCCAAGTTATTAATAAAAAAAGGCTTTAGAGTTTCGTGTTCTAACAAAAAAATCTCAAAACTTTTAATAACAATGCTCAGCGATTCTCCGGTCATTTTACTAATGCGGAGTCAGCACCTTTTCAGACCACTAGGCCACTTCAGTGATCAAGAAAGCACAGTAGGCCAGTGGAAACAAGTTTTGTAAGGAAAGGTTGCTTTAGTTTATTGTATAAGTCAGACATGAAGTTCATAGAAGACATGCACGGTGAAGGCACACCAGCAGCGGAACGGAGTTTGTCAAAAAGACAGATACAGAACATTGTTTTAGAGACAATTCGAGGTAAGCGCACAGGAATACGGAATAACGTTGAATTCACAAACGTTTTTTCTTGATGGCACTTGTAACGCTTTATTGAACACTTGCACACGTATTAGTTCACTTCAATTACAACTCGTATACGAGTCACACCCATGCCAAAGATGCGATGCAATATACGTTTAAACTTACGTTTAAATACAAACATTACGAGTCCCGCATTTCAGTAGCAAAATAAAATGCTATTGTAATGGGCAAGGAAACGAGTTGAATACAATCAGACACCATAAAAGGTCCTAGCCGTACATTACTGTAGGTGACTTTAGCAAAGAATTAAGTAGTTCAGTGAGAAAACTGCTGTTGCATCTTTTTGAAGTTAGATGCAATTGCAGGTAAAGTGATGAGGATTTCACCAATAGAATGTCATTAAGGAGAGCCCGAAACCGGGGGGGAAAATGGGAAATTGCCCCTCCCCCGTTACCACCAAAATCTGTTTTAGTTGTTTGGTCAATGAACAATTTGCAATCATTTTGACATCCCTCGAAAATACCAGCTGGTTGCAGTCTTCTTCCGTGAGCTGATAGCGCAGCTTGCACTTGCTAAGGCTGATCTTGAAAATAGATACGAGCCAGAATATTTTGAATTTTGGCAAACCCCCAGTGTAAGGTGGCAGAATACCAACACCCCTCATGACTACGCAACATAAGCCTTCCTGCGATCGCCCAAGCGCAAAATCCTTATACATCTTTTTGTGTCACTCTAATATTGACAAATGGAGTCACTGGGACGTAAAGTAACACTTTTGAGTTTAGAAAAAGAACAGAAGCTCGAGATTGTATGGACCCAGAACTACAGCTGCAACACAACAAACACAAAAGGAAAATAACAGAATGACAAAGGAGGCGTGGGTCTCGCGCGGTAGCAAGTACAATCAGCCCGGATGCATATAAATAACAGGAGTGCGTCGGACCGGAATGGAACACTACTCAGGCCGCATCCCACCAAAAGGTCGGAGGTTGCCAACTCTTGTCACTTATGCACAGCCAAGTGTCTTTTACATAAGCTAGGCAAACTTCCAACTGCATACGCTGATAATGTCACAACTGCTTTTCATGACACAGAGAGATATAATCAAAGATAAATTGAACAGTTATTCGTCAACTACAGAATAAATTGCATTATTGCATCACAAAATGCTCTGAATCGTTATGATAATAGCATTACTTCAGGTTTTTACGAAAAACTTAATCGGGTGGTCAATATTAATATTAAAAACGTCACGTGCCACTTCCTTAATATCATCATCACTTTTATATTTTTTGCTGAACAATATTTTGTCGGTCAAGGGATCGACGCATTTTTTTATGACATAACTATCACCAAATGACAACCTGACGCCTTTCAATTCAAACACATGAACCACGATATTAGTCATCATGGTGTTGCCGTTTTCGGGATTGTGAAAATAATCCACAGCGTCTTGAAAGTGCTGCAATAACAGCATTCGCTTCAAGGAAAATTCAAACAATGGGACCCAGTGACTTGACTCTTCTTTGCAGCACTCTTCATCACATCGACCGCTTACGACTCCTGGAGGAGCAGGTCCTTGCTTCAGAATATTTCCTTTGGATTACATTGAAACAAAGTTTATTCTTGTCGTGTGACGTGTTTTCAGCGTAATTTAAGAAACATAATATCCCATAGGGTTTGGAGATATGCATGATAAAATGAGGCTCCTTCAATCGCATGAAGGTAGTGGAGATTATAGGGAGATTACGTTAAAGTTATGGCCAAAAAATAAAATTTTGATGAAAAATTCAATTTTTCTTTTTGCCAAATTTGCTTTTTTGGCAAAAATCAATTTAATTTGTTTGGCCATAACGTTAGAACTAGAAACGCTAGATTGCCAACTAAAGCCTCTAAAGACTCCTATTAGAGCCTATTTTCCACTAAAAAAGTGAGTCACAAAATTGGCCCTTGGCGTTAGCGCCCAGAGCCCGGTGACTTCGGCCAAAAAGGCCTAAACCTGCTTATGACGTCACCCACAAAAAACAAAATCCAAAGCCTTCCACTTTATTTTAAACTCAACTAGAAGACTTCCCGCGTTTTTAGAGTGTTTGAACAGCTCTCTAGCTCAATCGGTTGGCAAGGTGGAGTTGCAAAGTTACGCTAGAAACGTGGGATGCAAAGGGAAATCGACCGGTGACGATGGTGCAAAGATTTACTTCTAAGAAACTTTTGAACTGTGTTGATGGATGCAACATTTGTAGAATTCCTTTTGGCGTTGAGTTCATTCATTGGTTTTGATACGGTAATGCAACTGAAGAAAAACAAGTGCATGTGTTAGTCTGTAATACAACTTGTTTCAACACTCAAGACCAAACGTTGCATGAAATTTCATTGCAAGACAGTTTATGAGTGGCTGCTTTCCTTAGAGTTGAGCTGCCTGTACTTGCTGCCACCAGCTCTACCAGTGTTTACAGCCAAAAATTGCTGTAGCAATTAGTGAACTCGATGTTCATAGGGTATGCCGTTTAAATATGTCAAGTGCTGTGTTCCATCGCATGGCTACATTTCCCGTCTATTTTCCCCAGAGATTTAATGGTCGTGGGCAGTTGGTGAGCGCCATATGAAGTATTTTACAAACTCTACAAATATTTCCAACCCTTAGATGTGTGAATCGCATCTTCAGAAACGATTCAGACCAGCTCATCATCTCATCTCAGCAATTTAAACTGCGACGCCACAGACTGTGTCAAACTGTATCCTATTCGCCACGTGGCTAGATCGCAATGCTTGTTTCTCTTTACTGACTTGAATTTTAACCGAGTATTTGCGAATACTGCTAGCATCTAGTAATAGCGATTATTATCCAGTAACAGCGGTTACAGTATTGCCGGCAGTGATACCAACGGTTGTTCAGCTTGCCTGCGCCGTTTGATTTGATGCTTGACTTTATTTTTTCTTTTGAGAGCAGTGAAAAATCACAAGTCTCTGCTAGGAAAAGTAAATGGGACCGAAAGAAAAATAGTGTTTTTTAAACGAAAAAGAAAATGTAACAAAGGCAGATTTATTAACACCTAGACAAGGTAATCTTCTGATTTTTCAGTGTCCAGTCACACGTTTCATTTTGTTTAGCAATGTTCTTGTGCATGCAAAACATTTCGACTAGCGGATAAACTTGAATACAATACAATAAGAACAGACGTTTCTCTAGCGGAATGCTGCAACAGCAATTCTGGGCGCTGGATAAATCAGGTAATGAAGAAAACTACTTACAGTAGCCTGCTTATGCCGTTCATTAAGCAATCTCAAAATGCTATTGTGCCAAATTTTTAACCGCTTACCCTTTTCATTCAGAACAGTCTTTCTATGCCGCTCCAGATAGAACCACGTCTCATCTTTACCTGGTACCCTCCTTACGCGATGGATATTATAAGGCTCGATGTGTACAGCCATGTGACTCACTTCTATCGGGCCGACTAAATAAAACCCAGGATCCACTATATGTCGTTTTCCATTTAAATGAATCTGAAACAAAAACAAGACAATATTGTGAAACCACCAAATTTTGCCTATTAAAAACAATCAAATTTTCCAAAATGCTTCAGATTTACGATTAGACACATTAAACCATTATTTCTGCATTTTCTAGAAAGCATAGCTGTTTTGATTGCGGGTACGTGATGCTTACCACTGAATATCAAACCTTGCACGCAAATCACTTTTCTAAGTAACAAGTCAACCAAACCAATTCTAACATAAGCAAGATACGGAAAAACTCCAAATGCAAATTCGTTAGATCAAATCGTGTTACGAATGACCGTAATCAATCTGCAGAAATGCATAGTAGGTGAAAGTTTCTCATTGCTTATATTGTCTTGTGATGCTTTGCAGTAAAAGATACAAGTTTATCTATTTTGATACTGTTTATTTAAAAGCAAAACATGCATCAAGGAACGTTTAGCAAAATTAGAGTTATTCTACATATTAAATTCAGCAATGCTATTCCTGTGAAAAGTTCGTTGTCAAACCCTCCTTTCAACCAACAATGCTAACTTATAAGGTAAACGCAATGGTGGGGATAACACAAAGCCTGCACTGCACCTATTTTAAATAGCAAAGGTTACTTCGCAGAAGCTTCAGCCACATCAACACACCAAAGAACATGGTGGATTTGTCTTGCAGTCTTACAAAAAAACGGTTATAAAAAATCGTGACTGATATCGAGATGATGACAGATAGGCTACTTCAGTTTTACTGTTTTTGTTCCTATGTTTACTGATATTGCGCTTTACGTCAGAAAAGCTTTAGTGTGTGGAAATCAATTGCAAGGCTTTTGCGCTTATTTTCGATTAGCAATAATTAAAACAACTCTCTTATTGCTAAGCCCGAACATAACAAAATGACCATGGGTTGCACAGTTTTTGTTCACACTTTTAGAACTACTATGATTTTTTTTGAAAAAAGAAGCACGCTGTATCGATTTTCGTTTTTCAGTTTGTTCGATTTTTTTTTAAATTGAGTTGAAAATAAATTATTGTAGGCAGCACTCACAGTTTTTAAACTCTTTGTTGCCTATTGGAATTTCAATTATCAGAGTGTTTGGTGGGGAAAGATCTAGAAAAGACCAAATATTACTTAAACAAGAGCCGCCTCTACATTGGTAGTGTTTACTGCGAGCTTGCCAGAATACTATTGTGCATCATTGGGCAGCGCGTGTTGGAGAAGGAGTGGGTAAAACCTGATGAAAGAGATCCGATCGAAAAGCAAATGACAATCTCAACGCCACAGTACAAGCCATTTACTAGCAACAACACATTGCAACAACCGTATATTTTAGGGTTGTGGGGTGCCGTTCGTAAAAAAATCATATCGGACACATTTAGCACAAAAAGTTTCTAAAATGGGCAGATTTAGTTAAATCGGAACAGGTTTAGCTAAATAGGGACAAATTTAGCTACGTCGGACAGATTTAGTTCCAGTTCATTCAACTTTAGAACGAGCAGTCATACATGGATAGTGCTGAAGCATGTCGATGCTAACCACTAATTGCTTACTTTAGCAGGATACATGTGAACACGTTTCTGTCAGCAAGGCATGCTGCTTAATCTCCAACTTAAAAAAACGTTACGATGAGATTTTTGTCTAGCACAGTCTTCACCAGTTTCCGGGGACCCAATTACGGTAACTCGCAACTGATAAGTAAAAATATAAGCCAATAGAGATGTGTTTCTACACGCAATTAAAAGTTACAAACATGAAAAAGATAAATATTTTAAAAGTGTTTCACCCTGAAAAACAAAAATGAACCAGTATTTACGTAATTTTTAGATAAATCGTCGACATTTTTAGCTAAATCGTCAATTAGTGTAAATATTTCTTATTTGAAAAGTCATTTTTATTGGCAATTTTATGAGACAATAATTTCGTAGTAAAAGTTTTTGGATTATTTCAGAATCGAAGAGATTGCGCAAATGTTTGTCTTACTTGTTTGGTTTACATTCCACCGAACCTTCTAGAGATGTTCCAAAAATACGGCAATGGGCGCTTCCTGTATCCGGCATGAAACACATTTGAACTTTTCAAACACTTGTTCGTGCCAACAGTAAGGAAGCAAATCATAACAAATAGTCTTGCGCTGCGATCACCTTACGGAGCTTTGATTTATCTATCATTGATCAGACGCTTGAAGCTATATGCACACGGCATGGGTCCTCTGCGTTTTTTGGGCGCATGCGTCTGATTTCGTGAAGTCACGTCCTTTTCTGATGCGTCTGGTATGGTCTGCGTTCGAGTAGAACCTGTTTCTAGGTGCACCAGACGCACTGCCCAGGGTTCGGGAAAGAGCGGTGATGTGATGTACTCGTAGACGTTGTTCAAGTGTTTTGTACTGAGGTAAAGAAAAGGATGCAGAACGACCACAGAACAATTGCTAATAGTTTATGGATAGCTGAAACACACTGGATTTACAAAAGATCAATCTAGTCTTCAGTAGGCCCAGTGGGGTAGGCTACTAAACTTCTGTACTGTTTACGGCGACATGACCCGGCCTACCTGATCAGGTACTGTTGGTTGAAGTTTTTGTCCCAAGCAAGTCGTGATTTGTGCGACATAATCTACCATCTACTGTAGGCCATTTTAGATGCTGGGCAAGGTCATGCTAAATGAGTGTATTTTTTGCAGTAGGTTAGCCTACTTGAAACTGTAATTGAAAGTAAGTTGTGTACCTTTCAATGAACAGTTGATGAATCTTGTTCAGGCAAAACCACTGTCACATAAATTATCAGTTATGGAGTACAAGAATGATAAAATAAAGGATAACATTTCGCAAACATTACACATTTTGTAAAGTGATGATGTTTTGCTGTCTTACAAAAGCCAATTACTGGCTATTGTTGTTTATACCCCTGCTAGTGATTTTGTTATGGGATTGTGTGTGATATTAATTGTACCTATTGTCCATGCTGCTTTAATTTTTTGGTACTTAGCCCCCCTAGAAATGAAACAATTGGTTTTTAAAGCAAAGCCGTCATGACTATGGAGGTAGGCCTACACAAACCTCATTCAATCCATGTAGCAACAAATCATGCAAATTTTATGTTATGCAATAGCCTACTTTGTTCGCCTGAGATGTGGACAGCACTACTTTTTTAATAATTTGTGAGGCATTGTACAAAGTGAAATTTGGCAATTTGCGTTTATGTTGAATGCATGTAAGTAGTCATTTCAAGGTTTTGTGCAGTGTACCGCCACAAGTCTTGTGTAACTTTGTTCAACAGTATGGTGTACAAAATTAGTACCACCCTGAAAATATGTCACTTGTGATGTCAGAACTTACCGGTAAGCAAAAGACAGTCTTGCACTGCAGCACACCAACGTCATCGCCGAATTTCGGATCTCAATCATCGTTCATCCCAGGCCGTATGCAACGAACGCACCGCTTCATGCGCATACGTGTGCATGCAACGGCGCATTGAACTCACCGCACCAGTCGCAGACACAAGAGCCGCACCGCACTAGAAGCATCCCGTGTGCATATAGCTTGAATCCATTGCACAAACATCCTGAAGTTGATTTTTTAACAGAGTAATTTACTCTTTATAAGAGCTGTTTTACATTAGTAATCTTCAGAAAAGTTTTTTGGGGGGCATCCAAATGTTCTGAAATTTGTTTTTCGGTTGTTTTCACGATTCATGTGTATGTGTTTCTGCTTGCCTGGTTATTTGTGCCTAATACTTACGGTTGTGCGCCACACAAGAAAGGTGAAATGAAGTACTTTTGATACGTGTACGACGTCAAATTTGACAGGTCTGTGACCGTCTTTCACCACCATCATCAATCGGTGACGTCATAACTTTTGAAGGCATGGATGACGAATTGTACACTAGACAAGACTTTTTAACAGGACATCTGACTGTGTGTGGTGACGTCAAGCGAAAATCAACTCCAGGAAAGCCAAGGTACTCTTGCCGTACAGAAACCTTTCTGTAGGAAGTGACATCTGCGAGTGACGGAAAACATGACTAGTTTGGCACTCCAACCAGAACGAGAAATGCTGAGACGAATGAGTTTTCAACTTTGATGGTTGTGGAAAAATTTCTGGAACACTGCGAACTTTTCAGTTAAGTCAATGATGGATTCGAATCACCGTTGCGATTCCGGATGATGATCGACATCTTTACAAAAATTACAGGAGGCTGAGATGGGACTTCATCGAAGAAGATACTGTCTGTCGCTAGGGCACATGGTGCTCAGCATCAGTGGCGGCTCGTTACTGTGATTTGTGAGGGTACTGCTCTTGCAACTTCTCAAACAACATCACGTTTTCCACAACGACATGAACTGTTATGACGTATGACACCTCTCCTTCTCCGAACCAGTGGTGACACTTACAGATTTATGTATATTGTTATGTTGCAGTGACACGCTTTAGGATGAATGCATGGTGAGGCATTGGCATCTTTAAGGTTAAGTGCACATGTTATCGCAACGCGAGTAACAACATTCAGCTCGTTGTTTGCTGATTCACTGTAGTCCGCCCTTACCTTTATAGTCATTCAGTTAATACGCACGTTTGTTTCGTACCATGCTGGTGGTCTTAAAATAATACCCCAGTTTACCAACTGCAATTATCGTGGTCACATTGACTAAATATGTCGAGAACAGAAACAACCATTGCTGGTCATATCACACACGGATGTAGTGGGACGGAAACTTTTTGCATAGTGACCTTATTATTTTTACTCAGATTACCTGTATGTAGCTCCAGACGTCTCATCAATTGCAATCTATCTCTTGCGCAACACCCTAAAAAAATTGAATATTTTCGTTTGGAGTGCTATGAAAGTGGATACTTCAATACGTATTTATGAATTAGACTGAAGTGCATGCTGTTGAAGATTGCTACATTCCTTTGGTGCGTTCCAACACTTCTTTTTTGTGCACTTCACCCCTAGAGAGGGGTGCCTTATTTATCACTTCGGACAGACAAGTGTTACTCATGAAAATACTTTACGCAGTTATTTGATGTCACTCGCTAATAGAACCATGCTGCGATCGATTACCATTTGCGTGAAATAATTTTCAAACATTACGTGCAAATACCCATAGTTCAAGGTTTGCTGAAACATTACATGTTGCTACATGCTTTAATCGCAGAGCAGTATTTAAATCAGGCTTGTCGACGATAAAGATATTTTCCAGAAGCCGACTTAAGATTGGAACTCAAGCACGAATTTGAGCCGGCTTTTAAAACCGGTTTCAATTCTGACGCAAGTCACAACAGCAGGTCTACTTCAAAATTATATTCGTCGGTTTCCCTGCTTTGAGGCTAAGAAGTCAAGCATGTGCGCAAGTCGCGTTCTGGAATACAGCCCATACACTTTTTACCAATCAAACCCGAAATCACGTTGCATTGCAAAGATAGACCAACTCCACATGCAACATCGGCTCAGAGAGAAATTTCGAACTCTTGTAGTAGCCAGTACACACAGTAAAAATCACCACTTACCAATAAGTTACAAAGTGACTATACTGACAACAGAAAATATCTTGTCCAGTCAGGCACGATGCCATGTATGTTTCACTCACATTTTTTCACTTTAACTTTCTGCTGTTCAGAATGAAAATACATACCAAATGTAATCAGTGCAAGTAACACTCACTACCCATTTAGCAGAATATTTTATATCACGGTGGTTTGTAAAGCTGTAGAGCTTACAATTTAAGCACGCTGTATCACGCCCACATTTTCCACTTTTTGGAGATGCAGTGCAATTAAATTGCAGACACCAGTACTAGGATGCAAACAGGGGCGGAGCCAGACATTTTCATTTGGGGGACCACTGGAGGGGCCAGTTTTGCAACAAGGGGAGGTGTAGGACTTTCAGAAAGAGACCTACTCCGCCTTTAAAAGGATAACTTCACTTGATTGTACAGCGTTCAACGTCACATCATTATGTTTCGCCTTAGTGAAAATTGATATCTTATATTCTGGTAACACAAATGTCAACGATCTCACGAACGTTTTCGAAAAATCCCAAGTACGTTAGAGCCTTAGTCGTTGTAATTCACATCCAGTTCATTAAAACGTTTGTACACTAAGATACACAGAACTCACATATGACTGAGATATTGCGTTTAGTCTATCATCGTACACTGGTGGTCATCGACGAAGTTTCGTGAAGTTGGGTCTAGTCAC
>Ga0210059_1007190_pt1 | contig 17728 bp, 3 predicted proteins | sample Ectturendosymbi2_FD_188042 | JGI IMG/M metagenome (GOLD analysis project Ga0210059, IMG submission 188042) | Ecteinascidia turbinata endosymbiont from Florida, USA - Sample 2 (SPAdes) (version 2) | ecosystem: Host-associated > Tunicates > Ascidians > Unclassified | place: Key West, Florida... | reverse complement strand
AAATCATTAATGATACTCAAGCAACATCGGAATATACAGTTTGTATTCTTGTGTCTCTTTTGAATCACGACAATTTTTCAAACGAATACTTTATTTAGAACAAATAATGTCATCACGGGGGCCCCCGTTGGAGTGGAGGGCCCGGGACAATTGCCCCCATTTACCCCCCTTAATCCGGCCCCGCTTGCATCGGAGCGGTGCTGGGGACATTTCTACATCGGTTGCTGACATAATGTGCATACAAACAACATTCCAGAAATTGTAACTCAGCGCCAGCAAACCGTTGAGCAAAACTTCTTCTAGGCAAAGCACTTGAACAGTGGTTTTCAACCTTATTCATGCAGCCACCCATTTTCCAACCCAATTTAACCTAACGACCCCCTTCCGAAAATTTCCAGTCAGGCATATGAAACGCAGTTGTGTTTGCACAATAGAAAATCACCATGACTAATGTTGAATAAAGACTCGTTTATTAAGTTCCTGCACTTGGCAGCATCAGTGAGAGACCCGTGCCACGTACAAATCACTCTACAGCACAACTCATTGAAAACTAGAATAAATCCCAAGTTGGCTACCGCATTCAGATATCTAATTTACAAACACAACACATTCTTACGTCACAAAGTTATTCGTGCGTTGCCAAACCCAACAGTAATCTGTACTGTAATGGCCATAAATCACACTCAAAACTTTGTAAAGGTCATAATCACACTTGAAATACTTTTGAATGAAAAAGTAGGCCATCATTTTTGTCAGGTGATCCTATTATTTTGGCTACGACAAAAAATGGCTCCATATACGAAATATAAAATAAAGAAGTAATTATGAATATTTTTATCAGAAGCTCTCGCAACCCCTAGAAAAAAAGCAAACGACCCCCACAGGGGTCGCGGCCCCAGGTTGAAAACCACTGCACTAGAAAGAACGCTTAACCGCAGTTTGCATGAAATTGAATGATAGCTTTTCAGCGAGCTACCATTCTAAGTAACCGTGTTGTGTTGCAGTGATCTTTTCGTCTGTTAGGTTTTGCGCCACGCCATTACTTATGAGTTAATAGATGGCAAGAAAAATTTCACGCTGTTGTAATACAGCACGAAAAAACAGGTAGAAGTGGGGAAAACATACATATATCGTTTCGATCAGCCCGCTGGCTTTGAATGTTGTAGCTGGGGGAGAACGCAAAGCATCAGTGTCAGTTTATTTGGGAGAAACTGTAAACAAACATCAAATTATGCCACAGAAAACAAACCACATAAGAACAGCGTTTACTTTGTTCCCAGGGCATATGAAATAACCATACAGTTTTCTAAACAGATGAATAACAGAATAACTGATGAACCCTGATGAATAACAGAGAGAACAAAAATAGAAACAAGACCGGAGTGAATAGTGCATTTCAGTAAAGAAGGTCCAGGCTAGGTAATGTTATTTTATTACTAAGTGTAGCACGTCATGGACTGCCAGAGCATATCTGGAAAAACAACATCTACCTTTTCATAATACAAAATTATTTATTTATAGTGTTTTGGAAGTACAGTAATTATATATTTGTTTTACTGATTTTCAATGATATCATTGCTCTTCCTGTAGTTTATGTTTTAATTTAGTAACAAATAGGTGATAATTTAGCATTTAATGAATTGTTGGATCTATGGAAGACCATATTCCTATTCCTGTATATGTAAATGACTTTTGGGCTATTTTAATCTAGTCCGAGAAATGGCATATTCAATACTTGATCGTTGTCTTGTATGATAAGAATGAATGTCTTCAATTTTTGTAAAAAGTTCTATAAATTACATACGTACAGGAGTTATCGAAACGTTTGCAATATGTCATTTGTATCGTTTTCTTTGGCCGTGATTTTCATTATAAGTTCTACAAATTGTTTGGGAACTAATCTAAAATTAGTTTTATGCATTAATTTACCAATTTCTAATTTAACGATTCTGTCTGTATTAGTGTTTGGGTATCTTTTTACAATTTACATACATTAGAGTTGAATTTGCTAAATGTCATAATTCTTAATAATTTATTGTCAATAATATTCGAGGTGTTGAGTGTAGAAAAAGATGATGATCTCCAGCTGGTGATAACATATGGAAGATGGGAATACACTAAGCTATAATACACTGTTTTCAAGGATCTGAATGGAATATAGTGCCTGAGTTTGCAGATTATACCTGACGTTTCAGAAACTTACTTTTTAACCAGAGTTATATGAGGTTTCCAATTTAATTTAGCATCAATTATAACTCCAAGGTACTTGACACATTCAGTTCGTCCAAGCAGATGGTTGTTAATTTGAACATTGAAATTTGTGTCTAGATATTTTTTGTTTTGTAAATAGCATGTACTGGACTTTACTGTAATTTAATAATATGCACTTCAGCCAGTTGTCCACACTTTCAAGTTCTTGATTTATATTTGCTGTTAGTTCATGCATTGAGTTCGCTGATAGTGAAAGAACCGTATAATCTGCAAAAAGAATTTATGGAATTTTTGGAAGGATGGGCAAATTGTCTTGTTGCTCCCCCTGCTTGCGGGCCTGGTCCTGTTCCATGCGATTCATACGAAACTAGTTATATGAAGTACATTATACCGTGTGCATTTAATGTCTAGCCTCTACAGAACCGCGGCTAACACAGACCAAAATTCCCAATTAGGAGAGCTAATCAAATTTTGGTTACCTATTTTTTAGTTGTCACCTAAATGGGGATCCATCAAACTTATTTTCTTGGCCTCGCATCTTTGCGGTACAGGATTGAGTCTCTACTTGAAATATTTACTGTGGTGTGAGCATATTGTATTCAATTTCAAACTATTCTTTGTATATGATGTAAAATTACTAGCGAAGGGACATTGGTCAAATTTCGTGTCCACAATGGGTCATTCCCCATGGACAAGCCTGGCGAATCATTGAAATATCATTTCGCTATTCATTCAGTAATCACTATACCACCCTATCGAAATAAATAATGAAATAGTAGACCTAGGCTAGAATTATACTTCAGGTTCACATCACATCAGTTTTGTGAGCCTCATTAGTAAAACTACACACTCAATGCCCCAAAAATAGATACAAGTCATGTTGGGGTGGGGAGGCTAGATCCCCCCAGCAAGGATTCAGTGGTATATAATGTAGGTCGTAGGTCGTCAATCCGGCGAAATCGTAAACTTGCATTTCGTTAGGATTATCTTAAATTAAAACTGGATTAGCAAGCCTCCACACAGACCTACCCAAATGTTTTTCACGCCATCGTGTCAGTTTATGCGGCAGGCGTGATGTGGTGACGAAATACTATGCAAAGTTTGCAGCTTGCTACACAGCAAACCTCACAGTTTTAGAAATGAATAAAGATAAAAAAAGATCCAAAAACTGTTCATTTCAATTGGGGGTGACATGGGCCATGTGGCTCCTTCCGTGGCTACGGACAATACTTGGACCTTAACCACTTGTCATGCCTCAAAATCATAAGCGTACGACATGGGGATGCAGGGGATGCGGCCGCATTCCCAAAGCTGAAAAATTGGCCATTTTTCAGGAAAAAATGTCAACATTTGGGCAAAGTATATACAGCTACATTCATGTGTGATTGAGATAGTGTCTATTTTCCAAACTAAGGCAAAATAATGGCCAAATCAATGGCGAAATAATGTCGAAAACGGCAAAATAATCTGAGACTATTTTTCCATTCTTTTTGTCCCTGATGGCAAAATAGCTACTGCCCTTGAGTGAACTGGAATCATGTGGTAATTTCAACAGCCTTCATCAAATTTGGCCAACTAAAGAAATTCATTCAAGTTTTTGGTAAAATTAGAAAATTTGAGTAAATTAGGAGCATTTGGGTATGGTCCAACAGCTTCAATTAAATCTGAGCAAATGAGAAAAGCTTCAGTCAAAGTTGGGTGAAAATAAAAACATTTAGATAAACAGGAAACATTTGGGTGAAGTCCATCAGTCAAATCAAATGTTAGCAATTTGCAACAGCTTAATTCAATTGTGGGCAACTTCAAAAAGTCATCACCACAACTGGATTATATAAAATAGCTTCACAAAAATTTTAGTACATTTAGACATGTCTGGGTGAAGGTGAACTACAAGAACTTTATTAAAATTTGGATGAAATTAGAATCATTTGGGTAAATTTTCACAATCCCAATGAAATTTGACCAAATTGGGACAACTTCATTCAAATTTGGGTGAAGTTGCAAATGTATAATAAATTGGAGAAATTTGGGTAAATTCCAACAGACTAAATCAACTCTGGCCAAATGGCAATAACCCAAATCAAATTTGGGCCAAGTGAAACACCTTCATCAATTTTGGGTAACTTCAAAAAGCCTTATTCAATTTTGAGGAACTTCAAACAGCTTGATTTCAATTTGGGTAATATACAAGCACTTAATTTAAATTTGCATACAATCAGAAGCATTTGGGTCGATTCCACCAGCCGCAATCATATTTGGGTAATTGAAACAGCTGGGTAAACTTGGAACCATCTGGGCAAATTGGAAGAGTTTCATTCAAATTTGCATACAAGGCATATTATAAATTTTTGGGCAAATTACAACAGCCCAAATAAAATTTGAGCCAATTGAAACAACCTCATTCAAATTTGGGTGGAGTTAGAAACATTTTAAAAATAAGAATATGTTGTGGTAAGCCACCATTCCAACTAGCCCTAATTTCTGTAAACCTCAAATTGTTGATGTTGTAAAGTGTACAACTAAAATGTAGATGGACAATGTTTTGTGGTAGTAATGTGGTGTAGCTGTGATATGATTCTGTGAAGTTATCGTGTTTCAAACTTGCTTGATGTTGTGAGATTTGCAAGTGTGAATCTGTTACCGCGAATTATTCATGAACCAAATTAACTATGTGACTGCAGCGGTAATATGTTGTGTGGTAGTAATGAAGGTGTGATTTCATACTGTTTAGGTTTTCATATTTTCCATTGTTTCATACAATGAATTTCATATGTTGCATTCTGCCAAATTTGAATGTTTCAATTTAATGCTTTGAAGTGAAGTTTTCATGAACAGTATAGCAACTGTACTATCTATTGCACTGCATAATTCACAAAAAGCAGTCAAGTAGCACTGCTATTTTTATAAAATATTCTTGTTGAGGTTGAAAGCCATTTGTCATTGGAAATGTGCATTTTTACACATTCCTTGGTAATTGATCATATAGGCTGCAGTATTTGCCTGTATCAGTCCCATATTGCTATTTTTTCTTTGCATGCTGTGTTCAGTAGGCTACACATTTACTGTAATTAGCTAACCTTTTTCAACCAACAAATATTTTACCATTGTTCACATGTAGCTATGCAGAATATTGATTGCTAGTTGAAGGCGTACGGCTTTGAACCCCGGTAATTGGTAATTAGGCATGCAGACACCTCGATTGGTTTACAATGGTACGTTTTAGTCTTAGCATTAAAACTTGCTGTTTAGGCTATAGGCCTACGTTATTTGGGAAGAACAAGATCAAATTTGGGCAAAAATGTTTTGCATCCCCAAAAATATGCACTCCCGTACATCTATGCTCAAAATCTTGCCCAGCATAAACGTAATTTGGTCAAACGCGAACGCAGAGTCAGAACTGAATCAAACTTTCATCTGTGTCCAGGGTTTTATGGCAAATTTTTAGGATGCTTCTACCTGACTTTTCAGGCAATCCACGATGTGATTTGCCTCTGCTACACAAGAGCATACTCTAGGTCTTTCACTGTACTTCAGTTTGTGTTGTGTTGCTCCAAGAGGGTGCGTTGCGCATTGTTACTCTCGCACAAAATGAAATTGAAGTCAGTCAGATCACATTACGCAAAAGCAAAGATCTGTTGCTTTCAGACTAGGCAAGTGTGAATGATGGTCTTTTCGCTTCTCTTCACACAAGCCATTCATACAAAAGTTGGTTGATTTAAAATTCCTTTCCAGTGTAGGTGTTAGTTTCATGAGAAATTAAGTACTGGCCCCAGTGAAACACAAACCAGTATATTGATTTTGAGATGAGCAGTTAAGAGTTCATTTTATCAACAAAATGCGTATCTTGGCCTCAAAAAGCAAGCCTTTGGTGGAAAGAAACCTACTAAATTTTGTGAAGCAGGACCGCGAAATAATGTTTCGCGTAAACCACAAAGGAGATTGGCTTATAGAATTAAAATTTGCACACGCTAGGCCAGTGATACCCAACGTGGTCCAAGTGGACCACCGGTGGTCCACCTGGAATTTCTAGTGGTCTGCAGAGAGTTCCAGGAATAAGACTGAGCATGCCACTGAGTTCACTGAATGATGTGCAATACAGTTGCCACTAATTGTTCATGAGGTGTCAGCAAATAGAACAGCGGTCCATCGGAAATAGTCCATGGGCCAAAAAAGGTTGAGAAACACTGCACTTAATCGATGGAATGCTTAGGTCAGCAATAATTTGTTTACTGTTATCCAATAAAGCAATGGTTATAATGAGTATAGCTTGCACTTCGTGCACTTTGAATTCTAATTATAATAGTACAGCACTTTGAAAAAGATACTGTCGTCACTTTTGATAACGCCATAACGAGTGCATAAAAAGATATTGCAGAAGCAAGGAACAGTTTTGAAAATGTGCAAAACATAATGAATGTAAGAGAATGTTATGTCAGACGTACTAGCAGATGCAATCAAGGAAATTCCGAAAGGGACACACCGATGCACTGGCGTAGCCAGCCATGCTATGAAAGAAGGGCTGTTTAACACCCTTTAAGTCCCGCGCCCGCCAAATATTTGGCGCAGGTTTTGCAACGCTGTGACTCGCCATCCGATTGAGCTAGAAAGCTGTTCAAACCTTGTACGGATTCAGAAAGTCATCTAGTTGAGATTGAAAAAAAATTTTTCGTTTTGGGTTTGGGGTTCTCTGGGGGAACGTCACAAGCGGGGGTGCCATTTCTGTTTTTTTGACCTACTTTACGCGGCCCTGGAGGCCAATTTTTGCGCTCAAGTTTTGTTTAGAAACTACGCTATCCCACGAGTCTACAAAGCCCTTGATTGACGTTCTAGCATATCTGGATCAAAATTATGCCACAAAAACCAAAAAGTGGTCAAAATTTTTACCCCTACAAAAGGAAACCAGGGGTTGAATAGCACCCCGTTTTTATATGACCATAACTCGCTGTTAGAACAAGCTAAAGAGCTGTTCAAGCCCTCTAACGACTCGTGAAGACTAGCAGTTAAAAAAAGGCAACAAAATTTTCAGCTTGAGATATCGGGTTTTTTGCTGATGTTTACATATTGATAGGATGTTGATGCATATTTGTTTACATTTGGATGATGACGTCATATCCTGGGAGTCGAACAATCCATCAGATTTTGTGACTCAAAGTTTTTTGGGTTCTAGGCTACAATACTAGTCTTTAAAGGGTTTGGTGGACTTTCTGGCATTTCCGGTTAAAACGTTGTGGCAAAAAAGCGGAAATTAATTATGGAAATCCCCTGAAATTACTCAGCCATATCCCCAGTGATTTGGGGTCTTCTGGCTCTAACTTGGGCGCCAGAAACGCTAGGAACTCGATCTAGGCCTCTAAAGCTTCAAATTCCAGCCTAGAATACACCTAAACTTTGAGCCACAATTTCGGCCCATTGTCCGGGTGATGATGTCACAATAGAACAACTAAAAAAAGCAAAGCTACCCTTTTCTAACGACACCCATCGAAAACCCTGAACCCAAATCTCAAGTTTTTTTTCAGTGCAATCTACAAGACTTTGACTCTTTCGAGGGTTCGAATAGCTCGCTAGCATGTTCTAGCGGCGAGTTATCAAAAATCGAAATGCCGCCAGTGGGAGACTCAATGCATTTTCTGCAATTTTCTGATTTTGGGGTAAGATGGGTTTTTTGGACCATAACTTTGGTTCCAGACATGCTACAATGTCGTCTAGTTTCCAAAAAAAGTGATGATCGTCTAGTTTCCAAAAAAAGTTTGAGCCATAAAAATGGCTCATTGGATTAGCGCCCAGGGCCGGTTAAACTGGGTCAAAAGTTCAAAAACAAGCCTTCTTTGCGACGTCACCAAGAGAAAACCCCCGCCCAAATAAAATAATTTTTTTTAATCGAAACTAGTAGACTCGTTGAATCCGTGGATGGTTTGAACAGCTCTGTAGCTATAGTAGCTGGCAAGTTATAGCATTTAAAGCGTTTTAAAATATCCCCAAAATCTGGGGACTTAGGGGGTTAATAATTGTATATGAAATTTCCTACAATGACCAATTCCTTTGGTTTGGTGGCACTTGTCTCCCATCTATTGCTGTGTAGGTTCTGGACTGAACCTCAGTTATCATCCTTAGGGTTTTCCAACTGCAGCTAAAAAGTCCTATTTTGCTTTAGTCAATTCCCGAATTCATAAAGGCTTCCCACTAACCTTCCAGCTTGTTAGTTCCTACAGCTCTGTATCAAGCACGCAGATCAAAAATTAATGGATCTAGGAAATTGCAGAAGCTACATCTGGACTAGGCTAGCTTGAAAATTTACTTTCGCTGTTGGAGATATGAAAGTTAACATTTTTAAACTAGCTTCTACACCATGCTTTTTTAAAACGTAACCATTGCTGCTGACGAAATTGTGCTGGACCAAGTTTTAAGATTTTCAAATATTGTATCAAGAAACGTTTGTGATTTCTTTGAAAGTTCTTCCAAATAATAAAAAAAGTCTAATAAGAATCGTTTAATAATTGCAATCACTGAGCACTTGCTTGCCGCCCAGGTGGTTAAAGAATACAGAGGTTGATAAATCGTTGGAGAAATTTTATTGATTCTCAACTCAAACGTTTTCTTTCCCCAAGGTTATTCTGGGCCTACTTCAATTTTCAAAAAAATCGAGAGCATTTGTATTTAGCGAGGGTTTCAGTAAAGACAATGCTGAACACAAAACACCTGTACAACAGAAAAGTTCTTTCTGTGATATTGTTTTTGGTGTTTTATGGCCCATTATTTAGATGTCATACAATGTCATATATGACAGGAGTTAGTAATACGTAGCACGCATACAGAAATTCTCGCTTGTAACACATCACGGGCGAGCTATTACCAGGTACGCGTGAGCAATCCTAAATAGGAACGAACAATTACCCACTTTACACTGCACTGTTATCGGATTGACGCGTGAGCGATTCGTCGCCCTTGGCTTACCTTCGTGGACACACTTGTGAACTCGATATTGGGGCGTTTTTACACTGCAAGGAATTCGAGGATTTGCTTCGTGGGTTTTGCCTATGGTATTGCGAAAGCTGGGGAATAGGTGAAAATGAAAAGGTGAAAACTGATTCCACTACAGAAAGGTGCTTTTCGTAGGTGTGGTTGTAATCGCCGAGACGTGATTTTATTCAGCGTAGTCCGAAAAATAACAGCCAGCAGAGAAAATCGCAGAGAACTGCTGCGCGATGAGGTCATGAAAACCGCGTCGCATCGTAATTGCACTGTTCAAGTGACTTTAGTAGAATTTGAACAGCTTCTCTACAGAGCAGGAAATGGGAGTTTGTTTTTACACTGCAAAGCCACTTTGTTGATTTCAGTCAAGATCATTAACCAGTCTATTCTCTGCAGTACAATACAACAGAGTGTCAAATATGAGGATTCACAGCACTTTGTAAATCGTAATCTATGAACACTAGGTATTTATAACCAATTTCACAAACTTTTATGACACATTTTATGCTACTCCATGTGTTCCATTATGAACTAAGGAAATCATAGCCACATAACTGGGATACAAAGTTCAAAGTGTAGCCTATACTGAAGTCATCCACTTCCAATATTACATGTTTTGCTCAGAGTTTGAATAATGCTACTATACAAAGGTGTAAGGAAAACCTATTAATCGGTATTGGGGTAATAGTCCTTCTGTCCAGTATCTGATGTCTTGTAACCTACCGAATAATCTTTCACTTTGCTCAAGCGATTCAATTTTGCTGATTGTTTCCCTAACTAGGTGTAGTTAGCCTACAGGTAAAACTATTAAACAAATTAATCCGTCTTTTTTTGCTAAAGATTACCTTGAATAGGCTAATCTATTCCACGGTAGTGGTTTTAGCATCAAACAAGTGCAGAAAAGGTTGTCCAAGACTTAATAGCCTACAAACCATCCAACATCAATTTCAATCAAATCCCTTGTTATCGGATTCCCAACCTACCTCTGCTAGTTGGATTCACTGAATCGCATATGGTTGAAAAAATGCGCACTCAAGCAGCTCGGTGAGACACTCACGGTCGTGCTTCAGTGATTTGTGGGATTCCCAATCCAACGCGGATCCCTTAACAGTGCAGTGTAAAGTGGGTAACTGAAACAACGAACCAACAACCACTGCTTTCGGTTGTCATCCTGTAGAAACGTTATGTAAAGGAAGAAAAAAAGAACTTGAATAAAGCAACAGCATTTGAAGTGAGTAGATAAAAAAGTTAGATATAGATACACAAAGCTGAATAAGTGTATTCAAATTGTATCTTATAAGCCATCAAATGTCTTTAACGAAATAAGTGCTTTATTGCTGACGAACATTTACATTTAAAGATAAAATTCGAACTTTGAAATACTCAATTTGGTTGATAAGACTTTGTAATAGGCTATGCTCACAGATTCCCAGTCATTTAATACCACACTGTGCGTTTTTGTTCCGTAATTGGCATGCATTGCAACAGGAGCAAAACAAGGCATTCTTTACTGCAATTGAAGACTGCGCGGCCACCACTTCCTGGACTGCTGACTAATCGTGGCGGAGTGGTTTGTGTGTCGGTCTGGAGCACCAGTTCTCTCCGAAATGGTAGTAGCGTTTGGTATACGCAGGGCCAGATTTACCATTAGGCTATATAGTATGGGGCGCCGTTCGTAAAAATATTATATCTGACAGATATAGCAAAAAAACTGCTATCTCTGTGCATATTTAGCTATCTCTGCTCAGAGATAACTATCTCTGCGCGCATTTAGCTATCTTTGCGCAGAGATAGCTGTCTCTGCACGCATTTAACTGTCTCTGCGCAGAGATAGCTGTCTCTGCACACATTTAGCTATCTCTGCGCAGCATTTAGCTATCTCTGTGCACATTTAGCTATCTCTGTGCACATTTAGCTATCTCTGTGCGCATTTAGCTATTTCTGCGCAGAGATAGCTATCTCTCTGCGTGCATTTAGGTATCTCTGCACATATATAACTAAATCTGCATACATACTGTATATAGCGCTGACGTGTGTCGGAGGAAAACATGGTATCCTGTCTGAAGAAAAACTTGGTATTCTGTTTCAGTAATCCACACAAAAGCTAGGCTACTGCAAGGCATGAATTCCCTGGCGTCATATAAAGCTAGGTGGTTTCAGGTCTAAATTATAATGGTTTGGTAATAACATTGATTTGTGCAGACGATGGGCTACAGTAAACTTATGGTGGTGGTCTCAGTGTTAGTGCCAGTTTTTACTTAAAATTTCAGGGGATCTCGTCAAGTCTGACCATTCCAACTGTTCTCACCAGGCGCAGCTCAGTGCCTTCAGGTGCACAAAGAGAATGCTCTCACAGAAAGAACGTGTTGAAACTGAAGTGCTCGCTTATAGACGAGCACTGTTTTGTAAAGAGAATAACGCTGTCATGGAAAAAGTGCATCGAAAGGAACTGCTCAGTTAGGCATTCTTGCCCGAAAATAACGTTGGCAACACACATCACTTTAGTAGCATCATCACAGTAAGCCCTACTGCTTCGAGAATCAAAGAAACCAAGGATTCATACGTTCGTATATGTAATAAGCTGCAATACCTACTTATTACTTTAACATAACCAGCATTCCTGCACTGAAATGCGAAGTTGAGGTGTGAGATTTAAAGCAACTCAACCTGCAAACATAAGGTGCAATGCATCCTGTTAAAAGAAAATTTGGTCTTCTCTTTCAGTGATCCTGGCAAAAGCTAGGCTGCTGTATGCATCCTTTGTTTCTTTGATTCTTCAAGCATTGATGGCTGATGCGTACAGAGATGGCTAGATGCGCGCAGAAATAGCTATCTCTATGCAGAGATAGCTAAATGTGCACAGAGATAGCTATGTCTGCGCAGAGATAGCTGAATGCGCGCAGGGATAGCTAAATGCGCACAGAGATAGCTAAATGTGTGCTGAGATAGCTATCTCTGCGCAGAGATGGCTAGATGCGCGCAGAGATAGCTATCTCTACGCAGAGATTGCTAAATGTGCGCAGAGATAGCTATCTCTGCGCAGATATAGCTAAATGCGCGCAGAGATAGCTATCTCTGTGCAGAAATAGCTAAATGCGCGTAGAGATAGCTATCTCTGCTCAGAGATAGCTAAATATGCGCAGAGATAGCGGTTTTTGTGCTAAATCTGTCGGATACAATATTTTTACGAAAGGCGCCCCATAATATAGGGTTAACCGTAGGGCCTCAAGATCCAAGGGGGCCTCCAGCAAACTGTGGTAGCCTACGCATAGAGTCACTTGCCGGTATATGATCAGTTAGATAAATATTCGTTAAAGTTTCATGTCTCAATTATTCATTAAATTTAGTTCACGTAATCAGATTTCTTGTGGATAATGCCAGGATCTTCCAACGAGGTACCATGAGTTTCAATATGGCCGTTGGTCAAGCCGCATGCCCACTATTTTGTCGGTATACTCAAAGCACGTTAGCTACGTCATGTGTTTGCTGAATCGTTCCGACTGTTACATGTTAATATAGCAAAAGAAGTTGTGGTTGTTCGTGTTTGAAATGCACCTGATCAAAGCTTCAGGTTGTAGGCTACTGCAGATAAGAGCTATGTGTGTAGGGTTAGTAGCAGCATTATCCTGCAATAAAAACATAGTTGTTTCTTCTGAGAAATGCTGTAGCTTTGTTAGCGTTTCTATCACGTAAAGCTCGTTTGGTATTTTTAGATTGATATTTCCATTTTAATTTTCTTTAACTAGGTCATTCAGAAATAGGATTGCTGTTGCGCATGTTTGCACTGCTGCCATGCTAAGCGCATCAGAGAAGATCTTGATAAGCTTGAATAAAGTTACTTTGTCAACTGGCAACCACAGAACTTTACTACCCCAAAGAGACAAACAAAAGGGAATCAGCAAGAAAAATGTTTGAATCTGACGCCTTAGATGAGGGTCTCCAAACATTTTTGTGCGATAGCCACATAAGCTGTTACACAAAAGTTCAAGGATCGAACATTTTATGTAATGTGATTGCTTCGGGATATGTTGCATTCTACCAAGTCAACAAATTATTCGTTGATATATTATTTTTTCATTACAGATAAAATGTCTTTGCGGTTGAATGAAATAGCTTCGCGGGCCGGATTTGGGTCGCAGGCCATAGTTTGGGGGCCCGCGCCTTAGACTAATGGTTCTTAGTTTATCTAAACACGTGGACCCTTATTTCTTAGCTTGATGGTCACCGACTGCTCAGGAGAAAGGTCTTTTTCAAGATTAAAAATGAATTAATCGGTCGCAGTGTTCCAGGAGAGGTTGTCCACACTAAGCATTCGGTGCATTAAAAGTGACAAACTCCGGCAAAAAAAATTTTGAATTACAAGATGTTTTTGTTATGATGAAAGCCAGGACAAATCCTTTTCAATTGTTTACTGTACTATGTTCAGCCTTACTTGAATCGATGATGGTAGCTTTTTATACGTATTTCAATAATGCCAGCATAAGGGAAGTTTCAACCAGTCCCGTCGCCACGGTGAAGCATTAATGGGCTCAGCCCCTCCAAGTTGAAATACGAAACACTATAAATCAGTGGATATTTTGTCACATTTTCAGAATATCAAGCCTTCTGCGTAAATGTAAAGGCCCTCTACAGTATTGAAGACTTTCTGGCGAAGGTTCTGGTTTAAACCTCACATCCTTTCGCGCGACGGTTTCGTGGCGTTCGATTCTAAGCAGTGTGAAGAAGCAACAAACACGCGAATCGTGAACCTAGCAGTTGCAACCATTTGGGTGCGTTTTACTTGACGTGTTTTGCTTGTGTGTATGAGATTTTTACAGCAATGTTAAGCGAGTCGCAACGTGGTCCTCACGTTATGCTTTAACGTTTTCATGCGGCCGCACATATGTGCATGGTGTTCGTTTTTTTAGCACAGATAAGAGAAAACAGATGTGAAACATATAAAAACCTACAGACTACGTGTTTTGTCAAATAATTAAACGTGACGTTTCGGTGGTTTTCCTGCAAAAATTAATAATCCTATTCTGCCAGCCAAGTACGATTTCAACAATTCCGTGTCATTGAACATTTTTGCGTCGAATGCAGCAACTATCGCAGTGATCGCGGGGCACTCCAGTAGATCATAGATTCCAGATCAGGGGTCGACAACCTTTTTGTAACCGTGGGCCAAAAACAAATTCTGCAAGGCATGGCGGGCCGTACCAATTTTCCACCAACAGTTCCGATCCTTTTGCTGTTTATGATGTTGTTAAAACATGGGAATTTATGGAATTATAGTCAGATTAACTCCTGATGTTCATAAAGAAAACGGAAAACACGACATACAATACATGTATAGCACTGTGCGGTTTCTCGTAGTTCCGCATAAGTATGCAATACAAGAAGTTGCACGGAGAGCAGATTCATAAAAGTATAATATCACTAGACGGGCCATACAGTTACTACAATTTGTAAAGGCTCTGCGGGCCGTAGGTTGCCGACCTCTGTTCTGAATTTTAGATCGTCATTTTGGCGTTGCGCAAATTGATTAAGGCTTTTCCATTTTTCCCTCATAACAGTGGGAGAGCGGGCCTCACAAGTGGATTAGCCTAGGGCCTCACATCAGCTAAATCCGGCCCTGGGTATACGGTCACGCAGAGGATGGATTGTAGGCAGCAAAATGGAATGCATTCTTGCCTTTTTTCCTGGTGTCGGCATAGTGGTCAAGTTTAACAGCTGTAGAGCAGCATGCTGAGCGCGCAAGCCATAATCGACGCGGATCGTGACCTGAACCGTGAGCTACTCTGTTGCCCAAACTCGAGAGTAAAGTTTTCGAGACGTTGAGGCACTTTTGCCAATGCGTGCATCTAGCTCAGAGATCCAGATGCTTCTGACAGCAAGTGACATTTGTTTCAAGGTACCATGAATTTTCAAAAACTTTTAAGGCAACTTTGGTACACGAAAAGCGAAAGTGCTGAATAGCCTAATTATGAAAATCACGCCCAAAGCAAACGATACAAATGACATATTGCAAACGTTTCGATAACTCCTGTTATCATCAGTGCATTGCAAATTGAACTGCAGTGATCTTGCTGCAGGTTCTTATTGGTCATTCAGGAGAAAAGCGCTGCAAAAAATGAAAAACGCAAAAAGCTGTTCCGGTAGTGACATAGTGGCGCGAAGCATACGTAGTCACATGACTCAGCTGGATACGCGCCGATGGTGATGGCGCGTGACGTCATGAGTGAGGCTTGAAGCTCTGTTAGAAGTTGAAAATGCGTAGAGGCATCGACGGGATGTTTGCATTCAGCTCTGGTTTGTGTTCCTGAATCAATAAAGATTCTGGAATCTGCAGCCGTCGCCAATTGTTGTCACTGCCAATGACCTCAGGGTTGTGAAAGTCAACCTGATGATCTGGGTTGGTTTGCAGGTGTCTGCATACTGACGAGCTTAGTGACGTTCGATGCTCTTGTATACGATTTATTAAATTGCGTTGCGTTTGCCCGATGTAGGAGGCACCGCATGAGCACGTAAGCTAGTACACAACGTTAAACCGGTTTAGTAAAGCTTGCCGGTCCTTAACCGAGAACCAGCTTTGAAGCTTTCGAGTACTTTGAAAACAACGTAGCTTCACGTTCACTACAGCCTTGTGTCTTATAAAGCTGCTGAGTTGCTGTCGTATGTTATTAGATATAGAAGCCCAGTACGGTAGTTGTAATGAAATATATTTGGGTGAAGGAGAGGGTTCAGCCGGTGCATCACGTTGTTTCGTGACACCGTATTTTCTGTTTAAGAATTGCTGAATGCAACGGTCCAAAAAATTGTTGGGGTATCCGTTGCGAGACAATATTCACTTAATATTCATAAATTCCGTGTGCACCAGTTGGTAGGAACTGGCAATGTCACAAGCGCGGCGGAGTAGAGAGTTGACAAGGTTTCGAAAATGAACGGAGGAGAGAGTTGACAAGGTTTTGAAAACGAAAATGAATAAGTCTTTAATGCGGAGATACCGACGTGATTTTCATTTCAAGGCAAAGTTGTTGATGGTAATGGTCAAGAGGTCAGGTGCTCCATGAACAAGGACAACTGATTTGCTCCAGCTTATCTTCATGCCAAACACAGTGCAACTGGTGCAAAAGTACTGCACAGTACTTGTGCATCTGCGATACTGTGGGCAACAAAGGCTGTCGGCATCTTCGGCATTAAAGACTTGTTCATTTTCGAATTTTTTCCACGCCAGAAATTTTATTCGGTTTGGGTTGTTTAATCTATCGCAATTGCTCGGAGAACAAAACCTGTATGACAGTTTTTTTGGAGAGGAATTTTCCGGTTGCCAGTTATTCTTGTGATCAATTGTACTAGTTGGCAATTGTCCTGCTGGCAACTGTCCAGTTGACAGATGTCCAGTTGGCAGTTGTCCTACAAACATTCCGTACACGCATGCAGGTGGGTAGCGTAAATCGCACTTTCGTTACTGGTTAGTCAACCCAGAGAAAAGTCTGCCTGTTTGCGCGTGTAAAAGCCAAATTTCTGTGGTATTTTTATTATCACAGGAGTAGTGACGCTTTAGATATAGCTTTTTAATTTTTGCGTAGGTTCGAGCAAGCTAATACCCTGGACAGTTATTGCCGTTCTAGAGACGGGGTAGCCGCTCTTTAAAAGAGGATCTCTAGCGCGCTTCAATGCCATAATGTTAATAGTAAATGTTGGGCAGATATTGTACCGCGAGAAATTATATTTTTACTGCATTGTTCTGAGTGTCAGAATGTCAGAATGTACCACACATATATGTTGATTTTGGATATGGCTTTTATTGCAAGTTCACTCTTTTACCTTTTTAATACCTTTTTGTCAGTGATAGTGCAGATTACCTTGTTAATACCGAGTCAAGAAGACAGAATTCATGCAAAAATACGCGGTAATTTATACAGTAATTTTCTTGTTTCTTTTCTGCATCTTGAAGGCGTCTGGTGTCATGTGTCCATATTTTCTGAGTCATCTCATGATGGAAGTTCTACTTTGGACACGTTTTTGAGGTCGGTAGGTCCTCTTTAGTGGGTGTGTTCTTGGTTACGTGACGTATTTTGACGTTTGTCAACTTCATGTTTCGCAACCTATCCATTTTTCCATGTTATTATTACATGACCTGTTTGTCAAAGGTTTCCCTTCGTAAATAGTCATGTCATGCTTTTTCTATGAAGGATGTTACCTTCTGAATCCTCATGTCATGTTTTGTTTTATAAAGGATGTTCATTTCTACATCGTCATAACTGTATTGTATTGAGTAACGTCGTCACTCCCACAAGCAAGGCACTTGAATTTAAGCATGCATCGCAGTAAAATGCAATACGCAAATACATGAAGGAAGACGAGGATACATACATTGCGGTAGTAGAAAGTATACGTTTGATGGCGCAAGTACATTTACTTTGATGAAACACAAGCTTTTGAGACATACGTATGAATGACGTCATCCTGCTTATTATAATGTAGTACTGCGATGACTTCCAAGTACATCGATTTATAAAATGCTTGAGGGAGTGGGAGGCTGCGAAGGACCAAAGGTCATCTA
>Ga0210059_1007189_pt1 | contig 17731 bp, 8 predicted proteins | sample Ectturendosymbi2_FD_188042 | JGI IMG/M metagenome (GOLD analysis project Ga0210059, IMG submission 188042) | Ecteinascidia turbinata endosymbiont from Florida, USA - Sample 2 (SPAdes) (version 2) | ecosystem: Host-associated > Tunicates > Ascidians > Unclassified | place: Key West, Florida... | reverse complement strand
ATAAAACAGACAATACAGAACGTAGTACAAGACATTGAAGCCGGCGAAATCACAGGGTCACAGACACTTTTTGCAACTGCATTGAAGACAGAACCATAGGGTTACAGACACATTCTTAACACTATTGTTAGCTAAAATGTAACACCTGTCACAGCACTACTGCGGAGTAGGGCGCTAATTCCTAACTTGGTCTAGTCTAGGTAAAATGCCAAAGCGTTGTGGCTTGACACGCCATCGATCAAACGGACACGGAAACGATCACTCAATCACAGAGTAAAATGCGGTTATAGTGTTCAAAGAATAGTGACGAGTACAAACAATCTGACTGCATCAAAGCACGTAACCATAAAACGCTTGTGTGGAGCGAGATAGCGTTTGTTACAGAGGTTCGTGGCCTCTCACGAAACATTAACATGGATAGGTCAACGAGAGCGAACAACTGGCTACGCTGCTATATCCCAAAATTTTAAACTGCTGCAGTGTAGAAGTATCTACCGTTTTGCACGCAAGGTTAAGACAAGGCAGCGATGTGCTGTGTCCTTAAAATGCTGCGTATAATGCACAGAATGGTTTTTCACTTTTTTTGATGCTCTACACCAGGGGTTCCCAACCTGGGGTACATGTACCTCCAAGGGTACATTTGCCTATCCGAAGGGGTACATTTAAGGTTATCAATAGGAGAGAAACATATATTCACATATTATTTATTTCCAAATACTTATATATCATGGAATAATATTTACAAAAATCCTTATATGCGTATTGTTAAATATATCTGTGAATAATGAATAATCATAAAATATTTTGTCACAAGAAATTTCAGGGGTACATGTTCATCTGTCAAAATGCTGAAGGGGTACATGCTAGTCGTTTAAAACGCTGAAGGTGTACATGCTCATCTGTGTGAATGCTGAAGGGGTACATGGCAAGAGAAAGGTTGGGAACCCCTGCTCTACGCAAACCAATTGCATGTGACTAGTTGCCACTAAGCATTGTTGATAGTCAAACATTCAGAAACTTTGTGTTGACTGCTGAACCAAGATTTGTCATTCCATGGCGTTCTACAGTTAGAAATCCCCTATACTGTACCAACCCTTATTCAACAAACGGAAGAAATTATGAGATGTGAACTTGCGTGTTTGTCACATGTTTACCTGATAATATCTATGAACAACCGCACAGGGACCTTTAGATTGGGGGGAGGCAAAATTTTCGATTTGTCCGAATTTTTCCGTCACTAACATACAATCTTCAATAGGAAAGCTTTGCAGGGCGATGATTCTGCTTAAGCAAAATGTCCAAACGTATCGGGTAGTTTTGCCCGAAGTCTTTTTAATCTTGCCGAATCTGCGGGAAAACTGTCGCCCCTACCACCCGCATCGTACACTTATGACAAAACGAGACATGGCAAGTTTTTTGGTCATTACTGTTCAATTCATTGATACAAAAAGGAAGCTTCTGCGGGGAATTTGGTCGCAATCGACCACACAAGTTAAGTCAAATTCGACCACACTCGACCGAATAAGTTAACTTCAGGCGCGTCCGAACCACACCGCGCTTCACCAACAAATGCTGCAATCGCAACCGATCGGTCCAAGCACGCAATTATCAACCAACGTGACTAAAAAGTTTCACCACGAAAAGGCAATAACAATCAAAGATAGGCCCGGCGCCCAACCCAAATCGACGAACAAGTAAACCTAAAGAGAATTGTAAAGAGAAGCCAAACAGAAACGCAAATTAAATTTTACTGTAACATTGCCAAGTCACATGACAATGTCGTAGTAAAGTTCATCTTATGATTAAAAGTAACAAAAGGTGTGTCAGACAATGCTTCGTCCATTGTCAAAACTTTTCAAGTTAACCTTCCTGAGTTTATTCTGCATAAAACTGGCAATGAAGTTACTGGTGAGGATAAAGAACAGCTGCTTCCTGAACCTGTTCCTGAACAAGACTTTGTAGAGGATGGCAGATTTAAATATTCTTCTTGTATACCACAAAGAGTAAGCTGCTTTACTCATACAAAACAATTTTGCATTAAAGATTGCCTGCAGGATCCAGAGTTTTTATAACATTTCATTGGAAAGTAGTTGGCAAAAGTAGCAAACATTGTAAATTCTGTAGAAAATCTGTAAATGCTACGTCATACTTGCAAAGCAAAAAAAATCGCAGAACCAAAAAATACTTGCAGTCTCGCAGAAACAAATTTTTGCTTCGCACATACTCGGCCATAACTCGCCAGCCGATAGTGCTAGAGAGCTGCATGCTCAAACCCTCTACAAATGCGAAAAGTCTCCTAGCTTCAATTTCAAAAATTGGGAAATTTTGGGTTTGAAGTTTTTTGGGGGTGACGACACATTTGGGGCAGGTCAAGGGTTTTTTTGGATGACGTAATCGGGGCCTGAAAAAGAAATTCAAAAGTCTTTTTTAAAAACTAGGCGAAAATCCGCGTTTTTAAAACTCTAGGTTGGTCTTCTAGCGTTTGTGGTTGGCAAGTTTTGGCAAAAAATCGATAATTAATTAATTAATTGTTGTTTTATTTGCACGCAACACTTGGGCAATCGTTGTAGTTAATGATGTTACTCCAGCTATGAACAAACACGTATAGTTTTCACGTAGAAAAAGTGACAAACGGGTACCATGTATACCGCAGATTGTAGACTTGGGGCAAGTCAGCATTGACATCGTCAATGGAGAGAATATGGCATATACGCTGTACCTTCTCTTCTAGCAGACTGCTATCATGTTCAACAACAATTTTGTTGACCTTACCCGATCTGATCTGTATTCTGGGTTCTTTTGTCACCTTTTTCCACGCATTTTTGTTCATCCACGACTTCCGCTGTCTCGTCTTTTCCAACAGTTTTCGGACTCTGTATTTGTATAGTTTGCAAATAAATGAACGATAATTCATTATTTCACGGAATTAGCTGCAGATCATAGGGTCTGAATGATGCCTCTTGTCAGTCATTCGAGAGCGGAACAAATGCTACATGCTAACGCAAGTTACAAACATAAGACTATTAGGCAAAACTTTGCATCGGTCAGTTTTTACTGAAAATTATAACAACAAGATTGCAACGTAGGCGAGGTACTAAACCAGCTATGCTCAACCCGCGGCCCAGTCGAAGGTTTCGTGCGGCCCAGTTTAGGTTTTCACTGTAATAGAAGTAACTGCATACTGACAACCTGTCCTTATTTTGATAATCTTTAATTTGACATTTTGATGTAGCTTGTCCTCAGAGCCATTTTATCATATCTGTTACCACTGCAGTTATGATTCGAACGCTTTCAGTACATTAGCTTAAGCGACGTTTAGTTTGCTAACGTCAAAGTAAGCCATTCAATGTGCGGCCCTCATTAATATGTCATGAAATGTGCGGCCCTGATTGAGATAGTGATATGATTTTTGGCCCAGTAAGCCATTTGGGTTGGACATAGCTGTACTAAACACACGATACACGATATATATATATTTGTTATCGAATCGCCTGAAGTTTCAAATTTTCTACCATCTTCTAGCTCAGGGGGTCTTAAACACACGGCTGGCAAGGTCATTTTTTGCGATCCGCGATGCTTTTCAAAATTTTCAAATAATTACCAATTAAGTCAATAACATTTACCTTACTCATTACGCTTATTTATTGCAAGTTCAACAAATAGATAAAATTGCATTTGTAAATCAGTGTGTTCTTATTATGTTATCTCCTTTACTGATTTTGTTTTCATTGTAGTTAGAGTTCTCATAATGCGGTTCTTGGATTACTTTACAAGTTTTCATTTGGCCCTTGGAGCAGTTTGAGTTTAATACCCGCCCTTGAAGTTAACTTATAAACAAAGAAGCCAAGAAATGAAGTTGGGTCTTGATCCTTAGTATACTTAAAAAAAATATTTTCTTTACATCAGCATGTATGAAAGTCTATTCTTAAAGTGGTTCTTTCAAACAAAGTTTCTGCAGCGAACTAGATCCAAGGTTTTGTGTTAGCATCTACTGCTCAACAACGAAAAGCAAAGCTATTTGCGCAGAACTTTCTGAAACATCGATGTTTCAAACGGTAAAGAACGGTACATTTTCAAACTCACACGATCTGCATCTGCCAGGCCAGTTAGAGCACATTCTGGTGAGTTAGAGCAATGAAGAGATCCTGCAAAATTGAAACAATTCAGCTGGTTAACTGCAGTTTCTTTGAAATATTGCACTTCATGAACCACAAACAACGCAGAAGACACAGTAAACGCGGAAAATTTCTGGTAGAAAACAAGTATTTCGGGGAGATACACGTTCGCAACTGCAGTATAGACTTCATGTGTTTTAAATATTTTGACCCACTACATTTTGCTTGAAAAAAACTCGTTTCCACTAAACCTTGACGGAGTAAACCTTGCGAAATGGTAGTAGATACAAGAACGCAAACGCATAAATTACGACAATTTGGACGTTACGACAACAACTGTGGCCAAAATCAGCAAAAGTCAAGGAATGAAATACAAGGTGTTTAACGAAAAAACGGAAGTTCGGCAGCATACAAAAAGGAGGGCGACTGGGTGCTCGTCATTGCAGAAAACAAATCGGCCAACACCAGGCAAACCAACAGCGGCTAAGTTAAATGTTGAAGAGGTGTGGCGAAGAAGACTTATCGAGGTACAAGGACAGAATATTCTGCCATGCACACACCTAAAGACGAGTAATAAAGACGGACATTAACTCAACTGCCCCCTTTTTCGTGCATTCCGATTGCCGAACTGCCTGCGCGTCCTGAAGTTTAGCTTCTTGCGGTTCATACATCGAAGCGAGGACCGAGATACCTTCGTGTACTTCGTAATTTCTATCTTCGCATTCGCTCTCGACAGATGATTCGCACGAGTTTTTACCAGCGCGGCGCGGTGCACGACGAAATGAGAGGTTCTGGACAGCGTTTCTTGAAAGAACATTTTTGCACGAATTTAATCTGTTTAAATCGGTAAATTTTTACTGCATCCCTGACGATGTAGATCTGCACCGGCATGAGCTTACTCCACGAATAGTTCTGTCAGTATTTATTGTATGGGCTACATGATGCAAAAGTGACGCGTTGTTCTGGACCATTTATATATGCACTTCTGGTGTGTCAGGAAGTTTTTGTGCATCATCGAGGTTTTCATAAACAAATAATGGAAGTTGGAAAATTTAATTTAACATGGAGTAAAAAAGTCACTTTTAGCCCAAACTAAACAAAGACAACAATGTCAGCGATCACAATTCTCTACAACATACGTTTTTCGATCCCAGTTTTTGGGAAACACGCTCTTTCGTTCAAAGACCTCTTACTGACAAAAGAAGCAGAGCAGATCGATCAATTTCTTTACACGATACACCAACCCATGGCTAAAATGCGTTTTTGCTGAAAGACCAAAGCGTTTAAAAATTATTGTGCTGGCCAGCACGCCAAAATGAAGTGAATGAGAGCATAGGTATGGACCGTAGGTCATGTTTCGGTTACCGTCTCGCAATATCAATGGATATCGAACAAAACGTGCGAAAATCGATGAAAATGTCGGAATCTGCGCGAATACAAATTTCTTTGGCTGTTTGGGCTGCAACTTTCAGGTTACGCTACGATTGCTTGGTCACTATTTGCGCAATCGTACCCCAACATAAGAGCATTGACCTTTTCGTTAAAACCTTTGTTTCTGCTTTCCCGTGAGCAGCATGAACGGAATGTTCAGGATTTCAAAAATTCATACAGAAAAAACGATAAAAAGCAAAACCGATATTGCCGATAAGGTTACGCATGGAACAAGGTGAGGAGATTTATCACCTCCCGTGTCCGTGTCGACTTTCCGCACGCCGTGCAGCGCGAGGCAATCGGGGCAGTGCGAGCTGAGGCTTTCAAGCTGCCAAGATTTTATTTCAACGGAACTAGGAAATGCACAATTTTTATCAAGTACAACGTTTTGTGAAGTAAACTAGACAGATGTGACGTTTTGTGAAGTAAACCAGAAAGTTCCTGTCTCTTTGCTATTAAGATAATAGGCAAATGTGAAGGAAGAAGCCATAACAGATGCACCAGCTTTGCGCGGCTGAACTGCAACATCCGCACTGCTACAGATTGGATAAAGTCATTGACTTATAACTGAACATACCTGTATTTCGACAGTCTTCTAGAAAACAAAAGCGACTGGTTTTGGGACTCAGATTTGCCCCAAACTTCTCTTGTACGACGGATTTCGTTAAAAAAATCATTCTTCACATTTCCTGCAGAAAAAAGAGCCAAATAAGCATCTGCCAAATAATTTACGAACCTGCGTTTGCTCACGCAACTGTCGCGAGTTTTTCAGGTTTCAAGGACGAAACAATCTGTATTAGTCAAAAAAACAACAACACTAAATAGCGACGTTTTGTCGAAATCGAGATTCTATTTGAATGTTTTCTAGACTGAGGATGCGTAGTGTTACGTGAAATCGATTTCCTATTAAAAAAATTTCCATGATGGATTCAAACCCCCACCTTTGTGGAGACTAGTCACTTCAATACAGATATGTGCGAGACTGAATCATCGCAAAGTCACGAAAGCAGAGCTCAGCCGGCTGATTCTTCGAAACTTTGCAGCAAACCAGAGCGTTTAAATAGCGACATTATTTACAAACAGCAAAAACGCATTGTATAGTTACGATCACAAGCCACAACCTCTACGATAAAAAGGTAGTAGTGTGGCAGAACCTCTACGAGAGGAAGATTGCTTTGAGGAACGAGGATATTCTAGCTCTACCGAGCCTTTGCGAAGGAGTGCAAAACAGGCAAGACGATCTGGGATATGTTTCCCACTCTGAGGACGAGATTTTAAGCTGTCACAGGCCTCCTTTTACGATATAATTAAGCCACAATCTCTGCAATAAAAAATATTCTCTTGGAATGAGGATAAGCCCCACAAAAAACACTAACAGAAAATGACATGCGTCGTCTTTGTGAAGTGCTCTTAGTTACTGTATTTTTGTAATATAGGTAAAGAGTTTTCAGGATTATTCCACCTTGGCAAGATTGCCCAAGGAAGTTTTTTTCCTGAGCTCGATGAAACTGGGGTTTAGATTCTTTTGTCCGTGGTGGAGAAAAACAGAACGCCGCACAGTGCCTGAGCCGTAATCAAACTCTTCATAAATTCTGTTTTGAGCCTGTTACTCCAGTTTGAAAAGCTAATTGGTGAACTACATATACGGTAGTGTTTTTATGTCCTCGTGAATGTTATTGCTTAATCAATGATGTTATTGCTAAAACAACAAGTTACGCTCATTTTGCCCCACCCCGAAAATATCAGCTGATTGCGGCCCTTCCTGCGGCGGAGGTACATATGCTTGCAAGAGGGGAAAACTAGTTTTTGTCTCTGGTTGATTTAGCGCAAACTGTGCACGGGGAAGAGCATTGACATGGCTTTGCTGAACATCGAGCAAACAACGTGTGGCACAGCAACAGCTGCGAGCTACGATGTGCACAGCGAAACAACCTTTCTATAAAACATCATATTTACCTAACTCTTTCGACACCAAGTTGTCACATACGTCATCAGACGACTGACGCAAAAACAGGCTGTCGATCTTTTTCATTGCCACGTCAGACGCCTGCCGTTTCATCACTCGATGGCCTCTATACATAAAGGATTTCAAGATATCGGTAGCTACTAGTCAAGTGCACACTAACAACTACTTTTATACGCAATGATAAATTAAATTTCTATTTCGTATCCTCCATCACTTTTTGTCGCATTTGTCGATACAGATATTATTTGTAGGAGATGGGGTGAGCAAGAGAACGATGTGGCGAGTGTAAAAAAGCAGTAACCGCAAAACATAGTGATCAAGTTACCACTGGTATACACCGGGCTTACTTTAACTTTAATCTATTGCGCAGCTGCAAAAAAATCTCACGAATTAGAAGTTCTTTGCTATGCTGCTAAACCAAGAGCAGTAGTTCTATAAATCAATGCAAAAGTTGCGTGCCAAACTTGCACAAGCATTTTCATAGAAAGGTTAGGCAAATCACCAATAATTGCATTTTTGTGAAGCGTTTATGCAATCTTTGCACTGCACAATCGCAATACCACCAAAGAAATGCATTTTGGTGAAATTTTCGCTTGATAACTTCACCTTTCAACAATCGTATTCCAAAGTGTACGTACAACGAGGTAACAATAATTAATAAGACAAAATACTTCCCACTGACAAACTAATTGACAACATCACTGCACAAACGCTTGCAGCTTTAAGTACAGCGACACCTTGTAAAGTTTCTGCTCTCATTTAACCGGATCGGACGGCATCGCTTGGTCCAGCCCTGACGAGCTCTTTTGATCTGGAAAAGAAAAAGTGAATAATCGTACATAATCTGATGAGTAAATAGACTGCAGCTGTAACTACTCTACTAGTTTTTCGTATGTTAGTTGTTGCCGCGTTAGAAGTTGCCCAATGGCTATATTGCCGCTACAAGCGCAAGTACCCAAATAGTTTAGTAATTGCCATTTCTGCAACTTTTTTAAAAATGCTACGAACGACAAGAATATCATAAGTTTACCGCTAATACATCCAACGATGCAGTCACGAGAGCCTAATGTCAGTAAATCAAAAAATTAATGACAAACTGCACTTTTAAACAAACAACTCAATCAGCACCAGTTTAAAGCTCAATTCAAGAGCTAGCGAAGAATCACAACCCTACGTATCGCTTTCTCCGATTTCTGCTTGATCTCCAGCAGCGTGAAAACCGTGACGACCTAGAATACTTCAAACGACAGTGAGATGGCGATGTTCCGGAACTTGGTGATACATCCGAAGAACATGCCGCCGTTGGTGGAGACCATTCACTGTCCTCTAAAAACACAGGAAATCGTCCTAATAATTGAGGAAAACCGCGTTACAGGTATAACAGAAGTTTCGTTCAAAGCAAAATGCTTATTGTCTACTGAATCCTGTGATAAATGACGATTAGGCGTTGCAAGTTATGATTTCGTCAAGCAAACATGTACATTGATCATATTTTTAAACAAAACGGTGATCTGTCTCTCTAAGAAGGCATACCGTATATACCTCAACTTGATTAACGAGCAGAAACGACATAAAACGCAACTCTGCTTATGTGTGTAAAACACGATTCCTGGCAATCAAAACTGATATAAACTTCGATACAATTGAAATATACGTTTGAGAATTGACGAAATACTGGCAACACAACAGAAGTTTAAACTTGAAGCAACAAAACTAGCACAGTTAGTTGAGTTTTATTCCAGCACGACATAAAATTTTTGGAATCCGCAAAGCAGTGCTGCCGGTAAGTTATTGATCAGTATATGCACAACGATCAACGGCTTTCACAATGATCTCACACATTTACGGTCGAGTGTCACGCAAAAGAGTCCTTGAGAGGAAATGCAGTATTGACGGTGGTCAACTATTCAAAAAGTGCCCACGAAATACTGCCTTGTTGGCTCATACGAATGAATTTAAAGGAACACCAAAGATTTGCGCACCGAACATACCATTTTTATCTAAAGCGCAGATAATTAGTTTTACAGTATTTATAACCAAGTGCATATTGGTATGAAGTTCCAAGTGATTACCAAACCCACAAAACCAGTTTTTGAACCAAAACCTGTTTGTTTCCATATGAGTGTCTATATACGTCGGCAAATACACGTAATGTCTGTCGTCAACTCATATCCGCATAGGATGTGCGTGTCTCGAATCCTACGGTTTGAATAAAATTAGTTTAGATATTAACCGGGTACAAGATACATAGTCTACATAACAGCAACGAAAAAAATTGCATAACAACGCCCTTGACATGATCAAAAGTATTGAAAAAAAAACAGTAACATTAACACTTTCAATGCATGTACTTGTCAAACGGCAAGCCGCCTGCCAGTTTGAAGTGTAGTGCCATATTACCCCAAAATAAAATAAAGCGCTCAATTATGTTTGCGATTTCGTGTATGCTTTAAATATGATCGCTCAGGTTGTTGGTGACTTTGTCACACACACGCAAACAATACATATGTCAAGACTATAAAAATTAAACCAAGCGGTAGAAAAATTAAAATAATCTTCGAAAATGGTCTTGGAAATTAGAACGATCATAGTACTTTTGACCCCACTACGTTGTTTCTAAAAATTAGAAAAGAATCCGATATGGTTGTATTCAGCAGTTTGCCGTCGATCGTCGCTGCATTTACATTGATGGCGATTTGATCACAGCTTTGGTTACCGCCTTAACGCTTTGCAGGCATAGCAATTTTATCGTGCAGAAACTTGATACATTAAGCCATCACAGCTAGAAAAATAGTTTCATTATATTCGCTTTGTACTCCCAGAGTCCCATTGGAGTGTCACGATTGGTCTGCGGGCGCCCATCTGTGCGACTGGGGCAGTAAGACCATACACGTTTCCGTGCAAGACGTACGGAAAGAGTCGCTACTTTCACGCAAGCAGTCCGCAGTGTTTCAAAACAGCAGCACCTACATGACTGCCTTTGCGTGCTCTACTCTTACCATACAAAGGACATCAACATGATTCCAGACCAAAGTTTTCTTGCTACTTTTGGATGAAGCAGGCACTTCTTTAGAATTCAAAACCTGGTCTACCTCATCGGAACTTATCAAGAAATACTTTACACAAATTTGCAGCAAAGCTTAAAACATAAAAATATTGGCATACCTCGTGGTTATTATGTAACTACTGTTATGTGCATGCAAACAATACGGTCATTCACTGAGGCTAAGAGAAAAGCTTGGGTTGTCACGGGATCGATATCAAGTTGGCATGGGCGTCGGAAGGGGGGCCTTGGTACCCTGGATTTTGAAATTTTCAGCAAAAAAGGTTGTCTTAGTTTAGAGTGGGAAAAAACAAATTCAACCACTTTCGGCCCACCTAGAAAAACTTTTGAAAAAATCCCCCTAGCGGCTCCCCCTGAAAAAAAACCCTGACGCCCACGAAGTTGGTATAGTTGGATGACTGCAGGTTGACAAACAAATAAAAGTCGGCATGCAAACCTTGTGCTCCAGATTCTTCCTCTCTGTCCCCTGCACCGTCATTGCAAACGATTGCAGTTTTACAATCCCAGCGAAAGTCGTCCTCCAAAGATTGAAGCTCCCGCGTAAAAGCTTGTCTTAGGCTGAAGCAAGACAATGCAGGCGAAAAGTTAACAGCGTTTATCCACAGGTTTAGGCATTGACATCTAATAAGACCTTTCAAACATATGTCAAGGTAAGGGAAAACCTTAGCAGCAAGGCAACTTAGCAATACTTCGCAACCGTGGTTACAGTAGTACTGTATCAGACCAATCGCTAACCGAAGCTTTTTAGGGAAGCTTTCAAGATGAGCGGAAGAGAGAAATTTATTTCCGAATATTGATCGATGGGCTGGTCAATGTACTTACTGGTCTACGCATCAGCCAGCTTAAATGTGTTGACACACGAAGAAATACTTGAATTAAAAGAGGGCTTAAAACCAAGTTTTACAGTATGCACAAGGAAGAGATCAGAGCTTAGCAAATCATATTTTAACTTAATAACTTTCGACACCATGTTGCAAAGCGGGATGTTTGAAATTGCAGTTGAGGAGCTCAACTGCTTCAATCACACTCGTGGCGACAGACCTGACGTGCGTATGCTTGGCGGAGATTGTGCCGTGATCCAATACTCAGTGGCATGTAGTGGTGTATGTTCGTGGACGTGTATTTCCCAGAATTATATTTCCACCGACTCGCCCATGGAAGTGGTAGTGAATTCGTTGCATATTGAACGGTTATAGAACGTTTGCATCAACAAACAAATGAACAGAAAGCATTCCAGCTTTGTTATTCTTGACGTTCAGTTTATTATGGTAAGAAATCTAGCGATGCCTATGCTAAGCAACTCACGGCTGTTCATTCAAATTCATTTTTTCTGAGGCTACGATAGTACTTTTTTCACAACAGAAATTTGGTCAAGGTTGAAATTAGTGCATCGGCAAAATCTTTTTAACATGTACACATTTTGTCCTTCGTTACAGGATTGTTAGGTCAGTCTAAATGCCTTTCAATTGAGTTCTAAAGCTAATTTGCTAAGGAACAACCATGCGCATACATGTGCAGTCTGTTCGGGACAAACTTTCCTTTCAAAGCAGCCACGTTTTGAACTCAAAAGCGCAGTTGACTTACAAGTTACAACTAGGAATAAACAACAAAATTTTCCAGTTAACAACTTTCAAATCAAAAAAGTATGATAAGAAACGCCATTACATTTCATTCTTGTCGTCAGACGGTAACTGCCAAACTGCAAGACGTTTAACAATGGATTGCAACACCGAGCAGGTATTTATTCACCGCAAATCGTTCTCTGCTTGAAGCCACGTTAGGATTGACAGATCAGCAATGCAAACTTTGCATCTATCAAGTTATATTTGATACCGCGCCCAGCTTTAACTCTTAGAACTAATTAGGTACTGTATATATTCATATTGCAGTTCTTGTGTTAACAACCAGGTACAGATCAAAATTTAACTATTTGTAGGATTAGCGTGCCTGTAGCTTGATAATATGTTAACTGCAGGAAAGCAGTGCATGTCATAGGTTTGCAGCTGAACGCATCAACGCAATGAGCGGAAAAGCACGAACCTTCTCAGTAGAGTCATGCTTATAAACCAGCTTTTTCTTGGTTGAGATTTTCGAAAGACGTTTTAAGGAAAGCATAAAATGAACATTGTGATTCATTTATTAGGCATTTTCTAAAAAAGTTTTGTTGAAAACATGGTGTCCAGTCAGCACGGTACGGGCTACACTTACTATCCGCTATTCACAAGCCGCAACACACCATGTTAGCGATTACCACAGCTATTTTTCTATCATCACCCCTTGCGCGTACCATCAGACCGTCTGCGAGACATCAATATATAAGACTGACTTGAGAGACTGTTCATTAAAAGATATGTGATTGGCACATCTGTTAAAAGTCCACATCTACGAAACTGACATTTGACTCGCAAAAAGACGATTTCAAAAAAAAATCTTACTGAAAAATACCAATCCTTAAGTTCAAGAAGTACTGGTGCGTTTCACATGCTTTTTTCCTGAAAAAGCTTGAGAAGGACATTACAAAAGCGTCAATCAACAAGGCTGTTGTACACTGCTGATTAACGGTGACGTCAAAGGCGAAGTTTTCAGGAACGATATCGTTAGTCTTTAAGCAATACATAGCACTTGAAAAGTTTGGTAGTGCTGTTGCTTTAAAACTTAGTGGAGCCATGGAGTGATGCAACTACGTAAAACAAATAGGACACCGTAAACGTTGTGTGTTTTTTCATTTTTTCTCAACATAAACTGCTTTAATGTTAAATAATATTTAATTGAACCCAGGGGCGTAACGAGGGGAGGCAAGGGGGGCACAATTCTCCGGGCACTGAATCATTGCGGGTCGCCGAAAAGTCCCAACAATGTCACAAGTATACTTTCGTCAATACAGCACATTTGCTTCCGAAAGACCTCAGGTTCGAACATGGAGGCGCCAAACGTGCTTCTTGCCCCTGGCGCCATCTAACCTCGTTCCGCCCATGATTGAGCCTCAACCTGTCTGCATTTGCAAAGACTGTAGGGTTTGCCGCGAGGTGGTTTCCACAGACGACATGCTCACTTTTGACCGAATTATCGACTTAGGGCGTTTGTTCTGGTTCGCCTCTACGTTCCATAAAACAGCGAAATGGCCACACTAAAAATTTTAACGGCGCATCGGTAAAGACGCGTGTGGCCACACCTCCCCTGAAAACCCTTTTTCCGCTTTGCAAAGATCTAAAATTGTCCATAAAAGGTGCAATTCCTTAAACACGCAGTATGCGGTCAAGAAGCCGACGCCTCATACAGGCTGGTCAATCACTAGGAAAGAATGATCATTTCCTACAGTAGGGTTTCTCAACCTGTGAGCCACGGAAGAACTTTTGACGGGTCACGACCCAGTATACCGTTGAAGTTGAGAACGTTTTGCAAGTTGAATATTTTATCGAAAATGTAGGCTGCTCTCCCGCTAAAAACGTCATAATACGCTCTCTTTCGTCATTACGTGTTATAAATTATATTACAACATGAAATTTCCACATTGCCTACTACCTCGTTTGGGCGTGGGCATGGGAGAAGTTGTACGGCCGGTCCCCCACGTATCCTCTGCTTGTTTATTATTTGGGGCACATGCTTGAAAAGGTTAAGAAACCCTGCTCTAAGGTACGCTGCTTGTACTGAGTGTACCTAAACAGGCGGCTATCTCCATTTGGTGTCAGCAGTTGCAAAGCTTTCTGTCGTAGTATATCCAGATCTCTATTCCTTTTCGAACCCTTCGTACCACGACAGCTACGAGTTGAGCCGCTGTCGTTCTTCACTTCGCTCTGTGTCATAACAAGCCATTTATCATCTGTATTGAAACAACCTGACCTATTCTTGTAGCCACCCACACAAAAACAAAACTCTGTAGAGAATGATGATCAGTCACGCTGTTAAAAACAGTCCTACCAAATACATCGTATCTTCTCAAACCAAAACATTTCCATTTTTGACAAGCAGACCAAGCTCCACTTGAAGCGTTTCACTACGAAATTGCACTTCGAACCATAGCGGCAAATGCAAAAACATAACTGGCACGTTCAGATATGTGGAACCAATGTGACATGCTTATAAAAGCTGCCAGCACGCTTTGATGCGAAATTAATGTTTGCTCCAAACAGACTTGGTATCTGATCGATAAGTGGTAGATGGGATCCTCAAAATAGCCATGCATGAGAGGCAGCTTACAAGCAAATAAACCATTTCAAGACCACCAATTATCCCAGTAAATCAATAAACCTCATTTCTGAAGAATGTAAACGGCTGTAGATACAATATTGATGGTGTCTAATAGAGTCCTGCACGGGGGTTCAGCCCGGCGTGCTGCGGGTACAGCCGCACAGAAACTGGGGGCCTCATGCGAACATCGCGCATGCATTGCGCAGCCAGCGAAGCGCTTTCTAAAACACAGTTTTTTAATGAAAATGCTGCAGACTCGTTAAGAGCAAACGCACTTTGTACAATTTTTAATGTGCAGTTATGATTTCAAGGATCCATCACAGAGGTGCAACGACAAAAATTTTTCATCTATTGGCGCAGGTGCTTTCAATCCAGTGAAGGACAATTTGCATTGCTGGGTGACAATGGCGCCTCTAATCTGGGAAAATTCAATTTATTGGGAGCAAGTGCAATTGCCACATTACAGTTTAACAATGTTCACCAGTCGATATGTTATTTTTATAGGCATTATAACCCACTGCTTCGGTATGGGGACATTTCGGTCACGACATTTCTGTGCATAAACAACTGATTGCCTTTGTTTATTAAATGATTATATAGGCAGGCGAAATGCCACGCTAGTTGGTGTTATGCCAACTCCCTTTTGAGTCATGATTGTGATTAAATCTGAATTGTAATTATGAGTTTGAAGTATTTGTATTTAATTGAAAAAATGTCGATAATGATTTAATTTGCTTGCTGGTGATAACGAAAATAATATTTTCATGCTGATTAACTGCTGGATCTTGGATCGTGTTTGTAGTTTTTTTAAATAAAACCTTTCGTTGATTTAAATACGTTTGCATTAAAAAGTGAACATATAAGATTTCTGCAAGATTTCATACCCTGACCGAAATGTCTCGAGACCGAAACGTCTAAGACCGAAAAGTCCCGTGACCGAAACGGCTCAGACCGAATCGGCCAGACCGAAAAGTCGCGTACCCATTTCCTAGCAAACAATATTATCGTGTTGTCACTATATTGATGAGTATAGACCAGGGTCTCCAAACTACGACCCGTGGGTCAAATCTGGCCCGCGAAGTCATTTCATCCGTCTCGCAAAGTCATTTTGTCAATAATGAAAACATATTATATTTACGAAAAACTTGTTGGTTTGGTAGAATGTAACTTATCCCGAAACAGTCACATTGTGTACGATGTCCGGCCCTCGGACTCTTCTGCAATAGCTTATGTGGCCCTCGGACGAAAAAGTTTGGAGACCCTTGGACTCTAGACGTTTGCATTTTCGCACGTTCCAAATTAAATTGTGAAGTTATGCCTCTGCACAGTTTCGCAAATTTTAAGTCAATCATGGGTAGTCGTAGGAAGGAGTTGCGCGGGGCCCCAAAAGCGCGGGCCCCTAGGGCATGGCCTATGCGTAAATCCGTCACTGGTTGTAGTACTTTACGACAGTCCATTCAGCGACCGATACAAGGTTGTTGGACGAAACCACGGAGCAACACACTATTCGCAATTTTCTAATCTTAAACAGCATGAAACTGCAACTCATTCCTTAAAATGGCGGTTGGGATGATTCTTAAACGGAAGCCGTCTTCTGTGGATTGTATACCAGGTGGATAACAATTTTCTACATTTTTTTCTGTTAGCTGTTTACCTTAAAATTTGATGTTAAAATGCCTTCATGTGTCTCCCACTCCCAGATCCCTGCATGATGAGCGAGTGATGTTATAGTTGGGAAGTTGTTAAAGTGTTTTGCTCCTCTCAGCGTCGATTGTGTGCTAACACCTGCTCTGCAATACTCTGTGACTAACCATTTTTGTGCTCTTGTGTTATTTGATTGTGCTTGTGATATGGACCGCGAGTCTGCGGCACATGTATAATAATAATAAGCAATTTTCCAAGAACATTATACCACAAATGAACAAACGGTTTTGAATATATATGCAGTTATCTAAGTATAGTGCAGGCGATGCTACAAAATCTGACTAGTCTGAATGCACTCTTACAGTCTTCACCGCAAAAAGTTTCATGTGTTTTGGCGTGTAAACTTTCGTAAAAAATAAAAACTTCGCTTTCACTTTAGTAACCACGTATTCCAAAGATTTTCACTCACCTCTCGAAAAAACAATGTCTTGCTGCTTATTCCAGCACGATCACCAGCAGCCAAGGAAGGGGACGTTTGAAGAACGAGGTCTTGGGGTGATACTGATATTTTACGGTCACGGCGTAATCTCTTTCTGCGCAACTGTCAATTGCCTTTGAGCAACTTCATTACACATTTACCAGCTACTGATAGTTGTATTTTAAACATTAAAATTAAAATAACTTTCTTATGGTAACCATCCAAACTAAGGGCAAAGCCAAAAAAATGAAAACTCAATGTTTTTCCAGTCAATTGGAAATATTTTTCTATATTTCTAGTCATCCTCGTTGCATCGGCTGCTCCAATATTGCTTATGCACAGCGGTAATGGCATTGCTTGATGAGCCTGTAGCAATCTGGGAATGCAACGCATTTTATGTCAGTTGTTTTTCTTATTATTTTCATCCCAAAGATGTTCAATTTCGTCATGTTCGCTTTCTACTGCTTTCGGAGTGTCACGTGCGGTCTCCGGCGCCCGTCTCCGCTTGCTTGCGCCGAGGGCCACATGGCTGCATTCGTAGAGAATACTTTAACCGCGATTCGGTACGAATCTTCGGTACGACACGACCGGGAATCGAACCCGTCCTACCAGTTTTAGTGGAGCAATTGTACCACTTAGCCCAGTGGTTCTTAACCTTATGTACGCACTCGTACCCCCTGAGCTTTCATAAAATTCTCTCGTACCCCTTGTCTGAAGGCAAGTAGTAACTGTTACCAACGTAGTTCACATGGTGTCACAAATTCTTCAGCAGCTGTGTAAGGCTCTCTTCTTGCCACACAAGAACGTAACTTTGCAACATGCCAGCAGTAATTGTTTTTCCATCG
>Ga0210059_1007188_pt1 | contig 17731 bp, 9 predicted proteins | sample Ectturendosymbi2_FD_188042 | JGI IMG/M metagenome (GOLD analysis project Ga0210059, IMG submission 188042) | Ecteinascidia turbinata endosymbiont from Florida, USA - Sample 2 (SPAdes) (version 2) | ecosystem: Host-associated > Tunicates > Ascidians > Unclassified | place: Key West, Florida... | reverse complement strand
TTGCCCATCGCGAGCAACGCCACCTAGTGATACACTCAAAAGCAAATAACTCAGCTGCCCCTTGATGGATTTCAATTATGTTTTTTTTTCAGGCCATTTTACATGTGGGTGCACCTTATATAAAAAAATGAGGCATTTTTGTGACATTGGGTTACACCCCTTGTTGGATTATAATGATTTGACCCTAGTGTCAACAATCCTGAAAAGCAGAAAATGCTACTCTCAATCGAAATTTTAAATGGGAAACTGTTTATCGTTTAAACTCATTGATACCTCTACTCTATCTTGACTCCATTTAATCTAACACCTTTTACATCTTTAACACTTTCAGAGCCAGCATACGATATATTCGTACTTCGATTTCGGCCTAAAAAACAGCAGTTTTCAGTTTCCTTATAGTTAGTGGCTGGGTTCTTTTTTCAGTAATAGACTGAAACGTTTTTGAAATGACTGAAAAAAATTGTCATTTTGGTCAGAATTTCTGACAGGGTTCTCACGTTTTATTGAAAACATTGAATTGCGAAATCGGTTTTCAAGACCTTGCAAAAGTATTGGATTTGGTCGAAGTGTTCATAGAGTATTGAAAAAGTATGGCAAGTCTAAATTCAAGCATTTGTTTATTCAAATTTTGTTCTTCAGCACTGATGATAGTTCTGCAGATGTTTTCTGCATTGTGTTCCAATGAGTAAAATTTTCAAAAAATGAACCTAAATGATGGTATTGAAGTCTTTTTATTTAGTATTGGAAAGTATGAAAAATAGTTTTTGAAAATATGTGGGAACCCTGGTCTGAAAATATAGGCTGATGAACACTGTTACGACAAGTTTTAATACAATTGTGAGACATGACCGAAATGTCTGAGAGACCAAAATGTCTTAGCAAAAAATGACCGAAATGTCTAAGCAAAGAAAAACAACAAGTTGGTGGTATGGTAGAGCACTCTATCTGTCTGGCTTCATGCAATGCTAAGCACACGTATTATACTCACTGCTGTGGCAGTTAAAGCACTCTGTACTCTGCAGCATCACATTAAACTGTGTTGATACCACAGATGTGCGAAAAATCAATTATTATGTGTAGGAAGTCATCGCTGCACAGGCTTGTTCCCCTGATAAGACCACATAAGTTGAAATGATTTGCCTAGGGATTGGGCATAATATGTATATCTTCTTTGTATAGCATTCTTTATGATAGTATTACAGCACTGATAGACTGCAATGCTAATTAGTTCAAATCTGACAATGTGTTTATAAAGAGCATTTACAGGAATTTCCCTAATTTTTTATGCCAATTTTTGTCTTCTAGCTTCAGCACTTACTGGTGATCATCAAAATGCAAGAGGTAATGAGATATTCAATGATGGGAGCCAAGCTGCTGTGGTGCTTACCTCATTGCCAAAAACAGAAGATACTGTTGGTGCAATAGAAACAACCTTTGCTGTTGGAGATGGCAGTTTACCGTGTTCCTTTTTGCAATCTGTGGTTTTTCCAACCAGCATAGACGCATCAGTGATAGATGTTGATGAGGAAACCAGGATGACCTTTGAGGGAAATATCGTTGGTGAAAGTCCTCGGGTTACAAGTCCCTGTGATCCAGGCGATGTTAGCAGTCCGTTTGAAGCTATGGAATCAGATGGCTTAGATTTAGATGATTCATTGTTTCAAGCAAGTGGTGCTACTAGACGTTCATTTCCATCATGGCAAGCTGCACAGAGCACCACTACTCCAGGTGGCTCCTCAGATGATGATCCATATTCATCAACCAACAATCGTAAGAAACGAAGAAAAACAAAGCGGTACATGAACTTTTATGAGAATGCTTCCAAGTTACCACTGAACACTTCAGGCTTGACGTCTCCACTAAGTTCTCAGATACCATCACCATCTCCCTCAGCAGATGCTGGTGTAAATGAAGCAGAGGATGCAAGTGCAACTTCAAGTTTTAAGCAACAACTTGCATATAATTTCAGCTTCAATAACTCTGACTCCAACTTGCATGCAACTATGGTGAACAGTCGTCGATTATCGAATGCTTCTGAAAGCAGTCAAAATACATCAATTTCAAGGTGAGAACAATTGTCACTAATTATTATTGCTGGTAATTTTGTGTGCATCCAAAGTACATCACCAGTATACCTCTAAACACAGCTATGCCCATTTCGATTGTTTTTTACTTCTTTCTTCCTGAAACATTGCACATTGTTCCTCCACAGGCTTGGTTTCAATCTGGTGTGTTCCTTAGTTTTAAAAATATGTGGCGATAGTACTCCTAATATAATGTGTACCGTAAACTAAAGTGCATGTTCGATTCAGACATTGACATTTAATTGAAAACCCATCTTAGTCTGCAGCAAAGATTCTTTTGATAGATGCTTTAGAGGAGTACACAACCTGCAGCTGGCACTAAAAATTTATAAAACTGTGAGCGTGTTATTTTAAATATGTACGTCATGGTGCTATGCATTAATGAAACTCTTTGTCTACTGTATGTGTATACTTAGCAGGAAGAAGGCCAAGCAGATGTTTGGAAACAGGCTAGGCTCATTGTGTGGAAACAGAAGCAATGCAAAAAAATACGTTTGAACTCACTGGTGGCCGCATTTCGTAGAAATAAATATTATAATGTGGCTGGCAGTAGTGAAAAGGTTGTGCACCTTTGCTTTAGAACAGGGGTCTCCAAACTATGGCCCGCGGCCCAAATCCAGCCCATGAAGCCATTTTGTCAATAATGAAAAAATAATATATTTAGGAAAAGTTTGTTGATTTAGTAGAATGTAACATATCCAAAGCAATCACATTAAGTAAGATGTCCAACTGTCAAACTCTTATGTAATAGCTCATGTGGCCCTCAGACAAAAAAGTTTGGAGATCCCTGCATTAGAGTATTAGACAGCTGTGTTCTAGGAACATAATTTTGCTGTGATCTTTACCTGTCTGTTTGTTCACTCATGCAACTACCTACAAATTCTGTGACCTAGTCATATCAAGTGGCAGTCAATTGTGTAGAATATTCAGCAAGTCTTTGAATAAGATATGTATGTACGGGCTAAGCATACATATTGGAAATGTGAAACTAATTCCTTTTTGAACATCTGTTCATGTACGATATGAATATGTCAAAATCTGGAAACAGTTGCATGTAGGCTGTCTGAAAAAAGGTGTTCTCATAGACCTTTTCCGAGTTTGGAATCAGAATAGCAATGTCTTATGAAAGTTCTTATGGGGGGAAAACAATGATTCATATCAAACTTAAAAAAGTTGTATGTAGATGCTGACTAGCACTAAAATAATACTGATCTCAAATTTTATGCATACCATGTTATGTTTTCAATATAAGACTTTCTAATTCTTTTTATAACAAGGAAATCAATTTTTTAGTTTCTTTTAGTTTAGAAAAATTATGCATGTTAAGGGCAAATTTTGACAACCAAAGTTCACCTCAGTTATGCTCAGGGGTACATCTAGGGGGTCTGTTTGGCTGTCATGACAGACCCTTTTGCACCGTAGGTACTCAGCATTAAAGCCGATAAAATATCAAACACTCTCACTGCAGGTCTCTAATGTGGGTGTTTTAGAACAGGCAACAGCCTACATTTCTCTTGTAATGTTGCATAGTACTATTACGAAACAACGATGTTACTGCCTTGTCTAAATAGCGCCTGCACAGTGACATGAAGCAATCCACTTTTTTGAACACTCGAAGTTGATATTGCGTCGAACGCACGTGTTTCTGAATTTCCTCCTCTGGCAGTGCCGGCTCTGATGCTGCCGGAATCTCGGACACTGCCATGCACATGCGTGCAATATTTCGCTTCATGGCGAGAGGACAGTCTCCAATCATGATCGTTTCCTTTTGCAGTTTCGGGCTAATTTTATCCCACACCTACTAGGTTATGACAAAATTAAGTAAGTTTAGACTTTCCTCAGCGTCACGCCAAGTAATGCGAGTTCGTTTCCATTGAAACTATACTTTTATAAGCAACTTCTCATATTGAAAGGCACGACAGCTAGCGTCAAAGATTGTGGCCGTGTTATCTGAACAAAATATCAGTCAAGCTTCGTATTTTGAAAATAGCCTTCAAATTAAGCAGTTGACGACGTTGTTTGCTGCGCAAGAAGTCTTATATTGATTTCGAGTTTTTCACTTTTACATTACGATGCAAAGTAGTCAGAGCAATTGCAATTCAATCGTTCTTCTCCGCAGTGACATTGCAAGTATATTTGTAAGAACACCATCTTGATAGACAGCGTGCTCCGCAGATGCAGTTGTGCAGCTGATTGTCAGCATCGATTTTATAAGTATATGTACGTTTGGATAAACAGCTCTCATTGCTGTAAGATTGACATTTGCTGAATGTTTGACAAGCTAAGTATCTTTTCATCACCATATTCGTAGGAACAAACAGCGATTGTGATGTAATAAATGTGCTGTGCCCGAAAGCAATGATAACTTGGAAATTTTTTCTTATGTGTTTTGACAATGAGATCAATACCACTATCTATTCCAAATACAGTCAGACCTGTTTGTCCGAACTCCGATCATCCGAATCCCCGCTATCCGAAACAAATTGCTCGGAACATATTTCTCCCAACGCATTTCACCCCTTTAATCCAGAAACCCCGCTGTCCGACAACGACTCAGAAATTTATGAATGGATATGTCATATCAACAGAAAGAAAACGCCAAACCGGAAGGGTGAAAGTCCATTTTCTATGCACAATGAATCTAACAGTGGCAGACCCTGTAGGACGCAGTTATAGGTCTCTGTACAGTTTTTTACGTGTTAAAATCTCATTCTGATGCATGCTGGCTTATGTATACGGATCTGCTAATAAACAAAAACAAGTATGAGAGTTTCATCAACACTAAAAAAGCCTTCAAAAACTATACATGTTTTATTTTGAGACGTTTCGGATTATTCTTAATCCATCTTCAGTCAAAAAATAAAGCAACACTTGGAAATGCTAGCAATTCAAACCCAAAAGACTCTGTGACGCAGGAAATAGCAGTGTGATGCAAAAGATGTCAAAAGCAAAACCAAGACTGCCAACCCTGTCAAATTCACTAAAAGTAAAAGCAGGACCAACAGCTATCCAGAAAGTGCTAAAACAAAACCTGCATAAGATCGTTATCTACAAAAACAAGCCAAGACCAGCAGCAAGAGACTGTTCACAGAGCACTGCAAGCGAAAGATGCAAAAATTTTAACAGTTACCAGTACTATAATCAGCACGATATGTCTACGTCAGCACCAACAGCAATGCATGAAATGTAGGATGTAGACAATTTTTCCACCCCTTTATACCTCTTCAATATGTAGATTTTATTCTCTCTGCCCTGTCTTTGTGTGTTTTCATTGTCATTGTATAAGCTAATGCTCATAAACATTCGCCAGTAGAGCCTGATTAAATTTGTTTCTCATAAACATTCATTAAATTTAGCTTTTGCCTTCTTATGGGTGTGGAAAAAATTTTGAACTTCTGTTGATAAAAATTGGGAGACTGATTTGTACTTATTTTGATGGACATGCTCATTTGTTGCTTTCCAATATATAATGCACCACTGATGGATACCATTTGGAGATAGAACAATTGTTGCAGTAAAGACGAAAATGCTATATGTTCCAAAGAAAGAAAAATCAAAGGAAAAATTTTACAGACTGTCCAAATAAATATTGTATGATTTTATTTGATGAAATCAAGCTGTGATTGTGCATGTGGCTGAAAAGCACATATTGCAAGTGTTGTATAATTATTATAACATTGCTGCTATATTGTAGGGATGTTTTTTCTGTTATGGATTCAAAAAGTGAAATTTCAATGGGTGCATCGCAAGACAAGGATAAATCTATCAACAGCCATCAACATGCACGTCACCGCAGAACTAATGTCTCAACAAATTCAGGACTATCTCTGACATCACAATATGGCGCCTCAGCGTATGGTTGTAGCTTGGAAATACAAGTGCAACCTGAACATCAACATCGTGCAAGATACCTTACTGAAGGCAGTCGTGGACCTGTGAAAGATGCTTCACAGCAAGGTTATCCACAGTTACAGGTAAGGTTTTATTTCAAACATGTCTGGCTTAGTGACATGTTAGCCATTTAAGAATACATTTGTTTTTATCTCCACTTGTGCAGCATAACTAGAAACTTTAGTGACAGTACATTGAAGCATAGAGTTGCATTGATACAATACAGAATACTAGGGCGTTTTAGACCTCATACTGCTCTATATTAAGCGTAAATTTTAAATCATGCAGAATCTTTTCAGGGCAGTTCATTAAAATATGAACTGGCCGTCCATGGTTATTCTGTAATGGATTTTTCCTTAGTAGTGTACACAGGCTTAGGCAAAATAATCAGACTGAAAAGAAGTAGGTGATGAAAGGTTTGTCAATTGGATTGTCTTGAGTTGGTGTGACAATGGCTATGATTCTGCAAAGCATTCAAAAGCATGTTGGTGACATCTGCATGATCTGTTTTTGTGACACCTAAGCTGAAATAAAACGTATTGCCACTTTTCATCTACTATTGTTTGGATTAAGATTTATTGAACCACAAGACCAAATCTGAAGTAACAGCCCAACCAGAAAACATTGTCAAAATGCTATTTCGAGATTGTTGGTGGTGCATGCTAGGAATGCCCATGACACCCTAATCAAAGCCAAAAAAGTGACTCCACCATTTCAAGCTGATTTACGCACCTTGCATCCTAGTTACTACAGTATGTGTTTGTGGTGATGCAATTGTCATTCCATTGTTAATTTTTTGAAAGCAAAGGAATGCATTCATCAGCTGTAAAGTTGCCTGCAGACCTGCAAATGAAAAACAATGAATGCTCAGTTTTACATTACAATGAGAGATTGTTACTGTTGCTCTGTTTTTTGTTTTCATTTTGTAGGTTTGTGTAGACTTATAAAATATGTTCTTTACTGTTGCAGTACTGGTTATTTTGATCTTGCTTTATGTCTTGAAGCAGATTGTTTGATCTCTGCAAGATGCTTTTTATGTGCATGAAAACCAAGATTCTTTTATAACAAATGCCTCAAGCACTTCTTGGTCTTCCGTAAAATCTTTGAATGTATCAAGCACTATGGTGCATGTGCTTTCTCTGGTATTTCCTGTTGTTTTGAAAAGCATGCAGTATACCATGTGTTGTTTTTGCCATAAAATATTTAGAAATGCTACTGAGTTTTATCCATGAAGCTTGCATTTGAACTTACAACATAGCAAGTGAATGTGTTTTTGTAAATAGCTCCTGTTTAGTGTTTTAAGTAATGGTAGAAATATTACATCACATGTTCAATACACAAACTTGATGTTAGATTTTCTTTTCCAAATGTATTGTTTTGATGATGTCTTTTCCCTCATGAGGTGTTCATTTAATGAAAAAATAACAAGTGTGCCCAATCGTACATGTTACTGTGATGTGTGCACATCTTGTTTTTTTGTGAACTTTTTCACAAAACATTATTCAAGAATTCATTTCTGCAAATGTAGATTCCAATATAATATGTTTTCACAACCTGTAAATATAGTTTGAAAAAAGACCTCATTGTACAGTGGCTTGACTATCACTTTTCTTGGATTTATCAAATGCTTTGCTTTCCTTCGTACAATTTTGAGCTTAATGATTTTTTTACTGGATGAATGCTGATTTTTAATTAACTTTCCTAATTGTGTGGTTTGAATGAAATAGTAGTTTAGTTTAGATTAATCTTAACCAGCACAGCAGCCTTGTTTGCTTTAATGTCATTCATTGTGCTGCTTGCTTAGTTTCAGGTCACCATAGCTAACTATTTTATATTTTTTCAATCAGTTGAAGGGATATGTTGGAAAGACCACTTTACACGTTTACGTAGGATCAGAATCCGAAGATAAAATACGTCCTCATGGGTTCTACCAAGCATGCAAAGTAACTGGCAGAAACACAACTCCATGTGATGAGGTGCAAATAGATGGTACAAAGGTTATTCAAATACAATTTGATACACAAGAACCAATAAGGTGTGTGTCTGCATTTAATATTTTAAGGTGTAGACTAATGCACAAGGTTAAAAATATCATATATGTCCAATTTTTGATTCAATGAAATTCATTTGTGATCAAATGTCTGCAAATGCGCTTTGAGGTCTTCACAACCATCTACCCAAAGTCTCTTTGAAAGTAGCACTTTGTGGGTTGCAACATGCTTGTTTGTCGCATTATTTATCCTGATATTTTCCGATCCTTTAAGCATTTTATTTTACAAAATGCTTTTCAACTCTGAGATAGAAGTGCAATTTGTTTAAAGAAGTATTATGTTGTGCCACTGCTTCACCACTTCCTTACCTTACAGTGTGGATTGTGTTGGAATATTGAAGCTAAGAAATGCTGATGTGGAAGCTAGAATTGGTGTAAGCCGTGCCAAGAAAAGGAATCAAATTGTGAAACTTGTTTTTCGAGTTGTGCTTGAAGATGTTCCCAATGCTCCCAATCCATTGGTTTTGCAAGTGGCTTCAAATCGTATAAGCTGCAGTATGTAGTCAACCTTTTGTATTCATTGCATGCATGTTGAAATGGTTAAGGTACAGCTTTTGCATGTTTTGCAGAGACTGTGATGCAACACAAGAGATTGGTATAGGATGCTCTAATTTCAAATAACATTACGTTCTTTACTATACAGCAAAGTGTGCTAAATTATGCAATTGAAGTTCTTGACCGTTTTTATTATAACTCAGGCGTTAAATGTGAAGTTCTCTGTTAGTTATCAATTGATGAGTTGATGATTTCAAACACTCTTGTCAAAATCATGCTAATGTCTAGATGCTGTTTTTTTCACAACAAAAATCATAAAATTATATGCTGAAAGTTACTAAACCTTCAAAGAGTCCTGTACCTAATCGTTTCGGTTTCATGATTTTAGAAATGCAGCATGAAAAATAATTTCCTAGTTGGGTTAAGTGAAACAACCAAAAAGTACTCCCATATATTGATGCTATATAATTTCGTGGTTTCAAGTTTATAAGCTCAAACTAAATGATGCATATGCCATCATATATACTTTTTTGATGCAAGATAAACTTCTGCTAGCTATGAAACAACCATAAAAATGATAAAAGAAAACATCATAAAATATCTTGATTTAAGTACTAATGATTTGATGTTTCATATAGACCTGACTAATCACTTAATTTTTCATAATTTGTTTTGATGACAGCATCACTGTATTTATTATCAGGAAGTGATCTGAAATGTAGTTTTGAAGAACAAAGGCATGTGGTCAATTTAAATAACTTAGATGTCAATACTTAGTTTGTAACAGAAGAGTTAATCAGGACTGGCAATATTGCTTTTGGATCATGTCTGTTCTACATACCTTCAAAGTGTACATTAATTTTATTGCTGGAAATTTCTGATGGAATTCAATCTGTTGTGCAATACAGTTTATATCTTATTATGAAAATTTGTTTAAGCTCTCCATTGCAGTGGCAAGGTTCATTTTCAATCTTTCTATTACCCAGTTCCACTTTTCAACATGGATTTCATGTAGTTTGATAAAACCTACAAAGACTGAAGTTGATTTTGCTAGTAACTAAATCTGAAATTTGAATTCATATTGAATCTGCTGATTTTTATACTACTATTGATTGAAAACAACGGACTGGTAGGAAATCCTGCCATTGTGGTGGTTACAGTGCAATATCATATGACTGATATTACAAACAACGCCTGAGGGAAGTTCCTCTACTTTGTTTTTGGCTACAATTCTGAGAAGTTTCTCCTAAAAATAATGCTATCAGTGATGCTGACTGTTGGTCATCATATCAGTTAGTCTCTAAAACAGGTGTTTCCTAACTTTCTTTGGCCATGTACCCCTTCAGCATTTTGATAGATGAGCATGCACCCCTAAAAGTTCTTATGGCAAAAAGGCTGGCGAAAATAACAAATACATATTTAGCAATAAGCATAATATAATGATTTTGAAAATAATATTCACTGATGTATGTATACATATTTCGAAATTAATAATATGTAAACATATTTTTCTCTTATATTGCTAACCTTAAATGCACCCCTAGAACCCTTGCTCTAAAAGCTAAATATGGTTTGTCTTATAATGGTGTTTCTGGGATATGTGTCCTAAACACAATTTATATATGACTTTTTCAAGTTAGTTTGAAATATGAAACATTTTGCTGCAGATTTTTAACATTTGCATGTAACTGGCTTGACTGAATTACTGAGACAACAAGTGGATCTTCAGCTGTGTATACATGTTTAGATGCAGCTGAAGGTGGTATGACTAGCTGGTTAGTTAATTGTTCTTTGCTTGTTTTCAAACCCTGGTTAGGGTGAGGATTACGTTCTGCTGAGTGTGTAGCAACCAACTTTTGTTATATTTTGAAATTGTAAGTATTGTGCAGCTGAAGTAGACATTAGGATTAATATATTATTTTTTGCAGCTCAACCACCTGGCCAACCTGAAATAACCAAGAAAAGTTTGGACAGATGTCCCGCAGACGGAGGGGTTGAGATGTTTATCATTGGCAGAAATTTCCACAAAGGGACCAAAGTACTATTTCAAGATCCTGAAGAAGCAGATGGTGTGTGGTCACTTGTGTTGCCGGGCAGGCGTAGCTACGTGTAGTGAGACTCTGATCATTGATCTATTGCAAAATAATTTGTTCATGCATTGGTGAGCTGGTGTAATACCACTGCACAGTCAGAATGCTCATCATGCACTATTTCTTGTTTCACTGCTGGTCATATTAGAAGTTGCTAATTGTTGAGGAAGTATGCTTTGAAAAGTCATCTTGTTATGTTTGTGGTTTGGACAAGTGTAGTAAAACTATACATCAGCTCATGCTTCATGTCGTCCGTGAGAACTTTCACAATTGCAGACAATGTTCCCTGAGCCTGACTTTCGATAATTAATCAATTGTTGTTCCACAATTTATCCCAAACTACAACGAAATAGACTTTAGTGACCTGTGCCAAATTTATTTTAATGCATTTGTCCCTTCAAACTTTCTGAGTTATGCAGGCCTGTTCAAGATGAAGATACTGTGAACGATTGACCTAGGCAATGCAGTTTGTATCTTCAAAAAAGAATTCAAGTTTAAGCATTCTGCTCTGTTGACTGAGTCCCATTTTGCACCCAGCTATCCTTAGGTGCAATGCTTCATCCGTTAGCATTTCAGACAATTTTACGTAGCAAATTTATTTATTTCTTATACAGTAGTTCAGATTTTTAAGGCCTTTTGGGACCTGATTCGGGCCCCTAAAATTGAAAATCGGGTCCCCAGAATCAGAGAAAATCGGATCCCTAGAATCAGAGCAATCAGGTCCCTATATGTCCATACCAGGTACCTAACATTTTCCTTACAAAAATACCTGCAGTAGTTAGTATTTCCCTAGTGCTATGCATCAATGCATTTGTTTCACAGAGATAATCGATGATGTTTTTTGACAAAGTCGATTTTATCTTCAAATAAATCGCAAACTAAACTGATCTAATAAAGACATTTTCCACATGGAGACCGTTTATTTATCAATGAACAGGTTGCTAATGTCGTCACTGCTATTATTTATATGAACCAGCGCCACAGAGGATTTCTTACCAACGCAGAGCCGTACTAGAGCGACAGTTGCGCTTATCCGTTAGCGTTTCAGACATGTAGCAACAAGGCAGTAAGCTTACCAGGCTGCATTAGGCAGATCTACTGCCATGTTGCAAGTAGGATAAATTTGCATCAAGGTTTAGTAATTAACCTTGACAGTCAAAAAAGCTCTAATAAATCAGATAAGTGAACAAGATTTGTAAGATTGTCTTGCATTGTTAGATACACTATTTTGTAATCATTGCAAATTTTTTGTCAGGTGCGACTCGTTTTGTGGAAACAACAACTTAGGATAGCGTGAACATACTTGGCGTTGCTACAGTGCCATCCCTGTTCAATTACAAAAAAATTACTGTTAAGCAATAGTAGCAGTGCTGAAACATGGAATCGTGAGATGACAAGGCCACCAATTGTTGATGCATTGTAACTTTCAAGTATTAAGTTGGATCTCATAAAATCATGTAATAGTAAAAATTAGAGATAAGTTTAAGTGCAGTGTGGATAGGATTGTGCAGGTCATTGAAGATGATGGACTTTTATAGCAAACGGACTAATGGCCTGAAGTTTTTCACGTCTTTGAACTACCCAAGTCTATCCTATTATCCACACCAAAGTTAGATTAGATGCATGCACAGTTATTGTTTTAATCAAGTTTAAATTTAAGTTGCTTAAACGGTTAATAACTGTTACGATCAATTTGCTGTAATAAGCTTTTATTTAATAATAATATCTGATTTGCTGTTTCTACAGCATCGATTCTTAATTTTTTTCAGAGGTCGTTTATGTGTGCATTGTACACTAATTGCTGTGCACTAGCTAGATGATTAAAGCTTCTGTGCATAAAATCCATGTGAAAAGTGTTCTTGCGTACTATACCGGCTGCAGGGTGTTAATGCCTACGCTTGCAAACCATTTGCTTTGTTCCCCCAAAAGTTAATTTAGGTCCCTTAGCAGTTCGCAAGTACCCTTGTTTGTAAATTTAAGCATGGTTAATTAATAGATTGACCGTTAACCAATTCCTTACCTTGCAGAGAGCACACCCCTCCAAACTTAGTCAAAAGTTTTAAAAGACAGATTTCCAAATCAAGTTGATGAAAACCTGCTTGCAATCCAGAAACTAATGTGCTGCTTTTAATCTTTGTGGTTACTAAGTCTGTATGCTTGTCTGTACCATTTGCGGCCAAATGTGGTTGCTACTACTGATAAACTTCATAGGCCTGGCTGGCCGCTCATCTGAGTTGTATGTATGCAATGAAGTGCTTAGATTTTCTTTGGCGATTCAGGACCTACAACCTTGCTAATCCTGACTTAGCACCACTTACCGAACTAAATTCTACGTTAAGCGATGGACAATACTGAACTGACAGTTTATCTTTTTACTTCTTGATTTTTAGCAATAACTCAAGCATGTAATTACTTATATTTCGTAGGAAGCCACTGGCGATCTTATGGCCAAGTTGACAAAGATACTTTTAATCAGGTGAGTTTATCTTATATTTCCGTCGGGAGAACATTTTCAAGTGTGTCATAATAATCATGGCGCTTCATGTCACTTTCTTACTTCAAATGCGAATAATTCCGAGTTTGTTCATTAAGTTCTCGCTTTGTTTGCTCGATTCGTTGATGCACACGTGTGCGTGGAAACGTCATTATAGCAATTGCGTTCGTCAACTGTGTTATCGACGTCTGCATGTGTTTCATGAACTGATCACTGCCATCTGCTTGAGTTTTATTCTTCAGTGCTTTCTTTGTAATGCTGTTCTTCACCAACTTAAATATCACTACACTGAATATAACAGAAGACAAGTGGCTATCGCTGAATTGATTTATCCGTCTTGACGAGAGTGTTTACACCAACCAAATCCAACTTTCTAATAAATTTTGGTGCTTCAAATTTTTTCTCATGTTGGGACAGTGGTCAGTAAAGTCGACGACAACAGTCCACACCCAACTATGGCTCGTTGCGATCGTTAGTGGTGAAGAAACCACGGTAGCCCAGTTATTGAAATGTGCCTCATTCAATCTGGCGATTGTTGGACCGATGAGTGATTTATTGTAGCGATTGTTGTCACGCGGACATTTGCATGCAACGAAATATGCAAGTCAGCGGTTTTTTTTCGGGTCAACGAAATAATGCAAATCAGCGTTTCTACAGGCTGACTTGACGTGCGCGATAGATCTCATCTGTTGCATCAGGACTTATCCAGAGAGCCAGGGAACGTAGGGCCTTTTCCAATTGAAGCATCAGATCTTTTTTCGAGATTTTTGCTGCAAGTGTTTATTTACTGGATTATTTTAATTTCGTTTAGTGTCGCATGAGCTGCTGTTTTCGGATATTGCTGCTGTAAAATTGCATTTGTCAGGCTACAAGTTGGTCTGCACGCATTTAGTTCCTTTTCGTGTAGATAACTCAATTCCGTTGACGCGGCGTTGAGAGCGGTCGCTTCACGTCAACACAAAACTGAGCTTGCTTTGTTGCAGTTGTTTTTATCGACAGGTTTTCATTCGATTTAAGCGGAAAGTTATCGCTTTACACTCGTGTCACTGTATCGTGCCATGCCTGAAAGCCGTGCAGGCTTGTTCGGTCAATTTCTTGCCTGCGTCGTCCCGACCGACCGACAGTCGTTCTTCTGGAGTTTTCTTGGAAACCTGTTACGTTTAAAAGTCTTCGCACTGCTTTTGCAAAACTAGACTGTTGTAATGGTGTGCAGCGTCTGGCTTTCAAATCCTGGTAGGCGAACTAATCCCACGTGCAAGCGCTTCGCACGCTTCCGATTTCTTGAAAAGGTCCCACTAGCTGAAAAACTTGAGATCCGTTTGTATAGACTGTGGACAACAGCAAGGTAATATACATCACAGGATCCGTATGCGCTATTTTCTTATTCACTAAGGACTTTTTTTGTGCTTTTGCAGGCTCGTGTGGTAAATTCTTTTCTTTTCAACGTGAAAAGGTCGGAATGGCGACTGGTTCATGCCACTACTGAACCGCTTAACTGGTTCATGCCACTACTGAACCGCTTAACTGAGTACTTTGCGTCGCCGCCCAGGTGGCTCGAAGTTGCACCGCACACGATAGTGGCACCAAATGTGCCTCGTTACTCACAAAGCAGTTGCTGTCTTTGTTGTTCGCGATTGTTTATGTGCGGCAAGATGTTTTGAAATATTTTGTACCGACAAAACGTTCCACAGTATTCTGTTTTTAATGGCGACGTCAAAATTCTGGCGAAGTAATTCAATGGTATCGTTTTCTTATCAAGAAAACGACACAATTGATTAAACTCGCCAAAATTGTTTACTTGATTGCTTAAAGATGTTAAAAGCTTTATAAAATCACGTATGTAACAACGTGATGCCTGCGCAGGTGCGGTGAAGTTTCCTGCTACATGTGTGTGGTTTCTGCATGTTTAGCGCTTTGCTGCAGGCTTTCTGCAGCTGCTTGACCGTCATTTGGACACTTGCTAGTTTCTTAGATGTATGGTTTGCATTGATGGGAAATTATACTGGCAAGTTTTATTGCTATTGTTGGTTTCTCAGATATACGGCACTGTATGCTTTAAGGGGTGGTCGCCCAAACCTTCACTTTCTGTAATTATCCTGGGAAATCCAACTAGTAATTGGTAACAAGGCCGATCAATAATTCATCTAGCGTTTGTGCTGCTGCACGTATTGCCGATGTTTTAAGCCGCTGCCGCTGCAAAGGCGTAGGTCATTAAAGGTGAATGTAAGAGAATTCTATTTGTTTGTCACATTTTAGAAGCGCCCACCAAGATCAGAACAACAAGTACATGCGTGTTTGAACAGAAGCAATAAACTCGAATATCACGTCAGTGTTACGTTCTGTGTAACGGCGGTCCTGCCCTAAGGTACCAAGCTGGCAGAAGATCTCATTTATTTTGTCCTACGAATCGCTCTTCCCAACCGACCAGTTACTGTTTTTTTAATGCATGCTTCCTTGCCAACGTGATTCCAAAATACTTGTGTGATTATTACATCATAACCGTCGTAACCACACGACCAATGAAAGTTGCAGAGGCGCGAGTCCCGACACCTGCAAAAACTGACATGCCTTTGCCCTTCATGGCGCAGTTCGCGGTTGAACTGATGAGCAGCTGTTATGTGCAGATGGTGCAGTTGAAATTAGAGCGCACGTCGTTCCGTTTGACATTTCTCGTGCGTGCGAATGCGCGGCAGGTGTGCCCAGCAATGTCTTGCGTTTGTGCCGACGTGAACCTGGGGTTTAGTTGCGGCTTTTCTTTTTTCTTGGTTAGACCCACATGGTTGTTCGCGTTCCCGCTTATCACGATCGAAGCATCGGGAAGCCGGTCAGCGTACAAGTCCTCGTCGAGCACAACGACCGCAAGTGTGATCCTCACAGCTTTACTTACGATCCTATCCCTAAGCCGAAACCTGTCGCTGGTCCTGCCGGTGACACTCAATCTGTCAACGCTGATGAAGAAAGTGTGAAACCAGACCAAGGTTTGCGCTATGAGAGGACGGTATTAATTCGTCGGAATTAGGACCTTTGTCTGCTTGTAAATAAACCTGAAAACTGTTTTTTATGCAAAGCTTTTTTTGGTTTTATCGCTAAAAATTCTGTTGGAAGATAATTTTTGATGTTGTTATTTTCAAGCTTACCGGCATGGTTATTAGAGATCGACCGATATGGCTTATTGGGGGCCGATACTGATACATCGGCCATTCATGGACCAATAACCGATATTTCCAAAATTTTTAAATCTTGTTTTCTGCTTATCAAAAATATAATTTATTCTGGGCCCTACCCTTTTTGCAAAATCTTCAAAATTCAGGAGTTATGAGCTAGAATATTTGAACTTGCAGCAATTTCAGTATTTGCTATGATTTTTAATTCATCTGATTAATGGTGATGCTTTAGTTTCGGCTGCGACGGCCGACGTGTGCTTCATGGTTCATCTTGTCTGCTTGTTTATGAACACATCAGCTAGCGTTGCTGCAAGATAACTGTCTTGACTTGGTTCATTGCGCAAGTTATCTGCATGCTTGAGGTACATACCAGCATTTTGTCAACACCTGCTGAGGCCGATAAAATCGGCCGTTTTGGCCGATACCGATATATCGGTGAAACCCAAATATCGGTCAGGCCGACATATCGGTCTGTCTCTAATCGTTATTTTTCAAACTTACAACGCATGACTGAACGCATGAACAAATATTAAACTTTTTCGTGCGTGACCAGGGGCCGCTGCAAGTTGCATGTTCTTACAGACAATCCTTTGCTCAAGACACTCTTCGGCGGTCAGATTGATCGCAAACTTCTCGAAGCACTCTTTTCGAAGTTGCTGACCAACTCTGAAAAAGACAGCAGCGACTCCCAACCAGCTGCAGCAGGTACGAGATGGTACAGGCCGCGCGTCAAAGCAGCTTCTGATTTCTTTGTAGGTTGTTCTTGAATATCGTGCTGCGATGAACATACGCGAGACAATCGATCAAAGGATCGGTTGTTCACTGTTTCACGATTTGTTCTAAGCCGTTTTTCTTCAGCTTTTGATCACGTGGTTCGAATAGTTGGCAATAAAAACTTTTTTCACCTCGGTTTCACGTTGGCTACAAAGCTGGTGCACGTTCTTCTGATTAGTAAGTGCTTCAGAAAGGCATGAGGCAGTTTTTATGCCGTCAATTAATTTGTTTCTAAACATTTCTGGTCTTATTGCAAAACATTTCAGGAACCACCGGTGGTTCATAACTCACTGGTAAAATCTATGTTTGCACTATTAGCAGCACTTCCAGTGATAGAGTATGTCACGGTTTCGTTTGTTTTGCATGCTGCTAGTGACTTAACACTGGCAGGCACGGCAGTTTGTCCAGACGAGAACTTGACTTGTAATTTCGCCCATCGTCGACCAACCAGTAATTCGACAGGTCGCGTGGGAGCATAGAAAGAATGATGACTGTAACCACAGCAGAAAAAGCCACGTTGCTTTAAGGTTCTTCGTGAATTCTAATTTCTAAACATGTTCACTGTACAAACACGAAAAACGGCTGTCGGACAACATGCATCGGGCAGGCTCGAGCACGCCTGCTGTTCCACGCAGTGCTATTTTGGTTTTCATGTCCCGTTCAGTGCACGTACTGTTTTTTCAATTCAG
>Ga0210059_1007187_pt1 | contig 17732 bp, 17 predicted proteins | sample Ectturendosymbi2_FD_188042 | JGI IMG/M metagenome (GOLD analysis project Ga0210059, IMG submission 188042) | Ecteinascidia turbinata endosymbiont from Florida, USA - Sample 2 (SPAdes) (version 2) | ecosystem: Host-associated > Tunicates > Ascidians > Unclassified | place: Key West, Florida... | reverse complement strand
GAACTCTGGGCTGATTTCTTTCATCCAAACGTCTTTTATTGCAGCTACTTAGCACTGGATCGTTGCTATTCTTCCACTTTTTTCTTCGTGCAGCTCCATGCGTTTTGATTGGATGAATGTCTGGGCCGTTCCAGGTCAGTCAAGAACTTCTTGTTTTCCAGAAGATACTCAGAATACTTTCTATCTGTGACATGGTGGTCCGACATGCATGATCATGGAGTGTATTGCACCGCCATGTATATATTGAATTTTTCCTGGAGCAGTTTAACAAATATCAGGCCAGTCATGGAGGAAGAAAATACAACAGTACCCATGCTTGCTATAGCCCCCAAACCACCTGGCTTCGGGAATTTTACTGTACTGATGGTGCACTTCGCATTAAATCTTTGGCGTTTTCGTCTTCAAACGTGCCTCTTTCACACTGCGAACTGTGGATTCTTAGGAGAATAAAATTTTCCCCGTTTTTCCATAGTCCTGGGAAGATGTTTATTGGCAAAAATAATCTCTTCTCTTTCACTGCTGAAGTCAGACGTGTTTTTTCAGCTGATTTGTAGGATTTTACGCCGAACTCTTTGCGCAGACGACGTGAAACCGTGCTAATACCAATATCTATAACTTTTCTAAGCAGATTGGTATGTAATTTACTACAAGAGCTATCAGGGGATCATATGACAGCTCGTCTGATGGCATGATCATCTTTTCTGGAAGTTCTGCGGGGACTACCAGTTTTTTCATGTCTCCCTTCTGGGAGTCTTTCCATATGCAAAGCTACTACCCGCGCACGCTCAACAGCCAATAATGAATCTTTTTGCCCATTTTCTCTACGTTTAGAAAGGTTTAAAAAATACTTCAACCATATATTAACATGCACTACAACTGACTGCAGACATAAATCAGTCACTTAGAATGTAACCGGCATTTAATATGATGTCATAATGTGTTTTCTTTTGAAATTTTTGAACAAGTGAATGATGTCATTATTTCTAACTTTGCTGCAATATGTTGTGTGGTCCTACGTTTTTGAAAATTACTGTAGAACAACAAAAAAAACTAAGATGCACCTGCTCCAGAAACGATTGGTGCGCATACGGCTGAGGAAGCAGATTAGCCAAAGAAATCATTTTTTGCAGCTTTATTCGAACTTCCAGTAGTGATTCCCATATTTCTGAAACACATACCGTAGTAAGTCATCAGCCACTTTGATTATTTATTTTCAAAAAAATACAACGTATACACAACAATGAGACGATAGATGAAGATTTGTACGAACTTAAGATGGCTGTTGTTATGCGGCAGACATTATTTACGACAACTTGCCGCTAGCCAAAGCCTGATTAATGCTTTTTTTGTGGGGCGGTTGAGGTGAACACTCTACCCAAGAAGCGCTTCAGCGAGTCACTCAGTGGTCGTGGATCGAAACCTAACCATCCAGTTGAAAGGCGGACACTCTACCACTGAACTAATCGCTCTCAGCATACGCAGAAGTGTGGAAAAATCAACTACCCTGCACTCACAACCGCGAAAATAAATGTGCCCTAAACCCGCATTTCCCTCGAATGCCTGCTTATTGAAGCGTGCACACTGCACGTATTTCCTAACAAGCAAGTACGAAACGAATTTCGCAGTCAAGGATCGTTGCATTGGAAGACAACTGCGCAATGTGCTAAATCTGAAAAATGCTAGGCTGTTTTGTAAGTTTAAGTGGCCATTAAAAGGGTATTGAGAACAATACAGTGTTCTGAGCCATCAGTTATAATCTGCACAAAAATGACTCTTCCCGTTGCTTTTACCAGTTGTTGCCAACCTGTGCACATCAGGCAAAATCGACATAGCAGGTAGACAGACTTACTACTCAAAACACTGTTTTTTTTTCTCTAAGACGCGTGCGGTAAACACAACTGGACAGCTATTCCAAACCATGCTTGTTCTTAGCATACTTATTTGATTTTTGGTATCTCTTTCCTTGGCGAGACGAGAATCAACTGATTCTTTGGTTCCTTTGAATAACCCAGGTGCATATTTTTCTGTATCACTTTCTCCCATAGCTTCATCCGAATCAATCTCTTCGTCGTCATCAATAATCATTTGACCTGTCTAAGCACAAAATAAAACTGTATGCAGCATGCTGTTTTACACTTCACATATCGCTAAATCCAAAGCTTCGTATGGAACTAAGAAGAAAACTTGTCATTTGCTATAACCATGCAGATCCCAAAGACTGCTTTTTTACCCAAAGCCAGGACCTACCGCAATTACTCGATCGTGTGATGGAGTTAAAATTAATGTACAGTAAGCCGCCGTAGAATATACAAACACAGTGAGCCTCTGCAAAAACCTCTACGGCAATATCACAAATAGCAGATAAAATCAAATTGTTCATGCATTTATTTTGTCCACACTCATCGTCACTGTCATAATCATCATCGATTTTGCCATCGTGGTTACAGGTACTTTTCTACTGCGATCATCAAATAAAACTGATCCACTGTTTTACCTTAAGGACTAAGGCAGGCACATTTACTCCTAACGCCTCGCTCGAATATCTGTTGGCTTGATTTGCGGGACAGGCCGAGAACTTGAGAAAGCAAAAGATTTGTTGACGCAATCGATATGCAAGGGATGAGAGATGGTGAAATGGAGTTCCGCCGACAAAGCGTCACACACAACATTGTTGTAGCAAAGAAAAAATGTAAGTCTCCCTTGATTTTAAGCCATAGAAATGATGAAAAAAATTTATAAGCCTAGGCTTAGAATCGAGTAAATGCAATACTTATTTTTCGTTTTTACTATGGACTGGATAACACAGACAGTGAAAAACACATGGAATCAATCTTGTCAAACTGACCATAGTACTCAATATTTGCTCCATTCTTAAGTGCCAGGAAATATTGCAGCAACCACCCACATTTAACCGATTGTAAGCCACCTTTGATTATAAGCTGCTATTGATCGTAAGCCGCGCAAAATGCTGTCAAAATTAATGCAAGTAGCACTTGAACATAGGATAGCCCACTTAGCGCCCATCCATGTTAACCTTCCTACAGCAATATCCCAAACAGCAGACAATATGAAACTGCACAGATTAAGTCGGCTATAGATAGGTACAGGCAGTCAATCCAACCCCTAACTTAAACCTGTTGTGCTATGTTATCACACAGAGAGAAGGTGATAGGACGTTTTTTTGATAAACTGCCCCTAGGAGAAGATAGAGCTTCAGATAGTCCAGACTAGATTCTACAAAGTTGAAAATATTTTAGTGCAACATAACCAAAAAATGATACTCTGTATTAACCCCAAAAATTGTCAAATTACCCCTTTGGGAATAATTACCCACAGGTTAAGAACCACTAAGATAGAACGTCAACAAACAAAATGTAACCTACCCTTCCATTGTAAGCAGCCCTTGATTGTAAGCCGCATGAAATGAAAAAAGGCAAAGTAAGCTGTGACAATCAGTAATATACAGTACTGATTACTTTAATAGTCATAACAATACATCATGAGATTTGGCCCTCATTAACAACTTGATGCAGCTGCATAACAACAGTTGGCTATGTTCTCAATGAAAGCAAGTTTATAATTAGACTACCGGTACCCACAATAGAAAATAGTTACTCAAATGAAACCATTGCTTTCCATAACAGGAAAGCAAATTTCATCAAGCAGTTTTCCACAATATTTAACAACACAATGTTTCAGAAACCATGAACATACAATACTATTGAGTTAATTTTTAATTTATTGAGTAATTCTTGACAGTTACGGAACATTTCAAAAAATTCATAATTTTCAACATTTTTCCAAGTTTGGGCTTGAAGTTGAAGTAGTTCAAATTCTTAATTAAACAGTAAACACTCAGAGACAACATGAACAACTCAATATGCTGATTCCTGACATCCAGGAAACAATGTTGTAATAAAATAAGCTTAACACTATTTGCAGTTTGACAGACAAGCACTCTTACGTACACTACCATGGATGCTATCTTCTGTGTCAGCATCAGAAGCTTCATGCAAGGACATATCGATTGATCTACACATAAAAGATGAAACTTAACCAAGTATCACAGTATTGACTGCTTGCAATGACATTTAGCGGTGAATTCATGGAGAGGGCAATTTCCTCATATTTTTTAGAAGCAGTGATCCATATCTTTTTCATATTGCTCCAAATTATCAGATTTCATTTGTATTTTCATATGGAATTTTCAGCAAAAAACTTAACTTCTTTAGACTGTAGCAAGGCACGCCAATCTCTTCTTTTAAATAAAGCATACCCTCTTTTCACATTATGGCCCTGCACCACTGATTTGGTACTACCCATTACCATGCAAGCACACAAATCACACATAAGTTATTCAGTATTGGCATAGCAATACCACTTAAGACAAACCACATCAAGAACAATATAAAAATTTAACAACATCAAACTTGAGTAGCACAAATTCAAACATCATTACAATTTTTGAACAATGAATTTTTGAAGAGGGTGAAATTTATGCATAGTAGTAGTTCATGAGCAATTCACAAAAATGACATACCCCACTTCTGAATGTTCAGCATCTTCATTGGGTAGGTAAGATTCTTGATTCAACTCTTCCCTAGACACAATTTTACCCAAGTACTTGGGATCTTCATCACTTTCAAGTGGGCGAAAAAAGCTTGCATGGCTAGATACATCAGTTTCTTCCAGTGAGTCTTTTTCAATTACCTTAGCCTTTGTCTCTGTACAATAAGAAATGAACTTCATTTGTAATAAGAATGTTTAATTTTATGTGCATCAAACTCCTCTAGATAATCAATGTTGAAAAACTAATTAATTTCAATATGTTCTGTAACATTGCTTCCTTAATTTTTAAAATTACTTTTCTTGTCCTTTAAAGCAGGTCTGCACAGTGTACCACTCGAAAAGGTAGAAGGGCCAAATTGATCAACATTAATTTGCCATGAGCCAAAAAATTATATTTTGTTATAGGTTAAGAAATTCTGGGACAAGTTTTAATTATCCGAAGTTGGGCTTTTACAACATTTACTGCATTTGAGAAAATTCTCATGGGCCACATGAAACACTAATGAACGCAGCATGCACCCCTTGGGCCATATGATGTGCAGCCCTGCTTTAAAGCAAGGTTGTGAACTTTGCTGTGCCAAAACAGGCTTTTTTATTTTGAAGTTTTCCTTTTTTGTTCCTAGGAAGTTTTTTTTTCATTTTGCAGCTTTGCTGCCATTTTTAAGAGTCTATTTTATTACCTTTGAGGTAATATTTTGTTTGATTTAAGCAAAAGTTAAGGTTCACAAACTAGTTTTACTACTGCGGACCATTCCCATCAAAACACAGCTGATTTATAATTTGACAGAGCTCTATAATATATTGTAACAGCACCTAACTCCATATCTTTCACACTTCATGCATTGATGTGAAAAGTATTGTGAAAGTAAACCAAATTTAAGATATTTTAGTACAGTTTATATAGTAATTGCAATTAATAAACAGGTCTACAATTTTAAATAAATTTCATGAGGATTGAGAGCGTTTTCGGGATAATTTTGGGGCGCTGATTTCAAAACTGTGTCAGATTCTCCCTATGTGGTCAAGTTTTTGAGCTATTTAACATTTAAAATTATGCAGTTGTAACATTTTAAGCATACTGTTGCATAAGAGGGTTGCACATTTTGTGATTTGTTAAGCTGGATAACATGTTATTTAAGCACTAGTGACTTCTTGTAATAACCGTGATTTATCAACTACTGCAGCTTATGAAGAGCAATGTGCAGCATAGAAAACATAGAGGTTAAACAAACACAAAACTTCAGTTAGTGTATGCTGAATAGGACTACTTGACAACTGTGACTTACAAGACACAGATGAGAAACAACACAGATATTATGGCCTTGCAATGCAAAGGTTGTGGTGACAAAACAACGTTAAAATGCAAAGAATAGCCCAAACATGACAGTATACTCTTTTTTCATGACAGAAAGGATTGCACTGTTGCTAATCCAGAAATTGTCTTTTCTGTGTTTTTCGGGAGTAGCTACTGCCAGCAACCTCTTTCTAAGCACCAGCAATAGTCTGACAACATGTTGGTATTCCAGCATCCCTGGTATCTTTTCTATTGTTTTTATATCTTGATGGAAGGACTCTCCTTGCTCTTCAATCATTGCTTCTTAGTTTTCAGGAAAATAGTTTACATGACTATGAAGAAAAGGAAGCTTCACACTCATATTGCACCCTAATTGTTCGTAAGAATTTAACAGCTGTTTTGAAAGGTCATAGCAGTTAGGAGCTTTAAAATATCCACAAAAGTTTTCGACAACTGCTGTAAGCGACCGCCAAGCATTTTTACGAGGGTTGTCATGGTAGTTGGAAAATATTTGTTCTGTATCAAACGTCATATCTGAGAACCATAAAAAATTCCAGCCCTCAACTTTTCAGTGCTCAGTGCAGGGAACTTTTCACACAAATATGCAAAGCAGTCACTTTTACCTATTTAAAGCTTTTGCAAACTGTTTTCATACTTTGATATGGAAAGGAGGAAGCAACACCTCGTTTGGGTTAATCAAAGGAAAGTGTATAATATTTCTTTTACCAATCTCAAGTCTTTCTCTCTTTGGCCAACTTTCCCTAATCCAATGCTCTTGGCAAGCCCTGCTGTCCCACAGACACAAGAAACACTGAAAGTTTGTGCATCCACTTTGTTGCCCAACCAATATGCACAAATTCTTTTAATTTTACTGCAAATCATCCAGTCATGCTCATCAACTATGGTACCAGGCACAGACTGTTCTGACATAGGATTTTATTGTAGTTACTGCTTATAACAGGCTACTACTAACTCACTCCCTGCGGACCTATGCAGTTCAACAACAGCTGATAAAGCATTTCAGCATTGAAAAGCACAACTACTGATTACAAAATCTGTTTAAGTTAAAAATGGTGGGAGATACTTTTGAAACTTTTGGTGAGGTTTTTCAATATTTTGCGAAAAACTGCAAAACATATGCCCTGGCGGCTAACCCTGACCAGATGGACAAAAACGGATGTGAGTTTTTGATTCAGCACTCCCCAAAACCCCCAAATCTGTTACAAACTTAAAGTCCCAAAAAATCCTGTACACCGGTGTAATTAATTACACGTTTAAAGTAAATGTAAATTGGTGTTTTCATCACAGATTAACTGAAACTATTTGAAAAGCTTGAAAAAATATTCCTCTCTCAGTTGCTCATCAATTGATCATGATGCAGTTCAGCGCATTCCTTTGTGTCAATGCATGTGGCTCCTTATCCTGAAGGCTGAGGTGCAAACACGAACACATACTGTACAGACAGATCCTGGCCTTCTTGATGTTGCAGGTGAGTTGCACTGTTGGTGTTTGCGCACACACTTTGCTTTTGCCACATCAACATGTCACGCGCAAAACCTTTGTCACAAACAACACATAACTGATCTAACTCTGACGTGTCACATCTAAGATCCCAGAAACTTGGATACAGAAAGCAATATGTCCTTGTTAACAGACAATAATAACAGTATGCAAGTCTAATAGTTGATACACATTAGCTAGAAACTACAGTTGGTGGAGTTCTGTTTACCCTGCTGCATTACTTGATGGTAGTGTCTATTTTGACTCATGAAGAAAAGCTGTGCTGGGGCTATTTTGCCTTTAGTTGAACACAATTGATTGAAATGTTCACGTGACAAATATGATACACTAAGAGACCTGCCAGGCCTGAAACCATGGCAACACTCATTCATGCACATTAGACGAAGCCATTACAAACATTGTAGTTAAACAGGTCACACTTTCCAAATTTGTCACAACTTTTCATGTGACGACTTCAACCAATTGTGTTCATGTGTTTCAGTTAAAGTGAAATAGATCCAGCAGTGCCTTTGCCTCATGAGGAAAAATAGACACTGCCTTACTTAATCACACATGCTCAACTCTGTGTTACTAGGTGATTGATTGACCTTACATTCACACTACAAACATAGGGGGTTTGTGCTGGTAAAAAATTGCTTACTGTGGACATCAAGAAAGCCCAAATATGCTTTTTGAAAAGGCAGTGGCTATAGATACGCCTGTGGATCTTGAAATTTGAAAACTTATTCATACGCCACCTGTGGCACAACAGTAATGCACGACGAAAGTGCAGTAGTCTTGGTAGAAACGAACTAAACGTTAAAGATAAACCCTAAACCTAACCGTAGCCTTAACCTAACACTAAACCCTAAATGAAACACCTAAGCCTGAAAAAAAGCAAAGAAAAAACAAAACAAAAGTCGACAAGGTGAGAATCGAACCAAAAACCATTGGCATAGTAACCATAACGCATAACCCCAGGGTTCCCACACATTTTTAAAAATCATTTTCCATACTATTTCAATACCTTGTCAATACTAAATTTAAGAAGCTCAATACCATTACTTGCCTTCATTTTGTGAAATTTTTTATCATGAAACTCAATTTTGCCCATTGCATAACACTACCTAAATAATGAAGTGCTTTGCCTTCAGTGAAACTCTGCTCAGATACTTGAGATTTCTTTTCCATTTACAATTTCCATACTTTTTCAATAGCTAATGTACGTTTTGGCAAAATTCAATACTTTTTCAAGGTCTTGAAAACCAATTTTGAAATTCAATACTTTCAATACCGCATGGGAACCCTGGCATAACCCTTACGCTACGAGATCCACACAGTTTGAATGACAGACAGACCCTTTTATTTAAATTGCATCAGGACAAGCGTATCCATAGTCACTTCCTTTTGAAAAACAATTGCCTTTAAATTAGGCTGGCACAACACCAGTAATACTATAGTGAACGAGGACCTATCGTAGACGACAGAGGCTAGATCTACTACACTACTTTATTAGGCTATTTTACCTTCATGTAATTCATCTTCTGGGTCAATTGAAGGCACAGGATCACTCAACTTTTTTAATTCTTCAACAATTGAAGACATTTCCCAGGGTTTATCACAATCAGCTGCAAAGCAAAGGAATACTGATAGCGTATAAAATCCAAATTTAAATAACAATTCAATGTCTCATACTGTGGCTATAGGTCTGCCAGCGGACCTCCATTTTTTAATTATTCGTCCTCTGCCTATTACTAAGCACAGTTCTAATGAAAGGATGAGATCGTCACACTATCAACACCCTACATGTAGTCTAGGGGAAGTGTCTATGCCAGCTGTGCAAGTGGCTGTCGGTTCAGCTGTAATCATTGTTGCTTTCGATTTGGTAACAGAGATTACACTTTTCATGAGACCAGGACCAGTTTTAATTACTTTTTTAAGAAGTTTTGAAAAACATTTGGGTTTAGGTTTAGGTAATTACTACATTACTAGTAAGAGTAGTGCAGTCTACTGCACACTCGTCGTGCATTTGTGTCGCATGACAGGTGGCGGACCTATAGCCACTGCCAATTGTTATTACACAGGTTTTATCCTTTTGGAAGTGACTATGGATATGCCTGGCCTGACGCAATTCAAATAAAAGGGTCAGTTTGTCATTCAAACAGCTTGGATCTTGTAGCCTAGGGGTTATGCGCTATGGCTGCTATGCCAGTGGTTTTCGGTTCGACTCCCACCTTGTCGACTTTCGTTTTTTTTTCTTTACTTTTTTCAGCCTTACATGTTACCTTTACAGGTTGGTGTTAGGTCAGGTTTAGGGTTAAGGTTAGGGTTTATCTTTTACATTTAGTTCATTTCTACCAAGCCTACTGCACTTTGTTACATTACAGGTGGCATATGAATAAGTTGTCAAATTTCAAGATCCACAGGTTATCTACAGCCACTGCCTATCCTTTTCCTAGCAGAACTATATTTAAACTTCAAGTACTAAAATTATAATGCCTACCATTGGATTGGATTGTTTCTAAACTGCCTAATTTAGCTGAACTTCAACTTTTATATCTTTAAGTTTTCATTAGTTATTGCAGTAAATTACGAAAAAGACACAACATCCACACTGACACCTTCACATTGTTAATCAACTCGGGAACTTGTCATCAGAATTATGCTGATAACTTCGCAATTTTCCATCCGTGTTTCTTCCTGTCTATTTTGTGTGTATGTCACTGTCTGATGTTGACCTATGTTTGTTTTGCATCTGTGTTGTGTTTATTCTTTTTGTTTTCCAAGGTTTAGTTTTTCATTCCTCAACCAACCTTGCTAAATTGGGCATACGATAGAAAATCACAAATGTTATATAGACAAGATGATCGCAAGATGAGATCATTTGCTATACCATTGATAAGAAAACAGCTGTCTCTTAATCACTTTTTGCTTATATGCCTCAAATGATTTTTCATTGGTCGTAGAATTTTCATGTGGTTATTTCACAAAACACTCACACACCACAAACAACTGCAACTATCCTGTGAGTGTGCTCATGTACAATGGCATGGACTAAATAGCAGTTAACGGCAGGTTTTCATGAGCCAGTTAACTGCCCAACACAAGAGATGAACAAATCTAGGTTTTTTCAAATTCAAGTCCAATCTGACAAATTACTTCAAAATCCAATCCAAATCCATCTCCAATGAACTGATAGTTTCAAAATCCAAAATTATATCAATCATGTTCTGCTAAATGCAAAATAAATTGATCAATTATTGTGTCATTGCATTTTCATTTATTCTAATATTCACTATTGGTTTCCCTATTGCACGGTGGCTTTTGTATTGTTTCTGTTTATTAGCTGAGTCATATGAAACAATAAATCACAATTCAAAGCAATATTTGCCTCATGAGGCAAAAAGTACAGATACAAAAATGAAAGTGGCTATAAGACTGCCGGCGGTGACACTGTTCAAATAAAATGCTGAGTTTTGTCACTCTAGCGGCACTGTCATGGTAGTTGAACAAACATGTCTACGTCTACTGTGCAAATGGTTTTCGGTTCAGCTCTCAACATGGTGTCTTTGGTTTTGGTAATAGTGGTTGCGTATTTCATTGGATCAGTTTTTCCTTCTTTTTTCAAAAGTCTCCAAACTTTTGTTTTCAGATTTCGCGGTTTAGGTTTAGGTTGAGGATTGAGATTTGGAAATGGCTATAGGTCCCCCGGCTGTGACATGGTTCAAATAAAACGCTACGTTTGTTACTTTATACTTCAGGAATGAAATGCTGAACAACAAGCTCATGCTATTTTCAAATCTGTCAAAACAATTCTGGTCCGTTTTGCAAACGCTGTTAACCCTTTTGCCCAATCGGACATGTTAGAAAATATACTTGGAAATATTTTACGCAAAATGTTGTATTGTATTCAGCTTTAGATGCCAGTATAAAACATTATAAATACACAGTACATCAACAAAATACCAAATAACAATAAACTAAAAATTCAATTTCATGCACAGTTCATTTAGCCAACATGAAGACAGAGTAGAGACCAGAGACATTGTAGTGCAGGCAATATTTAGGCCACCAATTGTGAGGAAAAACAAACATCAGCAGAAAAACATGACAGACAAAAATGAGTAGTTAATATGAAATGAACAAGTATCATGTAACTGACTACGACGAGAAAGTAAATTAAATTGTCCTAGTCAAATACAAAATGCGGTTTATTACAAAAAGTCAAGCTTGTTACGTATCATAGAGTGCGATAAGAAACTTTTTGTAATTTTTGGAGAATCTACCACATGAGAAATTTTTAAACTCTTGTGGTGTGCTGGACCATGCCACTGCTCCTTGATATGTTACATTTCTTTTTCCCAGAGAAGATCCAACTCTGGGACAAAGTAATTTTGGTTAACAGCTGATCTAGTGAAATGACAATGAGTTTCTGTAATTTTTTGAAAGAAGCTATTTATGATTATGGTAATGTATTGTTATGAAATTTATACATTAATTCAGATAGCACTAATTGATATATATCTTTTATAGAAAAAAACAGTTGTTTATATTAAAAAGTTATGTGACATCTAAAATTACTAAACGTGAGAGGGCGCAAAACATTATTATGGATAGTATTAAGAGGTTGAAATACAGAATCGCTAGCTCTTCCATAGGATACGATGCAATATTGGAGATGACTATATACGAAACAGTAATAGATTATTCTTAAAGCATTAATTGGTACAAAGCTTTGAATTTTACATATCATACTTGAAGCAAATGATAACTTTGATTTTATGTATTTGATGTGGGAGGTCCAATTCATAGATTCATCTAACAAAACACTATTTTACAGACGTTTTTCGATGTAACACAGCATTATTGATGTGAATTTTAAAATTCCTTTTTTCTTCTTCAGTTTTATTAAATAACTTTCCCGTAAGAAAATACATGGATTTCGCATAATTTATAGATAATTTATTGAGATGCATCCATTCATCTACTTTTATTACCTCATTATTTACATTAAGTTTTAATTGTTTTAAATCACTATGTGTCAAACATAAATATGTGTCATCAGCATTCAACTTAGTACTGAATGAAGAACATTTGGGAAGGTCATTTACATACATAATAAAAAACATTGGGCCAAGAGTGGAACCCTGTGGAACGCCATATGTTATTTTATTAATTTTAGATGTCATATTTTGCACAAACGTGAACTATCTACGATTTGACAAGTAGCTTTTCATTAACATCAGTGGTATGCCTCTAATTCTAAAATTCATTTCCATTTTTTAAAATAAGATTTCATGATTGACAGTATCAAATGCTTTCGAGCAGTCTATGAATAGTGAACAAGTTTGCAGTCCTTTATTGTGATTGGCTAAAAGGTTAGAATAAATATCTTCTGCTGCCAAGGCCATTGAAGAATTTGGTAGAATTGCATAGTGATGTTCAGACAACAAACCAAAATCTTTCAGGTAACAATATAATCTGTAATGCAATGCAGCTTCCTGCCTGACAATCAGGTCCACATCAAGAGAACAACCACACAATTCGTTAATGCATGTTACCAAGTTTAATGAACCCATGGAACGAGATCCACAAAACGTTGCCAACAGAACGTGAAAAACAAAAATTACAGAACCAGCCTTGTGCTGCGAGGACCTTATGTCCAGTATCAGAATTATCAGAATCAGCCTTAAGCTGTGGCAGCCTTGTACTGCAAGATTCAAAGACCTTACGTCTTACGAAACAGCCTTACGCTGTGGCAGCCTTGTGCTGCAGAGATGTAAAGACCTTTTGTCTTTCTCTTACGGACCAACCTTCATGGTCCTGGTAATGCTAAGAATAGAGTGCTTCGGCTTTTTCCACTACCAAAGAGCAACACAACTCGTTGGCCAAGGAACGCGTAACAAGGCAAGTCAAAAACGTGGCCTGGGAATTACTCGAGGCCCAATTAAGGGGAAACGTCACATAAGGACAACACGCAAACAAAAATACGCAGCGATTCTGCAAACGTTACATGCAACAATTTTCAAAAACTTTGTTAAATTGTAGTAGTAAGGAGATCGGTCTATAATTACTGCATATTGTTGAGTCTCCTGACTTATGTAAGGGTACAATCTCAGCTTCCTTTAAATAATTAGGATATATGTCTTCTGTCATGCATCTGTTGAAAATAAGAGTTAAAAAAGGTGTCACCACAGAGTTAAATAATTTAAGGAATTTAGTTGAAATGTCACCATGACGAATGGCTTTTTTCTCATCTAATTTGCTAATAAGGGTTTGTACTTCTTGTTCACTTATTTTGTGTAGAAGAAATCGACTTTACTGAAAAATGAATTAAATTCATTTGCAATTTCAACAGGGTCATGAGCTTCAGCACCTGAGGCAGTGGTGATCTTAGATGGTTGTGATCGGTTTTTACATTTTAAGTTAATTAAATCACTTAATATCTGGCATAATTTTTTTGTTGGAAGAAACCAAAATATAATAGTACTGTTGTTTTGCCACTTTAATTATTCTTGAGATTATTTCTATATACCTTATACATATTATATAAGGGGGTATTCTTTTTGTTATACACTTTATGGTACATTTTATTTTCAGTGAGAATAGATTTGTATATACCAGGAGTAAGCCATGGTTTCTGTCGCATTATTTTTTGTTTTCTCGATGCGTTACATAGAGGAGCATGATTATTTACCACTGTTTGAAATATGTCTACAAACGTTTCAAACTGGGAGTTAACAGTTGAATCTTCATTATAATGGATACTTTGTGACAATTGTTGATATAAATCAAAGAAAAAGTCATTTATGCAGAAGTTTTTTCTTACTGTATAATTGTTAGAGGTAGTATTTATATCAGCTGCTTTAACAATAGAAAATGTTGGCAGATTTGAAACGTCAAAATTAGATGTTCCACTCACAATGGCATGCTTTGTATCATTATGGTCAATCAGTGTAGAAGATTGTTCAGTAATTCTAGTTGGTTTGCTGATAAGTGCTTTGCAAGGAAGACTATGAACCATGTCTACATACTCAGTAACAATGCTGTCCCTAAATACTTCATAAGGTTTATATTAGTATATTTATTGTTGTTTAAATGATCTACAACTTGAAAGAGTTTTTCATCAAATTCTTTATGATTTGGAGCTGGATGTCTATACACAACACCAATAGTACATTTAGTGTTGAGCAGCTTTACTTCTATCCAGACGTTTTCACAATAAGAACTATCTATGCGAAAATTAGGTAATATATTAAAATCAACACCCTCCTTTATACAAAAGCCAACACCACCAGCATTTGTCTCTGTGTCAGCATGCACAAAGTTATATCCATAAATGTTAACATTATTTCTAAAATTGGCTGGTGTTATCTTAACTTTGTCTCAGATATGGCAATAATGTCAGGAGAGTGATTTAGTTGATAAATAAAAGCTTCTAAAGGAGGAAGATTTTTAGGTAAACTTCTTATATTTACATGGACAATAGAAAGTGCATTCTTGCAGCATGATTTTAAATTGATGGATGTTTCTAACATATTACAGTATCTGCAATCACTGGAGAACTCATCAGGAAAGATTTCATTGGGGTTGATGTCATATGAAATTCCTGCATAATGAGATTCTGTACACATTGAGCAGTGGTATGTGATATCACTATTGTTCAACAATTGTGAATTAGATGTAGATAAACTTGTACATTTTATATGAAACCACTTTTTACAATAGACACAGATTACTGAATCAACATCACACAAAACATTACAAACAATACATAATCATCAATGAAACCATACTATCAAAAGCCATCCGATTCAGCATTCTGATAGTCACTAAACCCTGTTTAGATTTGAGTAGCAAGAGCAATGCCAAATTTGTTTCAACATTTGACTGTCTTGTTTTGCTTTAACCAATGCAGATTTTCCGTTATGCTACCAGAACACCATTTGAAGATAGGAAATAATTTGCACATCTCGGATCAACATGTTACACCAAAAAGTTTCGCTATTAATGAATCAGAATTGTTGAACTGCATTTGTTGATGATACCGACTTTTTTCCAAACTACAGTGGAATCGACGGATCAAGTCAAAATCAACCTGAGCTAAATCTGAGAAAAGAGTAGATTGCTAACATTAGAAACAAACTAAGCAACTTGCTGCCGAAAATCATCCATACCATCATTATTTTTTCATACATTGTTTGAGGCTTGGGTCACAAGGTGTTCAACAAACTCAGAGCTGGGTCATGCTCAAAAAAGTTTGGGAACTAGGCAGTTGAAAGTCTTTCTTTAAATCCATTAGTGTTTAAATACAAAATCAAACTAAGAAAAAATTCAATTAAGTTTCATTTTGGTCACATGCGCTTTATCGAGAAAACAGACTGCAAGCTATCTGTAAGTAAATGGCAGTGTCAACACTTACAAAACAAAAACCATCTTTCTACTTTCGTTACATTTTCTGCTGACTCGTCATGTTGCAGATGAATGCTTTGAAATTTACTGTAGGATAGGGTGGCAATTAACAGCAGGTGAAAGTTGAAACACTTTCAGACTATGCACAGGTCGGACTCTGATTACTTAACAAAATTGTTTTACTCGCCGGCAAGGTAGTAATGGGAGATCATTGATGAAACCGTTAAGACTCCTCATATTTGTGACTGAACCATCACAGTAGGTCTACATTGCCATCACATCGAAATATCTAGATCTAGAACAAATGCTATTATTGTTAAACAGTGGCTATTGCCTAATTGCGTAACAAAAACGACTTTTAAACTGAATTGCTTCTTAGCCAAGGCTTTAGTTTCAAGGCATACAAAATGAATATTCATATTGTCGCCATATTCACGCATTTAGTTGCAAAACTGTACAAAAACAAAAATCTACGATGTTCGTTTACAGCTACGGCTGTTGCTGCAGTCAAGGGCAAAATATACAGTATTTGTAGCATGCCAGATTTACCAGAGAGGAATTAATTTTCGCAATGATGAAGATTACATCAGTGCTCTTCAACCTTTCTTGCTATGGTGCACCCTTAAAGATGTTTTGACGAACTCATGCACCCTATTTGCTGACACATCCCCCGTGTTCCCCACCTAACTGCGCCCATGTCTGTGAGTACCCTGGCCTAAATAAGCAAGTACCCTAATTCAGTAACTCAGCTAAATAATTCAATTGATTATGGCTCATTGTCTGTCGCTTATGAATCACAAATAATCAATTAATAACAAAAATTAGCTTGACATGGTCTGATGTCCACGCACCACACTTTAGAATGTGCAAAGTCTAGGTTAAATCCTGAGAGTCATTGGTTGGTTAAATGGTTCATTTTTGCTAACAGAAAGTTTTGTGAAAAGTATCTGTTTAGTGTGACAAGTTTGTGATGCACCCTTGCAAACCCTTTCGTAGTGGTGCACCCCACGCATAATTTGGTGCACCCCAGGGAGCACCGTGCACACCGCTTGAAGAGCGCTGGATTACATCACCAGGCATTACGGCATTAGGTGTGATACAGCAAGCAGAAACAGCTGCTAAAAGCGTTACTCCTTGTTTTACTTTCGGTTAGTGATTACAAGCGCGTATGTTCAAGTTTGTATCTCGTTATCACCAACTTTTCACATGGAGCTTTAAATCTCAGGTAAAGGTTAGCCATGGCATGAATTTTGCAGCATTTACTCAAAACCAGGGGTCAGCAACCTATGGCCTCCGGGCTGGATCTGGCCGGCCAAGCAAAATCATCCGGCCCGCAGCCCCGTTACAAATTGTAGTAACTTTATGACCTACGTAATGGTATTACATTTTATGAATATGCCTTTCTTGCAACTTCTTGCATTGCATGCTTATGAAGAACTAATTTTGAGAAACTGCACTGTATTATAAATGTACTGTAAGCTATGTCGTATTTTGGACTTTTGTTATGAACTGTGAAAATCAGGCATTAACCTTACTGAAATTCTATAAATTGGCAAGTTTTAACGACATCATAACTGCAAAGAGTCGGAATTGTTGGTTGAAAATTAATATGGCCCGCCATTACTTGCAGAGTTTGTTTTGGGTCCTCGACAAGGGAAAGGTTGCCAACACCTGATCTATACACAATGTTTGCCATGTGCAACTGGTAAAGCATACTGCTTTGATCAGGATCGACTAATTGTAGAATAGTTTTTTTTAATCAGTTTGGTTGATTACCCTAAAAATTGTTAGTGCTACTTTTGGATTTTGGGGGGCAATTGCTCCCATTGCCCTCCCCCTGGCTACACGCCTGCTTACCACAAACAAATCATCCAAAATCAACACAAAACAGTGAGAAGAGCAGTTACTACCAATGTGTGTGTACAGAAGAGCTCTTGTGAAGTTTTCCTTTGGCCAC
>Ga0210059_1007186_pt1 | contig 17733 bp, 18 predicted proteins | sample Ectturendosymbi2_FD_188042 | JGI IMG/M metagenome (GOLD analysis project Ga0210059, IMG submission 188042) | Ecteinascidia turbinata endosymbiont from Florida, USA - Sample 2 (SPAdes) (version 2) | ecosystem: Host-associated > Tunicates > Ascidians > Unclassified | place: Key West, Florida... | reverse complement strand
CAATAAAAACTTTATGAAATACTGATTAACATAAAACAAACCTCATTGCGATATCTCATCATTTCACTTTTTAATAATTTTTTTAAATTGTAAAGAGACTTTATGGACATCCTGTATATTGTGGTGGCGGTGCCTGAAACGAGGCTCCTAATGTTCGAACCGCAAACTGTTCGAATAATGGTCGCAAAAAAACTTTTCTTACTTTTTGTTATGATATGATTCAATTGGTACAAACGTTTTTGATTTTTACGTGAAGGTTTACCTGGATGGCAGTTGCATGCCTACCAAAAACAAACCGAGTTAAGGAAACTATGCTGCCCACAACAGCCCGACAAAAGCTTTTGTCAACTTTGTACAAACTAGAATAGAGGTCTTCTATTCGGCATCCCGCATACGAACAAAAATCTGTGATCGAGAGATCAAGCTGCCCAACATTGTTTGCATTGTCAAACGCAAGGCAATCAAACTGACCTTATGATTTTACGGGAGTGAAATAGTCCCAATGTTGCCAAATTGTTTCGCCGATGGCTTGTTCTCCGACTTCCGCAGCTTATCTAGACTCGCTGCTTTTCGGAGAACGCCGTCTAGGTATGCGTTTCAACAAACTGGAATTTGAAGCATTTGGTTTACGTTTCCAGCAAATGAATCTGAATTCTCGTGTGTTTTTTCCACAAAGCGTTCGTAAACTCCCTGCCTTGGGCGGGTTGCATTGCAGTAATCTGCAGTAATGCCAAACCACTCAATTTGTTGTTGGGTACAGTTATATTCTCCCTGTCAGTCATTGTTTTTTTTTGTCTTGATCTCACTGCAAAGCACAGGTTTTCAGCATTACGCGATTTTCGTTGCTAGGCAATGGGCGGAACGGACCACACTGGCCATGACCACAGCACCGAGGAAGGCGTGGCAGAGGAGCGACAGAAAGTGCTAAAGAGCCTTGTGGCGGTCTTGGGAATCTACGCCTTCTTCGTTTTCGAAAGTGTGATGACCTTACTACGCAACCGTAAAGTACGTTTACGTCTGGATGCTTGGCGCCATACTCGGGTGCTGTAGTGTTGCGTGCTGTTGTATTTCGGATCTTATACTGTTTTACGCACAGGTGGTGCTTGTCCTTGTTCTTATAATAGAAATGAATGAAGCTGCAGCAGCAGCACTTTTTCTCACTGCGTTTCAGCAGCACTGCCGCTTTGAGCTCGTAACCGCGCGTGGACTAGTTTGTTGTTCATTATGGCACGAAGTGTATTTAGCACTAATGCAGTGCTTACTTGAACACTGCGTTCGTGCGCGAATAGGTTAATCGAGTACGTAACGCGTATGAAATGACCCATTAACTGTCGTGAGCAGTTTTGTGTTTCCAACAGCCCTGCGTTCTGGTTAAAAGCATCCTCGACTATCGTTTAACGGCTTTATTACAACCAAGTGCGCCGGACGAAATACGATAAGGAAAGAGCAGTTTGCTTTTTAACTAATTGCACAGGTTTTCGATTAATCGTTCGTGTGGTTCTAAAGCGATGACCACTGGTGGTAAGAGCCTCTCATTTTCAGGGCGAAAGTGCAAAAACAAATATGCTTGATTGCACTTAAACCGGCCCAACAATTTTTGAAGATAATAATTTAACTTTTTCTATGGTTGTTTGCTTGTTCTGCCTGAATGTTTGTACATTAGTGATGCTTTGCAGAGGAAAAATGCTGCAGCTGTCGCCTCTTCATCTGCTAAAACACCCGGGTCGCCTGCAGGAAGCGCAGACAGTCCTGAATCCGCCGAAATACAAAGTACGTCCAGACCTTCATATTTTCAAGCGCCGTTTCATTTTCCCTATTCCTTCCAACATTTTGGAAAACATTGGTTATGGCAAACCGCACGTTGAAATTATCTGTTCTTCCCAACATAATCCCCGTTGAAGTACGCACTTTTTACTACAAGTATGCATGTTCAACAGAGGGACCATTAAAACCCAAAAGCTTGCGTTAACACTGAGTAAAGCTTGACGGTCTGTAACGGAGAACCAGCTTTAAAGCTTTCGGGTATTTACTACAGTCGCGCATCTGTAGTAAACGTGAAGCTACGTTGTTTTCAAAATAGCCGAAAGCTTGCGTTAACAGTTTTTCTTAGTTAAGTTAGCATTGACCTAAAAATCGTGTGTTTAATAAATGTTAATGTAATCTGCGTTGCCATTGCTCTAAAACTGACTGCAAATTGATGTCGGTCGTTATAAACATATTTAGCGATCGCAACACCATACGCTGCAGGCTTCAAGATCGATGATTGAAGAATATGATTCACGGCTCAGTATAGAAATTAGCCTGGTAGCGACGCAACGTTCGGTTCGCCAGAGTTCCCAAATGACGCGCATTGCAGCCCTGGTTTGTGCATTTCAATGCATTTCGGCTGTTAATGGGTTCAGCGCAAAGGTGGCTGAGGTCACTTTTTCCGACTCCGCTCCTGTTCCAAAATTTTTGAATCCGGGTCCGGATATTCTTTAAATTTGAGAATCCGGCTACCATCGATTTTGCAACCTCTCCGTTTTTGTTGCGTTGAATGTGTGATTCACCACGAACGGGATGTGCGCGAAGAACAACACCCATGTATATGTGGCGCGAACAAGCAATAATAGAGTGATCGTGGCGTGTAATCTCTGGTGATACTAACGATATAAACGATGTAACGTAGCAACAGCGTATGCGAAGAGTGATCGCGGGGCGTGATCGCTATTGTTGCTTGCTGCCACAGTGCGAAGCTTTGCGCACATGCCGCTCGGGCTTTCCGATCGCAACACAACCGAAACTTACTCCTGTTTAAGAAATGACCACACAGACTCCTGCTGCTGCCGAAATTGACAAGAGACTCTGGGTCCGGTTTTTCACAAATTTGTAACTCCGGTGTCAAGCGAAATTTCTGACTTCACGTCATGTGTGGATGTACGGAGTGAAATTCTACGTATCAGATGCGCTTAGAAAACTGATGATTAGGGTTTAGTGTTTAGGTAGATCGGGTTAGGGTTTTGGTGAAACTTAGTCTTAAACCTCTATTTTTTTTCTAAGTCCAGTATTTTTCAGTGGTTATACTTGTTTCCATACTGTAGCTTGTGTGTATCTGACATCTAAGCAAAAAATTTTAATTTGCACAACAAACATCAAAAAAGTAAACTCCAAACTTCATTCCTTTACTCTGACAAGTAAAATAACTGACAAACAATAATAGGTCACAAATTTCGCAGAGGTCAAATTTCGCTTGCCACCGGGTCCGAAAGAAAAACACAGAATCTTGCGGGAGTCGACTCCGGCACTCCGGATCCGGGAGTCAACTCCTGCACTCCGGATCCGAGAGTCGACTTCGGCACCCCGGATCCATGGCCACCTCTGGTCCAACGTAGTAGGTCAACGTGATTAGGTCCATGCAGTCTTGTCGATAAAAGCACCCGAACTTTGCAACCCGACGCCCTGTTTGTTGCTTCCCTCCCTCACAGTCGTGTCAACTCATTGCAGATCTGTTGAATGCGAAGGAAACTCACCTTGGCAACGGCGACGTCATAGTCGATTGCAGTCATGCCAATGGAACGGTAAGCGTTCTTGGTGTTGCTTTACGGTAATGTTTTATTTCTATGCATTCTTCCTTCGCAAATGATATAGCAAAACAGGTGTAAATGTGGAGACCAAAAATCACCGTTTCACTTCAGAATATCGTTAAACTCAGGAACACTGTATTCGTACGCGAATATGTGAATCGAGTACGTATCGCGTATGAAATCGACCCATTAACTGTCGTAGAGGTTCCTGGTTGGTTTCCGTTTCATAGAAGCGCTCATTTCCTGCCTGTTATGTAGTTTTGCCATTTAACGCTGCTTTCTATGATCGTATCTTTTGTGTTAAGAGCGTTGTTCAAAGCAGTGGTCAATATCTTGCGGGTTAGCTGCAGGATATACGATTGCTCACTTCTCAAAACGAGTTGCTTTGTGAACGAGAACTGTGCGTGGCCTGTTTCGCTTAACGACCCATACGCGACGACGGAAATGCGCGGAATGAAACATGAACAATGATCATAACATTTGAACGTTACCTCGAGCGACTTTTGTGAGCAGTGTGGCTTTTGTCTGATCCCCGTGACATTGGAATTAAAGTTTAATAAGATTTTTCTGAAAGCGTCCCCCTACCAGCAAACAATCGTTTACATGCAAACGGATTCACTTCAAAGCGTTTTCGTCCTCAGTTCGGGACATGTCTAAGAAAAGAAAAATTTGCCGCGAGGCCAGTCACGACTATGGTGGACCATGCGTGCAACCCTGACAAATTTTTGTTTCTCGCATTAAAAAAAAACAAACAAAACGAACGTTTCAAAAACAATTTTAGTTTCGTTTGCAAAACACGTCCGTTTCGCAAGTGTTTTCTAAATAAAAACAATTTCGTTTCAAAAAAACTTTATTTTATTTTCTGAAACACTTTCACTTTTGTTTCGGAAACACTTCGTAAAACAAATCGAAAAATAATCGCATCAGTTTTGTGGTGAAAAAAACTTTATTGGCGTAACCGCACTCGAACTTCGACTTGAAATTAACCGTGCAGTTAAAACGCCCGCCTATGCGCGCTTCAACATCGAACGTGTTTACAGGTCTGCATAAACACACACGAGACCAAGCAGGTTCCGAAGCTTCAGAACGGACGGAACGGAATCCGTAAGTTTCGTTTCTCCGCATGTTAAGTTTGCATTGCGTCAATAGTATTTTTTTTACTGGAAAAAAATCAACCTCGATACTTCATCTACGTTTTTTTTCTGTTGACGCCTGTAAATTCCTGGACTCTTGCTACGATTATGAGTACCCTAATTTCCACGGCTTTGTGTAAGAACGTTTCCTTCTTCCGATGAGTGAGGTAAATTACACAAATAAGGTTAAATTTCGTGCCAGATACGGAGCTCTAATGTAGTGCTGTGAAAGCGACTGGTGGCATGTGTCCAAACCCACCTCGGTTACCTTGGTTCCGGAATTGAATATACAACGAGATCTACCAGCAGCAGGGTGCAGCTGCTTTCCACCCTTTTTTTAGTGCGTTGTCGCAATCGCTCCGTCCTCCGCTGGAAACGTACGTGTTTTTGATTTCAGGAACGAATCACGTTTTGGCGTCGAGGGATTGTGGAGGGGCGCCTTGCAACAACCACCACGTAACCCCCGTGGCCATCGGTGAGTGAGCTTAATAAAGCAATCCTTACTGTTCATACCGTCTTGCTGTAATGAAGTCTGTCTGTTGTTTGTTGAAATATATGGGGCGCCGTTCGTAAAAATATTATATCTGACAGATTTAGCACAAAAACTGCATCTCTGCGCATATTTAGCTATCTTTGCGCAGAGATAGCTAAATGCGCGAAGAGATAGTTATCTCTGCGCAGAGATAGCAGTTTTTGTGCTAAATCTGTCAGATATCATATTTTTACTAACAGCGCCCCATAGAAACAGCAGCAAAAGCACAACCTGACAATCAGCAAATCTGGTTCTTAGAACCCGTTGTTTACTGTTAAGATGGCGCCCATACAAAACGGTTTCCTGGCAACGTCGCTTCCGATGTAAAGCTTAAGGATTCGCTTTGAATAAACGAAACTCTTTTGTCAGCGCTGAGGTTAAAAATCTGCTCCTGTTAGCGAAATGCTTTTTAAGTGGAACTCCGTCGACAACCTGGCAAAACTGATGTTTTTCATTTTAAATTAAACCAAGCAACGTAGGAAGGGGTGACGACCGTTGGCTGTGACATTTGTCATTTTTGTTTATGCACCGAATAAATCTGTAGAAAGTCCGCATCACCTGAATGGTCATCATCATCACCACCACCACAGCTGTCACCATGCCAACATGACGGCGGCCACTGGTATAAAAGACATGGCATGGATGATCGTGATGGGAGACGGTTTGCATAATTTCAGCGATGGCCTGGCGATCGGTATGTGATTGATGTGAACTATTTTCAACTACACATTCCAAATTGTAGTAGAAAAATGTTAAAAACTTCGTTTTAGCTTTTTCCTCGCAAGGCTGGTTCATAACCATTGTGTTATTGTCAATAACAGCTTGTCGCAAGCTGGCTCTCGTGTAAGTAAATGCTTCTTCTGTTTCATAATTGGTGTGGTGTGAAGTTCTTGTTTTGGCGGGTCTTTAATAAATGAGAGCCGATCCGGGTACTATTCCATTTTTCGCGTTGTTTTAAGGGAGGTTGGTATGGTATGCAGAACAGAACTTGCTGCTCACCAGAGTATGCTCGCGCAGTGACAAATGGCTGCGATAACATGTGCGGTACGACGTTTGACTAAGCTGAGTTTCTAAGTGGCAAATGAAGGGGAAAGCCCGCACAATCAACAAACAGCCTGCGATGCGCTCCCGCAGACTTCACTATGCGTCATATAGACCGTTTCCCGCGTCGCTTGCTATGATCCTCTGCGTCAGCAAGCCTGCGACCTATTAACAGCAGGGTGCCTCGTTTTCAGGCGCCGCTTTCAGCAGCAGCGTAGCGGCTGGGCTGAGCACGTCTCTGGCTGTCTTCTGCCATGAGCTGCCTCACGAGCTGGGAGACTTCGCCGTTTTGCTGAAGGCGGGAATGTCCATAAAGCAAGCCATCCTCTACAACGGACTCTGCGCCTGCTTGGCATTCTTCGGGGTCTTGATTGGTAAGATCCTGGTTGTTGAAACCGACTTTGTAGCGCGAGTTCGCTGCAGGCGTGAGCGTTGCGAACTTGATTCTAAGCTGTTGATGTCCGTCCGTTTGGTCAATTGTTCACCTGACGCCCACTTTGTCGGCTCGAGAAAAGCCGGATGCGGGCATTTTGACATGGCTGGCGAATAACAAGTTTTTAGAAAATGCGCTAGTGTTTCCCGCAAAGCTGATCCAACCTGCTGCGATTTATTAAACTTTACATTGCCATGTTCCGGTGACGCGTTCCATCTGCGAGTAGTCATTGAGACCGCGGTGAGAGAAGTTTGCTTCCAGGAAGTAGTTCAATGCAGTTTGAAACGTTTGCACGTGGGTGGGCGATACCTTGCGGCGACTTGCGAGTGGAAGCCTGTTGCGGTGAAGTTTCGTTGCCTTCCCCTCCAGCAGTTTCGTTGTGCGTGCTTGCGACACTGTAACGAAGGCGTTGCGTGGATTTGCGAGAAAAGTCAGCGATTCGCTTTGTACACAGGAATGGCAGTTGGAGAATACACCTCGTCAGTGAAACTGTGGATTCTAGCTGTCACAGCCGGAGGCTTCCTGTACGTTGCCCTCGTCGATATGGTGAGTTGCACAAAATGTGTGTTCATATTGCACCGGTGCTGGCACTAGAAAGAGAGATGTATTTTAGCGACGGTGAGTAAAGTACACGCATGTCAAAAAAAAGACGAAGAAAATGAAAATTTTACATAGCAACTGGCACAAAAGGCGCGGTCATCTTTGCAGCTGCCGAAAAAATGTTACTTAGCTCATTTGTTTATTTGTTTGTCATCTGTTATGTAATTAGTTAGCGCGCCACTGGCCGCAGGTACAGCAGTCCCACCAGATCACGTAAACAATGTTCGTGTTCTCTCAGCAAACTCTGCCAGCAGTTCTAATGGCTCCACACCAAGACCAGGATTGTAACCGTGTGGCTTGGTCCTTGGCCAGCTTCAAGGTTGCTCTCCGGTTAGAGAGTATTCGGCACGACATGCCTGGGCAGCCTCACTCCGGTCATTCTGTGCACGACCCATCGCAGCTAAGCAATGCGTTGCTATTTTTAATGTCGCTTTGCTGCTCGCAGATTCCGCAGATGCTTGAGTCAACAGCCGAGGAAGACGCCGTCTCGCGTTTCGCTTTCCAGAACGTGGGCTTGGTCATCGGTGTCGTCATAATGCTGCTTATCGCGCTCTACGAATCGTCTTTCCAGGCGGTGTTCGGCGCGGGCCACGCCCATTTCTGAAACAAAGAAACAGCCCTGGAATCCACCGTTCAGGCTGGAGGGGGCGGTGCTCCCCCTGTGTCCCCACATCCTCCGTCGACCTTCGCTTCGGTAGGTCTGGTTGGCCAAACAGAAAAATTTGATGCGAAAGGTTGCCATGGCGACGCTGTTGTCGGCGCCATGCCCGGTTTTCAGCAACAAGGAGTTGCTGGCCAGGATTAGTCGATTAGATGTTGCAAGCCAGTGGCCCTGTTGCGTTGCAAGGTCAGACTTCGACTTTTGTAGATAGTGTAGTGATGCGTCTCAACGCGTAGAAAATATTTTTGTACTGTACTGTGTCGTGCTGCTCCACCGTTTCAACATGACGCGTTCTCTCAAGAAAGAACGATGAAAGAGAACTGTTTCAAAGTAGCACTAATGCAAGTAAAATTTTTGTCTGGGATTAATTTGACACTTGGGTACGAAAATCCTCTCTGCTTCCCTGTTTTAAGTGTGCTCCATGCCAAGTTTCTAGCCTTCACTGCTGATTTCTGTAATAATATTCCGGTATTGACTGAGCTGATTCTGTTTGCTGGTGCCATTTTCCGCGAAGCTGTATCTGCGCTGAGGTGATGGCTGCCATAATATTTCCACCGTAGATGTCTCTGCCTGATTGTTGATACGTTGTAAAGAAAAGCTTGTTTGCTCGCCGTCTCTGTGAATGCAGGTCCATGTCCTTTTTCGCCCAAGCATTTCATACTTTATTTAAATTCAAAAGAAGTAGCACCTCAAAATTTTTCACGTCTGAAGCGCTGATGTTCCTTCTCGATCTACCGGACTCGCGCCAGTTGATGTCAACTTTGCAATTGGTGCGAATTGTTCAGTGGCAACTCGTCTTCGTTTAGAAATATTCCAATCGACAACTGTCTGCCTCACTATCGCAAAAACCGTACCTTGCTCTTGAAGATTAATTTATTTTTCTTTTTTTAAACCTTACTTGGAGGAGTTGCAAACTAAACATGTGAGCTTCTCGTCTGTGCAACGAACGTCAAATCAACTTCGCCGCTCCTGATTTGCAAAAACGCTTAAAGTTTTTTCCCTGTAGTTCCTTAAGCAGTATACCCGTGCGCGGCAAGGTTCATCGAACACAGCGAAACGCTTGGAATTTGCATACAAGCTTTAGTGGCGCCCTTTCTTTGGTTTTCGCCTTTTTGGCGTACAGGTGCTAACTTCGCGTACTGGAGTCGGTGGGAAGCCTCAAATAAACCCCCATTACTGCCGCATGCGTTAATACCCCCGAGCAGTGATTGCCGATGACAAACAGGCTTTTTTGTTGCTATTTATAAATGACCACACCGTTCTGGACCTGAGCAGGAAGTTGCCGCCCCACAGCCACGCCGATATTATCAATGCGCTTTCTCCAAAAGTCTCATCGAAGCAAAGGTTCTTGCTTGCCTTGTGCAAGTCCATCTCATCGCCTTGCATTTTGCTGAACCTGCAGGATCAGCGCCTTAGTTGCCCCAGTCGTTCTCTGCTCGCTCCTGTGTCGTGTGACTAGAAAGCATGCATTCAATTGCCACGGACATGGGCGTCGGAAGGGGACTCTTGCCCCCTCCCCCCGGATTTTGCAATTAAAACGTTTTCCTACAGAAAAGGGTTGTGTTGTCAGTTTCGAGTGTGTAAAATGAAATATAACACTATTGGGCCCCACTTGCGAAGGAATCCTTCTGACATCCATCCATGGCCACGAACATGCTGCCTGCCAAAACATGTGTCGTGTGCTTCGTTATCTGTGCTGCATTGCAACGTGTGTAGTTAGTGTAGCTGCTAGACTGTTTGATGTGTTTGGTGGAACCTCGTCACTGCAAGCGACGCGCGCCAGAAATTGTTTCCTCGCGTTCGTGGTTCGTAGAAAGTGTGGGGGTTTTGCATGCATTCTGTTCACCGTTTGTTTTTGCTGTTTGAAAACATGTTTTTTGTCATTCACTGCAGTTAGCAGTCCGTTACAACGCTCAAGCCACGTGCCCTTGCTCACGTAGAAAGAAACAATCCTCCGGTTAGTCTGTCTGTCGTGAGGGAACGGCAGGTCTTACGTTGAGGCAGATGCAGCTGCCGAAAAAATGAGTTTGGTTCACTTATTTATTGCTTGTCGACCTCCATCTTTTCCGTTGGCGTCCCACATGAAAATGTCCGAGAGTGCAATCACAAATAAACGTTGTGGTTGTGGTGATCTGGTGTGTTTTGAATGTCCACCTCAAGGACAGATCTAGGAGAATTGAGGAATTTGCAGTGACCAGTTGGCCTGGAATTCCGTATATTATTCTGAGGGGCCTTCCTCTATCTGACAAGGCCTAAGAAAGGAGTTCTGCTTTTAAAGAACAAAATCACAACGCAGACACGGGCGATGTGCGCAGTCATTTTGACAGCGCACATACCGTGCATCAATCTTTCCCCGCCCCCTGTCGTCCATAGATATCGCAGGCGGGTTGCCGTTGAATGCTGTAAGCTTACTGAAGGGTTTGGACTTACCCGGGACAACTTCTCGTGTGCAAGCTTTATACCAGTGATATTCAGCGCGGGCGAAATCGCCCCTCAGGGGGAGATTTTGTGATTTACCAGATTTCGGGGACGGTTTCTGCAGGTTAGAATGTACTAAAATTCTGAATTGATTCCAAAAATAAAAACTATTTGCCACTTTGGAACCAATCCATTTGATGCATATTCGACTCCATGTTTTGTAAAACAGGTTATAAAACACAGGATGTAGGACTGATGTGACAATCAAACTAGCATTGTCCCGTACAACGCATTGCTGCACTAACTATCCAAGGCCACGGAGATGTTACTGGTTGGGAGCCAAGCACTGTGGTTCTGACGAATTTTCACGTACATTGCTAATGTTTAAAACAGGATAAAATAGCTGGGAAACTGTTGCAATAAGTAGCCAATTTTGGTAGTTGTTGACCTAGTAGTCGTTGCATGAGTAGCGTCAAAAAAGCGACATTCGGCAATAACATTTGCAAGTCTCCAGGCATGTCAACACGCGCGGACTTTTCGACTTTTCTCGTATAGAGTAGTAAGGGTTAGTTTGTTTTATGATACTTATATTGATTAAATTCGTATACATACAGTAGTAAGCATTGGTTCGTTTTATTGTATTTATGTTGGTTGAAAGCAACCAATACTGATATAGCCATCGGGAAATACCCAATCGACCGAAATCCATTTCCTAAAGACGAGAAACGTCAGTTTCATTGAAGATACTAAAAACGGTCTAACAATCATAATATTGCTACAACTGAATCATCCCATGAACTTACGCTGCGATTAAGAATATTAATAAAAAGTTGTGATTAAAGCATAGCCTAATTATTTCTCCCCGTGAACTGACACAAATCCCCCCAACTGTATGTGTTTTATTAGCAAAATAGCCTTGAAACAAGACTTCATATAGTTTTTGATAGAGCATTGCCAAAACGTTGTTTCGTTGGCAAAACAATCATAGTCCGTTATCATATGTTTTATAAACTTTGGTTCGTAGTTCGAGTAAAACAGTGGAACCAAGTGTCTTCTATTAAAAAATGCGTGAAAAATGACAGTTATGAGACGATTACGCAGCAATTAATGGCTAGCAAAATTACTCATAGTTAGCCGTAATTGTAAAACGTGCTTATGTTTTTCAGTCGAGTATTTTGCTGTGCGTGTAGACATTGCTGTACTTTGTTCATCTTCAGGGACGCCGGAGCAGCGATAGGGAAGGGGAGGGGGCAGTAAAAGAATTGAGGGCAATGGAAACGTATAAAAAAACAAAATAAATGTTACCAATGTGATTGTTTTTTCCAATATGATATTTATTTGACAAACCTCGAAAATTTTACACTAGAAGATTTTTATGAAAACTGCATAAAACCATCAAACGAAACGAACATGTTTGTTGCCAAAAGAACAAGCAAAACAAACTTGCAAAACTAAGCATAGCATGTAGCGTTACTGCAGTAATAAACAGTTGCTGAAATAAAGCGATGCAAAACTTTCAACACATTGCTAAACCTCTGTTCTGCCTCAGAATGCGTGAAACAGTATTTCGCCGAGTATCCGACCAGAAGTAATTTCTAAGACACAAAACAGTCACCGACTCATCGCACACAAAACAAAAGAACCATAAAAGCTGGCAGTAGTTGGGAACAAATGAGAATACGTTTGCAAGTTCATTCATCAGTAGGAAATGTTCGACACAACTTGTCCGTGCATGCTCTTTGTAATACAAGATATATGAAAACGTTTGCTGAATGCCTATACTATTTTCCAAAGTAGGCTGTTCTGCTGGCATTCCGCTCAGAGAATTCCTTAGCAACAGCTTTGATGTCGATGTTATCTATGCGACATTTTTGACCACTTGCAAACATTACGTTATTTTAAGTGATTTCCCCCAGTGTTTGCGCACAGCCGTGTCTTTAATCGGCACGTTGCGCTGAACGTACGCTCGGATGTTGCTGAGATCAGGGCATGGGCGGATCCAGGACGGGGCGATTGAAGCGACCGCCCGCCTAAAACCTACGAAAGTAACTTTGTTCACCATGAATTTGTACAATTCTGAAAACAACATTCGCAATTAAAGGCCATTTTGTCGTCCATTGTTTTGTCACAGCAGTGTTGTGAAGTATACTTTACCCTTTTACAGTAGCGAAACAGTTATGAGACTTGACTACCAAATATTACTGAAATCGCCCCACCCCCAACCTTACTGGCTGGATTCGCCCCTGGGTCAGAGGTATAGTGTAATAGAGTTTGATTAGCTGATGTACCTCGGAGTAGTGTTTTTTTGCAGAGAGCATTGAACTGAAAATTTTAGCGACTGCTGAAATACGGGAGATTGATGTTATGTTATTCTTTTCTTCGCCTCCATGTTGTATAAACCAAGTATTGTAGGCAATTAATCAATTTGTAGTCTCAGTTTGTCTTTACCGATTAAAGCGTTCGTCATTGTTAAGTTGTTTTCTGAAATACCTCTTTTAAACATTAACCGTGGTAGAGTTTTTTTATACTGCTTACAAAAGAATAGGTTCCTGTTGAAACCGTGTGTTGAAGCTTTCAATGATCACTAGGGCTGTGGAGCCGGAGCCAAAACAATTCAGATGGTGGAGCCGAAGCCTGAAGTTTGGGTTCCCGTTCAACAGACATAGTTTGTTGGGCAAGTGAGCTGTACAAATAATACAGTGGCTTTTAGTTTTTAATCCACCAAATCTTTCTGGAGCCAGAGCCAAAAACTTTTAGAGGTTGGAACCGGAGCCGGAGCCAAAAAAATTAGATTCCCGGAGCCGGAGCCCGAAATCTGCGTTCCGGTTCCACAGCCCTGGTGATTACATCGATGGCCTCATAGTAAGACTGTCGCATGCTGTTAATACTTTCGTCACTGGTGGTATAAAATATAAGGAACGTTTTAATGCAAAAGTTGTCTCCATAATTGTTATGTTTTGACGTACCAAGAGTTCAAAACTGTTTGCTTGAGTTCCATGTAAAAGCGCACCCATAATAGTCATTCTTTTCGCATTTCGGCTACATTTTCGGAAATAACGTTGACCTCAAAAGAGTCAAAAATAATAACAGAAATTATAGAAAAACATTCTGAATTTTCTGTGTGCGCGAATAGCTGCAATAAGTTTGCTTAACGTCGATCTTGATAAACCATGAAATTACCTGTGATGCTGTAATGTGAGGGCACCTGTGCCTCCGTTATCCCCCTTTCAAAGGGCAGGGGTGGCAGTGCCCCGTCATGCACCCCCGTTCCGACGTCCCTGGGTGGAAACGCCATACGACTTAAAGCTGAACAATTTGCAACCTGCATTGAATAAACCTGCAGATAAAAGCCAAGGGCAAGGTTCGCAGTAGTTGGAACCAGGACTGTGGAACCGAAACTCATATTTTTCGCTCCTGCTCCAGGCATCCAAAATTTTTCGCTCCGGCTCCAGAACGATTTGTTCCATTAAAAAACCATTGCATTATTTGTACTTGCTGGTTGCTATACAAAATATGTCTGTTGAATGGGGCCTCAAATTTCAGGCTCCGGCACCACCATTCAAAATTTTTTGGCTCCAGCTCCGGCTCCGCAGCCATGGTTCGAAACAACTGTTTTTGGAAATAAGTGTTTTGGTAGTTTGTTTCCACAAATGCAATTGCATTCGTTTTATTGTTCGTTTTTGTGCTAACTAAACTGCCCCTTCATTTCATTAGCATTGAAATTTTCAAATTAAAATAATATTTTTACCAACATTAAAATCATAAGTTGGGGGCGATTTTGAAGCAAAATTCCTGCAGGTGGGCGATTAAACAAAAAAAGTTGAAAACCTGAAAACCACTGCTTTAAACAGTTTTTTCAAAATTACTTCTTGCACTGAAGATGGGCGTTTTTCGGACTGAGGTGGTTCACTTGTCGTCAATTCCAACGCTTTGCTTCGAGTTCAGCCGAAAAAATGCCACTGTATCAACTGCTTTCCCAACATTTCTGTTGTTGCTCTGCACTACTTGCGGATAGCTGCCATTAACTCAAAAAATGCACATGTTTACTTTAGAAAGCATTCGGCAGTGAATTGGTACAACCATGCTGCGACTAAAATAGTTACACAGAGGCAAACGTCTTGAAAACTTCAGTATATGCTCAACTACATGTACGAGGACATACATCAGGATTACGCACCCGATCATGAAATTATGTAATGAAATATCTGAAAGACATCTTTTCCGTGCCTGTCAGACAAAACAGGGCTTTTATCGACGGTATACAACAACGCAATGTTTTCAAATGGGTCCGTAGGTCTTGCATTTCACACTTAACCTATTTATGTAGCATTGCAATTTGGTTTATAACGCCAAAGTAGTACTGATTAAGTTTCAGTGTCACAGGAAATGACACAACCGCTCTCCGTTAGGCTCCTTTAATGTCATTGGCCAATCCAACAAAAACTCGCTTTTCGTCTTATTAAGGATGGCATAGTATTGAGAATCTCCTAATAAGTTTCGAATGAATTGCACAACTCTGTATGCGCCTTCATCACTGTTTTCATAGAAGTTCCTAATCCTCATCTTAGGCAATAAGTTGCGAAAGGCGTGACACGTGTGTTTATCATCCGGCGTAGACCAGATGAAATGTTGAAATTTTCAACAGGCACGAGTTAGAACTCCTAACTTAGGAATACGATGCAATAAATGATTCAATCGGACTTTCGAAGTCGGATAACAAAATCCGACTCTTAGTGTTCTTAGGAACCCGACTCCACCCAAAAACCTCCGACTCTAATGGTCCGGTTTTTGAGCGGGACACTAAGGTTGAACCAGCGGGCCGTTGATGATACTTTCAGCGGTTGAATTTTACCGCCCGCTAATTTTGAAAAAAATTCGAGATTTTTTTCAGCTATGAGAACCACTCGTTGGCGTGGAGAGTGGGTGAAACCAAATGGTAATGCTTCATCGTTGCTACATTTTCAGGCGAATTTGTTCTCCCAATGTGGAGGCAGGGCCGGATTAAATGAACGCGAGGCCCCGGGCAAAGTCGTGACCGCGAGGCCCCCTAAACGCTTTGGCGCAACTCGTTTCAAGTTTGTAGAAGCACCGGTCAAAAACGTCAAAACTGATACAATTTGGCAGCCTACACTTCAGAGACAATTGGGGGTGACCATGTACGGCGGTTCGTCAGTGCCGTATTAGCTATGAGGTCCATGAGGCACAGGCCTCAAGGCCCCTGCAGTCAAGGAGCCCCCAACATGAAAGCTGGCATTCATTACAGTTATAGCCTGCCTACGCACTATGATTGTTGCCCAACGTTCAATGCAATATACTAGGGGTCCGCAAATAGTGGGTCTCGACTCAAATTTGGTTGCGAGACCTTCCACTCGGGGTCACGAAATAATTTAAATTTGCATTTTAATTATACAGAATAAATGCGACCATTTAGGCCCACTGTTTTATGTGCTAAGTTTCATACAATTTTGTGCACGTAAATTGCTACTGCCAATAATATGCCTAGCCCTAAAATTTATATTTAATTATAGAGTATTTTCTACAAAATTATATGCTGACCAAATGTTTAGGTCGCGAGAATTTCGAACTATATTTTAGGGTCACTCCAAAAAGTATTTGGGGGCCCCTGCAATATACAGATTATGCGTGCAACAGGAAAAAATACATTACAGGCGCTTGTGACATAGAAGAACGGTGTGGGATCTTATTCATAACACAGAGGAAAAGAGCAAGGAAAGAGTGCCATTTCTGCTGACATGGGTTTGAGACAAGCTTGATCTCTAACAAACGTAAGAACTGAGAAGCCATCATTGGATAAGAATAAGCGCTGTATAACGAAGCCAAAATAACGTCAAAGTCTAGTTATCAAATCAGTGTGCTGTAATTGAAAGCGATGGCAATGTTAACGTTTCACAACCACTAACAGCGTTTAAATCATTTGTCACTGATGAGTAGGGCAAGTTTTTGCAACTTTTGCAACTTTCTTTTACAGCTTCCAACAGCTTCTTAAATACTCAAAATATATGCAGTTCAGTGTTTTGAGCTGTTTCCAGGAATTTTATATTGCAACTTTTTGCAACTTTTTCGATTTTTACTTGCCGATTTTTACTGCAATTTTTATCAGGTATTGCGCAAAATGTAACAGTGCAATTTAAAAAAAATACTACAAAACTATTTCAGTTTAGTTCTATTCTCTTTGATTGCATGAAACAGAGAATACAAAACTGGCAGGGCTATATGACAGATTAACTGCGTCTCAATGTCATCTATGACGAAACAATTGGTTTGCAGGCTAGAAGTTTTACAACCCCAGCCAAGTTTGCAGGCTACAAAGTTTGGTTTGCAGGCTAGAAGTTTTACAACCCCAGCCAAACAGTTGGTTTGCAGGCTAGAAGTTTTATGGTTTGCAGGCTAGAAGTTTTACAACCCCAGCCAAACAGTTGGTTTGCGAAAGACTTGACGCAACCTGAAATGGTTTGCAGGCTAGAAGTTTCATAACCCCAGCCAAACAGTTGGTTTCCAGGCTAGAAGTTTTACAACCCCAGACGACAGTGCCCGAACTCAATTAGAGGTGGAAGTGCGGAAAATCTTACCTTCCGCGCAAACGAAAATAGGTTGTGTCAAGTCTTTCGCAGTCAAATGTGCGCATAAATGCAACTCACTGCGCATAAATGCAACTTTCGTCGAAAATAAATGCAACTTTCTCACTTTTTCACTGCAACAAAAACTTGCCCTACTGATGAGTATTGAGAGCGAACAACTTTAGACAAGCTGATACATGAATTTGCTTGCAAAAATGCACGAAGAGCACTATTATAGAGTGTCTAACATGGTGGGAAAACAGAACTTTTTCGCATTCCTGAGTCAGTGGCGAATCCAGCCACTAAGATTAGGGCGGGGGCGATTTCAGTAATATTTGGTAGTCAACTCTCATCACGGGTTAAAGCTACTCCATGAGAGATAAAGAATACTTTACAACACTGCTATGACAAAACAATGGACGGAAAAATGGCCTTAAATCGCGAATGCTGTTTTGCGAATTGTACAAAATAATGGTGGATATATTTACTTTCGTAGGTTTTAAGGGGGTGATCGACTCCCTGGATCCGCCCCTGTCCTGAGTTTATGATAGGTCAAACGTTTTCATTTTCTCATTGCATATCTACCCTTTTCATTTGATGTTGCAGATTTTTGCGTGATGAACACGAGCAGTGTTTTTTAAAGGTGTTTTGAGGGACCAAAACGGTCTCTCAAATTCCTCCAACGGTCTCTCAAAATATAACCAACTTTTGTAACTACAGCAGAGAATTAGAGGTTGTTAGCCTTTTAAGCGAGTCCTATAACGTTTATTTCTA
>Ga0210059_1007185_pt1 | contig 17736 bp, 10 predicted proteins | sample Ectturendosymbi2_FD_188042 | JGI IMG/M metagenome (GOLD analysis project Ga0210059, IMG submission 188042) | Ecteinascidia turbinata endosymbiont from Florida, USA - Sample 2 (SPAdes) (version 2) | ecosystem: Host-associated > Tunicates > Ascidians > Unclassified | place: Key West, Florida... | reverse complement strand
AAAAGTTTGAACCAATATTTTGGCCCATTGGATTAGCGTCCAGGGCCCGTCAAAGTTGGTCAAAAAACACAAAACACCCCCACTTTGCGAGCCTCTCCCAGGCGAACCCCTCACCCAAATCAAAAAAATTTTTTTAATAGAACCAAGAAGACTTGCCGCATCTGTAGTGGGTTTGAACAACTCTCTAGCTATAGCGGCTGGCGAGTTATAACCAAAAAAACTAGAGCCAATTTATTGGCTCGCGCGGTCGTTAAAGGGAAGAGCAACGGTTACACCGTATGAGAGCATCTTCAGTATGCTGTTGGAAGTGTCTCGTTGTGTATCTGCCTGCACTAAATGTGCCAGTAGGGATCGTTGAAACAACACACTCTGGCTTGTTTGGAGACATGGAGTAATGAAGCCAAAAGAGTTTGCAAGGTGGGAGCACACTATCAGCGTTGGCGACTGCAATCTTCTGTACTGCAAAACCTGACCTCTGCTTAACACTCTATGGCCTTGCAACAATATATATCACGGAGAGGGAGCAATTCAAATACTTCTTACTTGAAAAACAAATAATTTAAACGTTTTATTCAACGAATCACTTCAAACCACCACATTGCTTGCAACAATACAAGGTTGGTGCTCATAGGTGCCGACTGTGGGAGTGCGGGCGTGCGCCGCACGCTCCGCGTGTATTTCGCATCACCCTGCCCTAGATGCGAGGCAAAGCGTACCCTTGAGTGCACTTCGTTGCATTAAAAATTATCTCCGATCGACCATGACCGAATATGGGTTGAATTCTTGTTTACTCAGTATGCATTTCACTGTGACAGACGAACTTATTGTTGAAAGATAGACAGTTCGCATAAATACCTTTACGTAATTGTGTGCTCTCAGCTTTTCATGATTCCAGTTTCACCTGTTGTGAGCGTGTTCTAAAAGTCTTGAAAAACTTACGAGTGATCGAATAATTGTTAGTAGCCTGTAAAATTGACATTAGTGTGAGGAGCTTTGGGATATTTCAAACGATATTATTTTACCAATTTAAGCAGGTTTTGAAGTCATATTTTGTGATGTCATGGATTTCACACGCCCGTAGAAATTTCAAACTCGGCGCCCGTGATGATAATCATTTTTCTTTGCCAAAACGTAGCTACCGCAAAAAGAAAACGAAGTAGAAAGGCGTCAAATTCACTTGACCATCACAAAGAAGGTGGTGAACAAAAATGCGCACAACTCACATTGCAATTCATCTGCCAAGCGAAGTACTTTGTCCTTGGTGTCCAATATCTCAATTGACTGTGTGTAAGGATTGTAACGCACAGTAAATGGACGAGGAATCTTCTCACACAAGGCCTGCATTTTGTTTTTAGCAGATTCAAAGCTTTCGGCAACGTAGTAGATAGGTTGGTATTCGGTGATAGGGTATTTCTGTAAATAAAGGTTGCTGAGTCTGTTTGTCGTACAAAACTGCAGATTTCATTTGACAAGGCAAGTTGCTAAAGATAAGTAATATTTTAATGCAAAATGCCTGACACACTTCAACACTCTTTATGAGGATTAAGCAGTTAAGCCCGATCTCCAAACATCTAACACAAATCTGAATGCTCATAGATAGAGGCAGATATTTCCAATCATTTTCTGGTTAAAAGGCAGACGCTTAGACCTCAAGTCATTTCACTCTGTTGTTTCCCATGCAGCTGAACGTTGTGTTGAAACGACCGTTGTTAACGCATCAAACACAGTGTTATTACTTGATTGTAATCGTTTTCAACATAGCAATAAAACAAACATAAACGGATCAATGGCAATCTTTGAAACATTCAATATGCAATGTGGAAATCAGCCGCTTTTTCTTTTCACTTACCTGCACAGCTGTTTTCTCTGGTTCGAACACTCGCAGTTCCGGTTTGTCGGATAGACAGTACTGAAGTTCGCCGAAAGAGGAAAGCAAACCTGCTCCAAAGGCTTTTACTTCCCCATTTTGTTTGCATAGACCAAATTCAACAGTGAACCAGTAGCACTGCGAAAGGTAGAAAGTCGGGAAGTTAATTATTCGACGAAATTAAGAATTACGAGAAAGATTCCGTCAAGTTGGTTTCCACTGCTTTTCACACAAATCTAATTGTAGTTAAAAATCTTGCGAAGTTAATTGCAAAACCGGCCTTCGTCTTTTGCCCACATGTTGACTACAAGGTCACAACAAGGTGACACGGTGGTCTAAACCTGCTCCAGTACTTTGGAGATCGAAAGATCCGTGTGATTTTTAAACAAAGTTCTGGATCACTTTTTCTTTCTTTCAAAATGTTGTTATGATGTATCTATGCAGCCTGAAAAGTAAAACAATAAAAAGCGGGTATTTAAGGACGCACTACTACAGTTGTTTGTTTCAAACTCTACTTCTTGCTTGGGGTTCTGCTCTTCAGTTTATTAAAACCAGGGCAACTATATCGTTTCAGACCAGTCATTCTCAACGTGGTCCAGATGGACCACCGGTGGTCCACCTGAAATCTCTAGTGGTCCACAGAGGGTTCCATGAATTCTTGATAAAACGTTCTTGAAAATTACAACCTTGAATGTACAATAGATTATGTAAGACCAGTTTTAGGTTCTTGTGTTTGACTAGTTGTTCATGAGGTGTCAGCATAGAAAAGTGGTCCATCGGATAATTTTTTAAAAGAGATGGTCCATGGACCAAAAATGTTGAGAACCACTGTTTCAGACAATTTGAACTTTATTCATAAACGTCCACAGACTTGAAATAAACATATCAACACCAACCAAATCGTAATAGATTAAGTGTAGATTTTCTTTAGTCGCATTACTCACAACAAAAAGTTCTCCCTGGTGCAATTTGAAGTGTTTAAAAACCCAAGTGTTGCAGGCAAACCTTGCTATTGAGATATAAAAATTAAAAACGCAGATGATATGAGGAAAAGCGGTGTCAGCTATCAAGTTTTGCTTCGAGCGAGAAAAAGAAACAAGTTGTCATAGCAGCATTACACCTGACGTAAAAGAAAGATCCCCCTACCGTTGCCAGTTTTTCAATCCAATCATCAGGGGCGCCAAGTGAAGCAAGACCAATCTCCTGCGAGAACTGTGCAAAGCTGGGATCGGCAAATAGTGGTACATGACCAATCAGCTCATGACAGACATCCCTGTTGCGAAAAGAAGGAATCAAACACGCAGGCGATGAAACAACAGAACTCACAAACAATGGAACCAATTGATAAGCGTCGTCCAACAACGCCCACAAAGCTTAAACAAACTTCAGCAAACTTGTTTGCTTAACCAAACCACGAATAAACGGAGTAGGACTCACGGTTCGGGCGTGTACAGAGGTTTCGAATGATGACGGATGTATTGAGTGGAGTGGAAAACGCGAAACGCTAAACCCGCCAAAAAGTCACGGGAAGACAGGAGTCCGGCCACAGGTCGCAGGCGGAATCCGGTGGTTTCTGGTCATGTAAATCACCTTTTCTAAATAAACATTTTCGGGCGTTTCCCACGAAATTTGGTGAACTTGAAGTTTTTAACAAGCATACAACTTTAACAAAGATGAAAAACACGCGTTAACCAATAAATCGAAAACCTTTGCTTACATTGGCATAGCAATACCAAGAAACTGTTGAATAAAAAGATTACGCTAAATCAGTAATAGAAAATGGGTTTACTTTGCAGAAAACGTGAAATGTCTTCCAATTGCGGGATGTTGTCTTTCCTGTAACCACAGTGTTCTTGCAGTAGTGGGAAAACACGATTGAACTCCTTGCATGCATGAGTTGGATATAAGTCAGTTAATTTTGTGAAAATTGTGTTCCTGTGGTAAAAAACAAAGTTGTCACAAAAATAAACAAGTTAATTTTTGTTCAAACAGAGTCTCGTCACGTCATGTTCATTTTCCAGTTGGAAAAATGTAACGTTCCTACGTACCAGGTTTGAATCTCTTGCTCGGTGTATGTAACACGTGGTATAGGCTGGTTGCTGAGAACAAGAAACAAATCAGTTAGGAGCAAGTGCCGGCGAAAGAAACATATGTAACAATATATGATGAGCTTGTCAGCTTGTCAGTCATCCGATGATAAATGGGAATGGTGGCAAGCCATCGCGGTTTCCCTTTCTATAACAAGTAGGCTACACTAGGTGCAGGTAAGTAACTTGTGAGCTTCAGTCACCATGTCGACATTCAAAAAGTTTTTCTAAAAGAAGGAAACAATGTCTTGATCGAAAATTTAAGGAACTTCATTATTTCGCGAATAGCAATGAACAAAAGAAAAAAGAAAACCAGAGCCGAACTGCAAATGATTATATTAACACTCAGAACAATGTTATCTCCAAATTAACCTTATAACCTAAGTTATTTGTTTTTACAATAGCAATACAAACTGTTGAAAGTGTATTTTGAAAACGCAAAATATGCGCAAGCATATCGGATGATGCGACGTACACGCAAAAAGCACTGATCGGTCTGTGTTTGCTGCACTCTCAGAGAAGCTTTATACCATAGTTTCCGTTGGATTTGATCACCAGTGCTCTTAGCTGAACACGTGAGGTGTCAGGGTGTTAAATTGTCTGCGTGATTTACTGTTTAGTGATTAAATGTCAGTGATTAATCGTCGCGTAATGAAATGACGTGTGATGAAAAGTCACCAAACAAGCACGTAGGATTTTTTCCAGGGGGGGGGCAATAGTGGATTTTTCCAGAGTTAGCCAAATAGATTTTTCCAGGGGTGCCAAAAATGGTGAAATTTCAATTCCCCCTCCCGAAACTAAGAAAACAGCCTTTTTTGCCATAAATGTAATAGGAAAATGTCAAATTTCAAAAACCAAGGGCCTTGGCCCTCCTGCCCCTCCCCTTTCCGACGACCACGCCGCCATTTATTGGCACCTACTGTGTTTAAACCTGTAACTGGTAGAAAATATCAACGACAGCATTGCACAGCAGTCGAAAGTATGAAGTCATGTCTAGCACCGCTGGATTGTTATTATCACAGAGTCATTTCAATTCACTCGGGTCTCGAGTTCAAGCCAATGAGTAATAATTCAGTTCCTGCAACTGCAATACTTACTAGAGAGCTCTTAAGAAAATTCCTATCTACTTTTTTTGCAGTCTAACCAACAGGAAATTTTTTGTTAATTTGAACACAACAGCTGAGACTACGATTCGTAGCAAATATGTCACGCTCTCCCTGCTTACAATAAAACAAACAGCTTCTCTAGGTATCGAAAGTTTTAGACCAACCACTTGAGAAACTGATCAACAATATTCGCTATTTGTGAAATAGTCCAAACTTAAAATACATTTATAAATAAAGATAATGAGGGGTTAAGCAAGGCATTTCCGACAGTTACGCTCAGGAACGGTCAGTGTAGAGCGAAAAGATTGTCTGCATTTGATGAAAAATGAAACCACTAATATCGCAGTATTCTACCCTATGTAAAAGCTTTTGAAATACAGTATACGGAAATCTTACTGTTTGTAGTTGAACGCAATGTCAGCAAATTCCTTCCTTCTGGCTCTGTAAACCTGGTCTGTGAAGCCCTGCACCACAGAAGTTAAATATACGATGCCTGAATGTTGATAGAATGATTATTGCATCAAAATGTACAAGCGCTATCTCAAGCAGAACACTCAACTCTGCTGTTAGAGACCAATAAGGTATAAGCTTCACATCTCCTGTGAAAGCAATGAATAAATACAAAATATCATATATACTGTAGAGATTCATTCCAGTTACGTATTTCAATGCCTGGAAAATAGAGTAACTTTTTTGAAACTGTTGACATACATGATTATTTAACCACAGATGATATTCAATGAGCAAAATTCACGCAACAAACATCGTGAAGACTGCTCAATGAAAAATAAGTGTTTCAATGAAAATTCCTGGTTTACTTCTTGGTTTACTCTAAAAGCTTTCTTCCTTCATTTTTTGCTGTCAAGCTAAATTGAGCAATATTAAAGTTTTGGATAATTGCATGGTCCCTTCGGTAAGGCGGGCTGTTCGTCATGGGTGTAAACGGAAAGTTGCCTTACAGTTACTCTTGTTCAATAAGAAGTAAATTTTCTAAGTTTGCGTTTCAGTTGTATTTAATTCTTTACAAAAACAGGCAAACACTGAGTGCGTCTCATTCTGTCAACAAACAGCATACAAGTCGGATTTGTGGTTCAGCAAACAACAGAAAAAAATCACGAAGCTGCGAGCGAAGCTTTTACCGGATGATCCGATTCCAGCTCTGACCCATAAGAAAGTATCTGATTAGCGAATTGGTCCAAGTCTTCAATCCGGTGGGGAAACCACGGATCTGCCAAGCAAGATGGTTCGATCTTTATCAAAAAAGAACCGCCAAGATAGATGTAGATATTAAACGTTCTCAGTTTTTGCAAAAAGAAATGTACTTTCAAATTATTTCAACGTTTATCTGAGCATCTAGACAGCAGCAACGGTTTATTTCTCAATCGTTTTCGGTAAAATAAGTCAATTGACATTTTAGCGCATAGTACCTTCTGTAAATAGTTAAGCTATATTTTCATTGGTTCATTTGTGAGGCACCGTTCCGTCATTTTTTGTGAATGGGAAACGACCAACCTTAACTCTTTGAGACCCCATCGAAATATGGACACTTGAATTTTTATTTTTTATAAAAACCTGCACAGAAAAAAGTGTCGAATATCTGTGCTGTACCAAGATACTGTATGTCTTTCGTTGGACAAAGCGTTTCCTCACTTTTTCTTGGCACAATACAATGCGCTGCTTATATTACAGGATGTTATAAAAAAAAGTCTTAAGGTATACAAAGGGATTACGCAGAGGAGATGTTTTTATTGCAAGCATGTCGAACAACTTAAGTCAAATAATAAATTTACGTGTGATTTCTCGGAGTCCTAAAAACCTTTCAAATTACAGACTGAAAATTTTGTGCATTTCAAGGGCCGTTATTGCAAACCGAAGCACAAAAAAATTATGTGACATTTGTTGCTTTTTTCAAACAGCATCCATTTGTTGTGAGAACAATGCGACTCCCAAATCGCGACTGAGCGGGAAATGAATTGATACCTGCGTTGTTGCATGTTAATTGAGCAGAATGGCAAAGCAGCTTTCTTTTGTCGCATTCGAAAGCACTGACTGCTTCGCTTTAATCGAAGCAGATGTTTCTGGACTCATCATTTATGCTTCGAATGGCTTTAGATGAAATGCCGAATAGTTGTTTTTTCAGCATTTCATTGTTTGTGAACCGTGATTCGCATTTCCACTTTCTGTCCTTGTTTGGATAACCCCTCAATTACTAATTTCTTTTTCTTTTTGCTTCTACATATTTTCTATATTTTCCTTGCTCGTAATTAATTGTCTGAATTCACACACCTGCTCAATGTTTGGACTACTGTAGCTATGTCCAATCCTGTGGCCCGCGGGCCGCATACGGCGAAGTCACAGGTTTTGTGCGGCCCAGTTTACGTTTTCGCTGTAGTGAAAGTAGCATACATGTTGACAACCTGTCCTCATTTTGATAATCCTAAATTTGACATTTTTGATGCAGGTTGTCCCCAGTGCCACTTTATCACGTCTGTCCACTGCCTCATTGGTGCAAAACTTTTTGTTAGTTTTCTGATTCTACCCTTGTTCCATTAGCACTAAATTGCCTATGAAATCACACTTACGGAGTGGTTAAAGGTGCCAAACAGTCGTTACCATCGCAGTTAGGATTCGAACGCTTTCAGTACATTAGCTTAAACTAAATTTAGTTTCCTAAGATCAAAGCAAGTCATTCAATGTCCGGCCCTTATCAATATGTCATTCCATGTGCGGCCCTGGCTGAGAGAGTGACATAATTTTTGCCTCAGTAATCAACTTCAGTTGAACATAACTGATTTAGACTTTACTTAAGTCACGATGTGAGTCGACTTGTCGACTTTAAATAATTGACAAAAAGATTCTACGACTATCCGAGATTTTTTTAGCTTTCTTCATAATTTTTATTTTTTGGTTGCCTGCGATTTTCTCTACGCAATCCAGCTGATATTATCAATTTAGAATAACTTGTTACAGCACATGAAATCATCGGTAGATGTAAGAAATCCAAGTGAGGTTTGTTTCCATTGTTTTAGAAGTTGGAAATAACCGAAATAGACACTAGCAGCAAGAACATCCAGTCCGAATCAGTGGACTATTAAAGGATGCATAATGGAGTGCAAAACACAGCAGCATACCTGTTCATGCAATTTAACACAAAATGCAACTGATTTTATCCTTTGAGAAATAGCGTTTGCATATGCGGTTTTATAAATCGTGTTTCACTATGTCAATCAATCCTTTTTTGAGAACTTTAACCTTTAACAAGATGTAAACAAAAACACTGCCAATTTGTGTGTACACACGCTCTGAGAAAGGAACTACAAGGTTTGGTCTTTTCATCTTTAATTAAATAAAAACTTTGTAAAAAAAAGCTTCCATGCGTTTCAATCGTTTTGCATTCAAAGAAAATGCGCCCATGCTCTATGTCAGGGTTCCAAAACTGGGATCCGCGGACCACTGGAGGGCCGTTACAACTACACAGTGGATTCGTGAAGATATGACAAAAAAAAGTCGAACATGCAGCAGAGTATGTAAACTATCACAGATAATTACCACAATGGTTCGAAATTATGAAGATTTCGCAACCTTTTGCAATCGTGCATCTTGGTTGTTGCACCATCTTCAAATTCACAATCAAATAGTCGCGTACAATGATTCTCGCATTCCGCGTGTGTGACATAAAAATTTTTAAAAGATTTAAGTGACATAAAATTGGGGACCGACAAAAAAGATTCACAAATGGTGGTCCGTGGCCCAAAAGTTTGGAAAACCCTGCTCCATGCTTTGCATGAGCACGTACCACAAAGAGTCGATCTTGGATCTGCTGGGGCTGCTCCTGCCATTGAAAGCACTCAAGTAAGCATAAACATGAAATTGACGCTTGTTGCATCCGCGATACTTTTCATTCGATATTGGGCCAAGGTTTTCACCAGGGTTGCGGAGCCGGTGTCGGAGTCGTAAGGAGTCGGAGGTTTTTGGGTGGAGTCGGAGTCGGATTCCTAAAAACACTGGGAGTCGGAGTCGGATTTTTTTGTCCGACTCCGGATGTCCAATTGGATAATCTTTTACATCACACTCCTAAATTGGGAATTCCTGTTGAAATGGTACAATTTCTTTTGAAACTTTAGTTGAAACAGAGATTTCTTGCTGTGTACCAGGATTTCCATTGATTTTAACAGCCAAATTTCATTTACTTTATGTTAAGGAGTCGGAGTCGGAAATTTTGGAAAATTGGAGTCAGGAGTCGGAGCGGAAATTTTAGAAAGTCGGAGTCGGGAGTCGGGGTCGGATATGTTACCTCCGACTCCGCAACCTTGGTTTTCACTCACTTACAACATGGATTAGTCTACAAAGGTTTTGAAACAATCGATAAATTTTTGAAATTCCTGCAAAAGCATGTTACAGAAACGCAACGAAAATCAGGAATGACACTTCTGCCCAATTCCACCTACAGAGTGTTGCACCAGTTTTCAAAATCACTCTCAATTGTCACATCTTTCGTTTCCGGCGTAAAATAAACCGGTGTAACAACAAAACTGGAGTAAAAAATAGACTTACACATTCAAACAGGAAGGGCTCTTTTAAAAGTAAACATTGAAGCTACCTCAGTTACAAACCTGATGACCTCTACCGTTGTTACATAAATGTGTAGAACTGGGTAATAGGTAATGTAGAAAAAACGCTTTGATAAGCTTAACACTAGTGTAGCCCAAATCCAAGGCAAAGCCTCAACAGATCTATACCACAAGAGGAACTCACAACATAATAAAAATTACAGTGAAAACGTTTGCATCGAAGATTTGAAAATTGTTTCACATTGTTTTGAACTTATAGTAGAATTAGTGGCAATTAGATTGTAGCAAAATTTTAAATGCCGTTGATCAAAAAATTGTAGCAGTTGTCATTCCATGTCGGTGTTTGGCATAACTCGAAAACTTCCACAAAACTATTTGAAACTTATCAGTATTGTATTGTTTCAATTTTCCCAGATTTTCCGATTAGGTCCAGATCATTTTCCACAATATAATTTCCATTCCGTTTCGAGTGAGTACAATTGTTGCACAGTGATGGGAAACTCCTTGGAATTATCACCTTGTGAAAGCAGTCTTAAATATTCGCAAATTTTACTGGCAGGCCGCTGCAAAAGCATCTCCAAAAAAAGGCATTAGATCGTTTGCAGCATATCACAAGAGCTATTGTTCTCAAACGTTTCTTATGGTTGTTTGACCCAATTCGTTTTTTTATGAATTAAACCCTCATTTCTACAAACATTGAAATGGACGTTGTGCAGACTGCTGTAGCATTGAAGTTCATTTTCAACAAGCCCTAACGACAATTGATATTAATAGAGAGATGTTGAGGAACGATGATCGTTCACATTTTTCCCTAAAGCATAACGCAAATCCTCTTGCTTTAAATTATCCTGAATTGAAAACAAACGTAGTTGTTCCGCTTAAAATTATTTAAGAACAAGATTAAGCAAGTGCTTTTACATTTGAAGACGTGCTAGACTGAAACAATTTATTTGGAACACAGATAGAAGCTGTGCGTTTTGCCAACACATATGATTACTGCAGTATGAAACTTACTTCCTTCTTCAATTTTCTTGTCTGTAGTTAGAAGCAAAACATCCGATTTCATGTCATTTCTCAACTGACCAAGCACTTCACTAATGTTTCCGTTGGTGTTCTGGCAAGTGATGATGAATTCGTAGCAATTTTTCTTGCTCTGTGAAACCCGCGACTCGATGTAGGTCAGATTGACATCGTGTTTCTGTTTGAACATTGTAAACAAAATGTCCAAGTTTGTTTTACTAAACGATAGTCTGTTAGTCAAGTGAAAATAACCTCTTTTACTCCTAATTTGTTTACGTTTTGACAGATAAAGTCACTTTATGTGAAATGTTGCGGTCGCACGACGCAGAGAACTACTTTTACTCAAAACGCGTTTCTTTTTATATTATCAAGCACGGTTTCATATGTATAATGTTGGCAATGATACAATATCAGAAATTGTGTGAACATAACTTTCGGTGGCACAACTTTGTTTTGAACCAAAAACACCACTGCACGGCCATTGCCTTAAAGATTTTGAGTGCGCGTTGCAAGCTGCCAATCCCTTCCTCAACAGAAAACATCAGAGAAGTACGAGTGTCCTCTTTCGCATCTTCTCGATAAGATGTCTGGAAAAATAAAGATGATCAACTGATGAATCGTGAGCTTGATCAGCAATGGATGTTGCCACCATAGCTAGAGCAAAAACAGAAGCGAAAAGGACAAGAAACACAAGACTTACGTGCTTCAAAAAACACATTTTACATAAGGTTTTGCTGAATAACAACACAGAGCCACTGTACTTTCGGAGATTACGTTGTTACTTTAAAGAAAGCATCCAAGTGCCCTTTGCATTACAATCCCTCACAGCAAGAGGCCTGATCTCTATTTAGACTAGAAAAGAACGTTCAACTCCAGGTCTTAATATTTCTAGCGTTGCCTCAACATAAGATATGCGCTAAGCACGGTTATTTCAATTTTCATGGGAGTTGATTCACAAATGCCTGTTTTTGACAAAAACATAAGTGTTCAGTTAAGAGCTGTAAATAGCTATTTTAAAACTTGCATGAAAATAGATAGAGAAAAAGTATTTTATAAATATTTTGCGTTCTCCGTGGTCCTCATACTTTATGCTGTCCGTGAGCTGTGCAAAGTACAATGAAATCATATCCTTCAACGATAAGAAATAAACACACTGAACTTTAGTGCTATATCCATATTTACATATTGGTCCCAATGGGTAACTAACCTGCTTGTCTGCATTGTTCTTCTGTTCGCCATCCATTGCAGCTTGTGATTAATTGAAGTTTGCCACTTTATATTAAGTAAAATAAGTAATATTTATTTACACTAAAGAAGGTCGAACTAAAATGCAATATTTTCAATTCCTTTCAATCCGCGTCATTCATCATTTCAAGCTTTAGCAAAAAAACATTTCAGCCAACACAGGTGGGGACGTTTTGCAAAAGCCGCATGTGCAAATATAAGATTTCCATGAACATCATTGTACAGTATTTGGTACGCATCAGCACCTTGCCGCAAAGCATCATTGTGGACTACAAAGTGCTATACAGTATATAGAAAACAGTTAGGTTACCGAACCCTGTTTTAATGTAAAAACATTTAAAAATTTAGAAGTGACGTTGGAAAATGTGAAATTCCTAGCACCTTGTGCAAAAATACCAGCGACTTTGTGCGCTTTCCCCCATCCCCGAAAAAAACTTTACAATTTGAAATGCTCAACTATGAAAACTACATTTCCAACCGAATTCAGGGCGCTGTTACTTTTATTGCAGCTATGCCTATATGCCAGTTGGCAACACTGCTAGGTAGTAGATAGTCGACTAAGTCACGTGATTCAGTGCATGGTTAGGAGTGTTGCCAGGTACAAAGGCACCCAAATGATCAAATCGCTTCTCTAAATATACCAATAGCTTCAAAAATGTCAAACAAATTGGGACATGCTGAATACTGTTTCTTTCAAGTTAACCTTATGAGTAATAATGGCAAAAGCACATAGTTGCTACAGAATGAAGCTTAAAAGTATTCCAAATAACCTAATAAATAAACGTCATTATTCGTAAGTACACACATGATTAAACAGGAAATCATAAATAAGTTAAGCATTTGATATCAAATTATTTTTACAGAAGTAAGCATATCCAGAATAAAACAGACTACCAATTGCTTTCATAGAAAATACCTTTAGAAAATATGTGCAAATTCCTGAAACAATGAAATACAGCTCAAGAAAATAGAAATATGCGCAATGCTTTTTAATCGCTTTGAATCTGGTACACAGACCTATGATATGTATGTCACGATTCCACAAATGTAAACGCACAGAGCTCTCACAGTAGACTGTTATCTGTGTTTCATCAGGCTTGCCAGGTTCAGATGGGTAAAATACTTCAAACCGCTAGTGAAAACCTGCTACATAGCTTCAATAAATGCCAAACAGGCTGAAAATGTCTAAATGTTTAAGGTCAATGGAGCCAGGTTTCAAAAAATGCCAAAAAACAATCTTTTATCTGACGAGAACATTGAAAGGGCTAAAACCATGCGAAACTACGGCGTACATGCTAAACAGCATTTTCTCATGCCAAACCCTGCATTCCGTGTTGATATCCTACAGTCTCTAAAAATAGTTTTGAAGAAAGGTCTGCGAGATTCACTGCCAAGTGTAATGTGCGATCATGCAAGACTTTTGCATCTTCTGGTGATTGGACAACTTTCGATTTAACTTTTAAGCTCACTATAAATAATTATAATGCTGTCTTCAATGAATGTATTAATCGTTTGATCTCGTCATAGAACTCTGGATTTTCTTTATAGAAATTCATTTTGTTGTTTCCTTGTTAGAACTCTGGATTTTCGCCATAGAACTCTGGATTTTCTTTACAGAAATAAGATTTTGTTTCCTTGTTGAAAAATTTTGTTGCCTGTTAGCCCGTTTATAATGTGTTTGCAATCTTTTGTTAACTATAGTAATAGCTATTCGTCATGTGTTTGTTCACTCGACATGGCGTGACGAAGAGAATATTCAGGCTCCGGCTTGCCGCTTATTGTCGTTAATAAATAAATAAAACATTAATAAAATAAATCAATGCTGGGGTACGGACCAACAGTATCTGACTCTCGGGTATGGCGCAAATGCTTTACTGGCACGGCAACGATTTCATCCATTTTTGTTCAAATGACCATAGAAACGAACCATTTCATCAGGGAAACCTTCCAAATCGAAAGAGTAGGCCTTTTGAACATTCGTTGGAAGATGACGAATCTTGTCAGAGGTGAGCCAACGCAATTGGAAGAAAACTTGAAACCTTTCCTTCAACCCTGCATAGGCTTGCTTTCTGCATTCAAGTTCAGCACTAAATGACTCTAAAACAATTGTAAATTTATCAAATCAAACTTTGTCATGAGCAGCGAGATGTTGATTATCCTCATTTTCAGCACCTTCCAGAAAAAAACGTTTGCATGTTGTTCCGCGTCTGTCTTTATGTGACTGTCAGTGAGCATTTTAGCATCTTCCTCACAAGAATCATAGTAATCTCTCAGCGACTTCACAAAATAAATTTTCCAAACCGGTATACAACCTTTAAGACCGTTGAGATATCATAGCTTTCCTTTTTCATTGTCTTGGCAGGGACATTCATTTGCCACAAAACTGTGTCACCCGAAATAATGCAGTACTGCAAGCTCAAACTTTGTCATCTATGTGACTAAAGACGAACCTTCAAAACAAGTCTGACCAGTTTCATTGTTATCGTTGGAAATATTGGGCAGTGTAGAATTTATCAGACGATAGCTGGTTTTCAGTGCGCAAACAACGTCGCACTTCGTCGACCATCTTGCATTCCACAATGTTTTGTGTACAACGCTATTTTGAGTTCGTGGGAAGTTTCCACCTGTGCATAGAGGCTACAAGGAAATTGTAGATGTTCTGGACAAACTCAAAAACGAAATGGCGTTGACGCAGCAAAAGGAATATCGAGATTTAATGAATGAATAGAACAAGGAACAAATCTGCAAGTGGACTGCGACTTTTGATTCTGGCTAGAACTCCTCAGTATTTACCCGCCATGTTGCTGGCGTTGTCGTAAATTTGGCCGCGACAGTGCAAACTGAAATTTTTATGTCTTTCACGAAATTGATGAAGTTGTTTGTCAAATGTTCTGCGTCATGTCCTTCCATTACATTGAACTTCAGAATCCGTTCAACAGAAACTCCAGTTTTGTTGACATAGAGTACTGCAAACACTAAGACAAACTGATCCAGTCTGGCGTGGAGACCACAATTATGCTGTAGCACTTTGCTAATATGACTTCAGGAATGATTGTGGTCTTAACTTGTCTAGCCATCAGCTGGATAAATCCATTAAACGTTTCAGAGGAGAAATAAGACGGTGTAATATATTAGTTCCCGAGTTGCCAAACATGTGTAGATGATCTGCTAGAAAAGTATCGTACTGCGCCAGCAATTCAATTATTTTTTCATCTCGTCCAAGAAAGTTTCCATTACGTTTAGAACCAATTGTTTCATCTCCTTCTCGGAAATGCAAGACAAGCGAAGCTAAAGTTTTACAACTAAATAACTCTGCGCAAAACTTTTCTCCAGTTATCTTGTTCATTTTGTATCTGGGCGGCTAAACTTTTATTAAGTCGATCAGATTGTCGACCGAACACGCTTAACGCGGAGTTGCATTCTTTGTGCTTTCTTCATGTGCAGACAGGCGATGCATATTTTTCCAGTCGTTAAATCCGATTGTTAGTGATAGTGATACACGGCAGGAGGAAAAAAGGTTACAAACAGCACAAAACTAAACCAGTCGACTCATAATACAGAAGTCACTGTCGTCTCACCCGTTCCCCATTAATAAGTTTTCTAAAAACACTTTTGATTTATTTAGCATCTTGTCCTGCCACCACCGTAATTGCTGGCCGAGGTTCAAAGATTTAGTCAGTTTAAATCTTCGAAGTACCTGCGTAAATCTTCACTGATGTTTCTCCACTCGGCTGGATCCTCAGAAAATGTAGCCAGCTCCCCAACAGCAAACCAATTTCGTTCATGCCCTGCTTAATTCTCTCCAGATTAGCGTTGCACGGAAAATCTTTACCACCTCCAAGCTTCATCCTATTAACATTTGTTGTTTTCTGCTCTCCCTCATATTTTTCCTTAGCATTAACATCTTGTTGGAACACATCACTCTCCTCGCGACTCACATCAAGCATTGCCGAAAAACAATGGAAGGAGAACCGAGATGGTCACATGCAAAAAACTCACTGACTTTTTTGTTTTTTTTTTCAATTTCACTGCATTTCGTATTTCCTGTTCTTTTCCAATCTTTTCTTGTACCCAGTTTCATACAAACGGCCTCCATCTCTCTCGGGCCCAGCCACGTTCTTCGGTACCAAGCGTTTCAAACAGCACTTTCGTACTAGATGTTCAATCTTCCACTGACAATAAGCACGCAGCAACGAAAGACCGCCGATTACTGCAGAACGCCGCTGACAAGCAGTATTGCCATTCCTATACAATAGACTCCCGTTTTAATAAATCCACCTCCGTACCAAGCGTTTTTGGCTTAAGCGGTGGATTTATAACCCTCGCCGCAAAAAAATAGAGTTAAATAAACAGAAAATACAGTACAGCTATTTATTAACACTCATGTTCAGCACAAAAAATGGTTATTTGTTTTGGTGGAAATGTCCCTTGAGGGTGATCATGTATATTTTGTTTTTTATTGAATGAAAAAGTCTATTTCTTTGAATCCCGTTTGGTCTCGTCCATTGGCCAAATGTGGCAAAGACTCTACGTGAAACACTTTGCTCTCTACGCATACTTTACGCGTGCTTAATTTTTTGCACTTCGGCGAAAATGAGAAAATAGAACGAATACTGAATTTGCAAACCGGCGTTTTTTCAGTGTTAAATTTCCGTCCAACTCGATTGGGATTTAATAAGCCACGGCTTTATTTTATCCGTGGATCAATTAACCGGGCTCTACTGTATTGCGTAACAAACCCTAGCATTATGTTGCAATTCTACTCATAAGGATCTATTCTAGACCTCTGCCTTTTCACTCGTCTCCAAATTGTGAAGTTTTGTCTCTGCTCAGTTTCGCAGTTTTTTAGTTGGTAATTAGTCGTCGTTGAAAGGAGTCGCACGGGGCCCGAGGCCATGGCTTATACGCGCAAATTTGCCACTGGATTCATCAGAACAGTTCAGCACATACATTACCATATGAAGCATGGGCGCAATTTTGTTGTAAAATGTGGGGGGGCAGCTTGGTGTGAAACCAACATAGTCATCGGGTCGATGCAGAAGTGACGTTTTACATATACAGAATACCAATCTTATTTCTAGATATGTTTCGAGAGCAACACGAATCACGCTTTGTTTTGTCCTTGCAGATGATTTACATATTAATATACTTAAATTTGTTGCTGGACACGCAAATGTAGTTCAGCCTGCTTCCTTTAATATCGTATTTGGATGTAAACAAGCACAGCAATGTAGTAGAACACACCATTTGTTTTTTTTCAGAGCTGTCAGTTGGTGTGCACAAAATGCTGAATCGCTTTGGTCGCACGTGCATATCACTCTTACAGTAGAACACTTCAGTTTTCATGCATTTTATAAGAAGTGTGGGTTACAGCGCGATTTGATGCCTTGTTCAAGTCGCATAACGTTACAAAGACGATAAATATTTATCTTGCAAATTTCCGTTTTTTGAAAAAGCTACAAATATTTTTAATGCTACTGGGCATCATGCGTGCAGCTTCACCTCTACCAAAATCTCCACTGATATCCTCTTACTAGCAGAAAAAACATTTGGCCTAAAATTAGCACAGCCCAGTGTTTTTCAACCGGGGTTCCGCGGAAACACAGGGTTCCGCGAGTGGCTGCCAGGGGTTCCACCGAAACTGACCGAAATCGCCTGGGACGAAATTCGCAACCACAGTTCTACGCGATTGCAGCAATGTACCACTGTGTCACAGCTGCATAGGGTTCCATGAGCAATGCAACATTTGCTGAAGGTTCCGCTGCAGCAAAAAGGTTGAAAAACACTGACGTAGCCTACTTCACAAAATGATTTCAATCTATTTTTACTGTTGGTGGGTG
>Ga0210059_1007184_pt1 | contig 17739 bp, 12 predicted proteins | sample Ectturendosymbi2_FD_188042 | JGI IMG/M metagenome (GOLD analysis project Ga0210059, IMG submission 188042) | Ecteinascidia turbinata endosymbiont from Florida, USA - Sample 2 (SPAdes) (version 2) | ecosystem: Host-associated > Tunicates > Ascidians > Unclassified | place: Key West, Florida... | reverse complement strand
GGGTTTAGGATGGGGGGCCCGAGGCAAGACTAAAAAGGGGGCCCTCTGATGACGTCATCATACTCAGCCAACCATAATAATCACCTTTGATTTGCCTAAGATACGGCCACCCAAGGACATGTTCCTGAGATTACGGCATAACTGAAATAGCAGGAGAAAATGCAAAAGGGTGTTCATGATACAAAACTTTGAAAACCACTGAAAGTTGGGAAGACAAGGCTGGCAACACACAAAAGTTAGGCAATAACAAGTTGGCATGGCCCTCACTTCTTTATTTACGCCCCCCATTTCTCCGCATTCACCATCAATAAACTACAAAGTTTACCCCTTTGAAAGTTTCACACCTTCCCCCTTTGAAAAAATGCTTAATATTTGCTATCCTGAATTTGCTCACATTCATGTCTTTGTGGGAATCCATGAAACTATAAAAAACAACCAAGAATATTTAAAACACTAAATTTGTTTTAAATTTCATCCTTTTAACTGAAAGAACATAACATACAAAAGCATCCAATTAGAGACTTGTTTTGGAAAGCTTTGAGGCTGGATGAGTCAAGGCTGCTCTCATCTTGCATTGACACTAGTTGTTTGAAAAATGTGCAAAAGTAGGAAATAATTCATCATTTACCTTATCAAAAACATTTCTACTGCAGCGAGTAGCCTACCCAATTGATTAAATCTGTGCTAAGAACAAAAAGTCATACTGGCTAAGAGCTGTCAAAAGAGCTTAAACATCACCTACCAAGTCTACCTTAAACCAACCATTTACCACTCAAGCTTCAAATAACCTGTAACTTCTAGCATAGGCTAAATCAAACCACGTAAAAAACCTGAAATATCTATAGAAAATAGAGTTTTCATTATACTCAAAAATTGCCATTTCTGCTACGTGATAAGAAGCATGAATGTAGCTTGACTTATTAACAGTCTTTGCAGTGCAACAGCAATGCAAAATTACTTTGTAAACTAAAAAGAAAATGTCCTATAAATAAAAAGATGTAGTGTGGTCCCTGCTATAACAATTGCATGTCGTCTTATCTTCTGATGGTATTGTACAATAAGGACAACATCACAAGAAATGATAAGTTTGTCTAACCTTATCAACTCAGAGACATAAAAAGACTACTTTTTGTTCATCTGTGGCATTTCCACAAAATTATCAATATAGCAAATACTTCAATCTCTAAAAATCATCATTTGGTATGAAAAATTATCATTTGGTATAAGTAGGCCTATTTGCTCTTATTTGATAGGGGCTTTCCAGAACTTTTTGGAAGAAATTTGAACCACAATTTTTACGTATAGAAGTTGCTTTGAAACTTTTCTTTATTTGCTCATTGGAGATGGACGCTTTGAAAGAAAGGTACTTACATATTAAAGTTGCTGCTGGAGGCCCTTTGAAAGCAAGGTACTTAAACATTGAAATTGCTGTTGTGGGCCCCTTTGAAAGTAAGGTACTCACACATTATAATTGCTTTTGGGGCCCCTTTCAAAGCAAAGTGCTTACATATTTCAGTTGCGGTTGGGAACCCCTTTGCAAGCAGAGTACTTACACATTACAATTTATTTAAGTCCCCTTCGATGAAGTTCAAAAGCAGAGTAATTACACATTTCAGTGGCTGTTGGGGGCCCCTTTGAAAGCAACTTACCTTCAAATTGTTGTTGCTGTTGGGGCCCCTTTGAAAGCAAAGTAGGCTACCTGCACATTATAGTTTCTGTAGGGGCCCCTTTCAAAGCAGAGTACTTACTTATGATCTGCTTTGTACTGCATTATATGAGTGAATAATAAGTTTTTCATCAAAAATAAGGAAAATTTACGCGCGTAACACCTCAAGAAGGGGCCCCAAGAAATGGGGGCCCCGAGCCAAGTGTCTCGCTCGCCTCCCCTTAAACACACCACTGCAGACTACCATATACGAATGAGATTGGCTAAAACGCAAAGAAAACATCTTTTTGAAAAGCAAAACAATACTGAAACTAATGGGGCCCAGTCTTTACATTTAGTGTTTCTCTGCCACCTTTCAGTTTTGCCACTGTCTGACAGTGATTCCTTATACGCCCTGCAAACTTTTACTTAGTGTTTACTTGACACGAACTGTGTAATATATTGCTGTCTAAGCAATGATTAAACAAATTTGCAGAGATTTAGTAAAAAACGTCTTATGTTCAGCGTGGGCTCAAGCAATCAAATATCAAGTCACTTGAAAATAAATGGCAACAGACTTAACAATAAATGCTCATATCACGTTCTGAAAAAGACAGGAACAAAATAGAGAAAGGAAAAAGCGAATGGTTACAATAAGTAACTGTACTCACAATAGAACAGAGACATCATTTACCAACACATGAAATTCAATAGCAAAACCAACACCAAACAAATCTCAAAACGAAAACATAAACAACGAAAATCAAATGGTCTTAAGTAAACAAAACTTTAATCAGGCTCTAGTGGCGGTAAAAAAATAAAAACACGTTAATTGGTAAGTTTTTAAATATGTTTTTACCGCTATTAGAGTTTGTTTAAAGTTTTTTTTATCGAAGTCCTGGCGTCCCCGAAGCAGAAAGTTTTCTTCACTCTTCATCTGAGGAAAGAAATTTTATCGACTCGTTGTGGTCTTTTTTACCTGAAATGATATTTCACAAATTAGCATAGCATTGCACCACATGCTTTTATTCACATCACATTGCAACGAAAAGCTTATACAGCAAAATATATTTTTACCAACATTTTTCTTCAAGTAAAACAATCGTCTGTGCTTATAAAACATTAAGACACAGCGACACATTGCCTCGCATTTTCGCTTATTTGTAGGCAATGCCCTATCACTCGCTAGAAGACGTGGCGGAGCGAAGCTATGGCAACCTACACCACTGGAGGAACTCATACGAAACAACACAACGGAATGAAAATTTTAAGGACGTATTGAAAATCAACCTATTGCATTTGGCCAATTCTACCTTCCTTTCACTTTGCAACTGGTGACCTCACACCACGAAGAAATTCGCAAACAATGCCACCAATATAAATGTAGGAAAAACCGACAGTGTCAAAGGTTTTACTTAAGGGTTGGGTTTCAGGAATGTTTTGGTCAATAGTTTGTCAGTGCGAACGCGCACCCTACTAACATGCAGTCCAGTGACTACCCGAGAAAACAGAACCGTCTGACTTACTCTTGAGATAAGCTTTGCTTGGAGCTGCATTAGATAATAAGCTATGCTTGGAGCGGCGTTAGATAAAAAGCTATGCTGGGAGCCACGTCAGATCATAAAATATGCTTGGAGCTGTGTTAGATACAAAGCTATGCTGGGAGCTGCGTTAGATAAGTGCTATGCTGGGAGCTGCGTTAAACAAAGTTTTGCTGGGAGCTGCGTGAGATGAAAAGCTATGCTTGGAGCTGCGTTAGATAAAAAGCTATGCTGGGAGCTGCGTTAAATAAAGGCTATGCTTGGAGCTGCGTTAAGATAAAAAGCTATGCTTGGAGCTGCGTTAGATAAAAAGCTATGCTGGGAGCTGCGTGAGATGAAAAGCTATGTATGGATCTGCCTTAAATAAAAAGCTGTGCTTGGAGCTGCGATAGATAAAAAGCTATGCTGGGAGCCACGTTAGATCATAAACCATGCTTGGAACTGTGTTAGATAAAAAGCTATGCTGGGAGCCACGTTAGATCATAAAATATGCTTGGAGCTGTGTTAGATAAAAAGCTATGCTGGGAGCTGCGTTCGATAAAAAGCTATGCTTGTAGCTGCGTTAGATAAAAAGCTGTGCTTGGAGCTGCGTTAAATAAAAGCAATGCTTGGAGCCGCGTTAGATAAAAACCTGTGCTTGGAGCTGCGATAGATGAAAAGATATGGTTGGAGTGGGGCAGTGTTCCCTCTAAGCCGAAAAAAGCCGGCACTTTCGGCACTTTTTTTGGACGCCAGCCGACAAAAATTTTGAAAATCGGCACGTGCAAATTTGGACGCAATTTCTTTCACTGGAAAAAATTTCACAAAACAAAATTTCGTTATTTTTTCAAAGATGTGTGGGACATATTTTCACGATTTAAGCCGTTCTCAGGTCACAGAATGGATATACAGCAGTAAGCGTTGAAAAAAAGTTCAGACGCAGTTTAGAAATTCTCCGGTTGCAAGTTTATGAAAAAGTTCTGGGCGCATTTCCACGAGTTATGCGTCGAAAAACGAAGAATTTTGCTGTTAAGTTCAGATGCATCTTAGAAGTTCTCCGCTTTCAGGTTCTACAAAAAAATTTCCGGGTGCATTTCATGCAACGATCCCTTTGCAAATTTTGCAACCCAATTTAACCCTTGTGAAAATTTCCAGTCAGACGTATCTAATGCAGTTGTGTTGGCACGATTGAAAATCGCTATGACTAAAAGATAACGAACGATATCACCATGTTGAGCAAAGACTCATTTATTAAATTCATGGACATGGCAGCATCGGTGAGAGAGACTCTAGCCGTATACAACTCAATCCACAGTACAACTCTACCGCATTCAGATATCTATCTAGTTTACAAACACAGCACATTCTTACGTCACAGAGTTGTTAAGGTCCCCTGGAAGACCATAAACACTGCCTTAAGACTACATGGTTTTAGTGTCCAAAGCACAATGAACAGAATACTTAATCACGTTGCTTTTCAGGTGACATTACATTACGGGCCATGGTTCAGTCCGGGTTCGAAAATAATTTGCGGTTTAGCATAAACGGGCTGGGCGGGCGGTTTATTGTTAGCTCCGGGCTGGCCGGGCTGCAAAAATGCTGGCCCATGCCATCTTTACCGTAATGTACTCCTGCTGGAGTTTGCATTACAGGCCGGAGCAGGATTCAGTATTATAGATTCGAGCCGGACTTGGAGTCATCGGTCTGTGTAGGAGGCAAGCAAATTTTTTACGGACTTCCTAAAATTTCTGTAATGATGTTTGTTGTTGTCAAACAGAATGTAATTAATTGAGTTGAGACGTGTTTTCTGACCAGTGTCGTAACATATCACTGTACAATGTGACACTGGGTGGGAGTACCGAGCATCTCACCAAGAATGATGTCTTTAGAAGTAACTGTCCATATAAAGAGAGTGTGTGAGTGACAGTGTGAAACAAAGCAGCTCGGGAATTTAGGAATCCATGCAGCAACAATGACAATTTCGGACTAATGATGTCGTAAAAAGCACAAAACACACGACAAAAAACAATGGTCAACAAAATAAAGTAACAGCGTGCTGCAGTGGTGTACGCACAAATTTTTCATGGGGGCTTTCATTCAGTGGTGTATGGTAGTCATTTGTACTTGGTGTGCGCTGTTTGCGACGTCACAATTTGGCGTCATAGTCATATTTCCAAATCAACGTTTTGGCAAGGTTTGTTGACATAATATGCATATTTTTCCACATCCACTCCCTTTATTTTGTGTGTCATTGCACTGAATATAAACTATTTGCGCACCAAGTAAGGCTATCGGAAGAAAATAAACTAAACCCTACCACACAGCCATGGGCGCAATTAGGTGGAGGACACGGAGGACGCGTCCCCCCACTTTTTCAGACAGTGGGGATATAATATGACATGTCCCCCACATTTTCTCTTTAGGTTTCATATTATATTGATTTCACACCAACCTGTCCCCCCACATTTTACAACAAAATTGTGTCCATGCACACAGCAGTTCATAACTGCACAAATATGAGGTTGCGCATTAAAACATGGGAGTAAACACACTCATCAATGCGTCAGAGCAAATTACAACTGCAAAATCAGGCTACGCTAATGTCTTGTCAAATACGAGCAGTCGAGCGTATAAAGTGTGCGGCTGGACTGGCTGGTGCACACCAGAGGTGAGGAGATATTGATTTTTTAACTCCTGATCCATATCAAAAAAAAATTTTGCATATCCATAAACAATCCTTATCCGAAAATTTCTTAAATTTAGTATCCGATATCCATCCGTATCCAATTGCGACATTGGCTAAATACGCAGCAAACAGGCAGTGGTTACAGGTCCACCAGTGGACTTTCATTTTTGAAAACTTATTCATCCGTCGCCTGTAACATGATACTAATCCATTACAAGTGTGAAGTAGACCACACTACACTTGGTGGAAACGTAGTAAACCTAAACCTAACACTTTAAACCCTAAACCTAAGCCCCAAACCTAAACCTAACCCCTAAACCTAACACTTAAACCTAATCCACCAATCTGATCACAAAAGTTTGGAAACTTTTGAAAAAATAAATAAAAATGGTACCATGAAAAGTGCAACCACTACCACCAAAATGAAAGGTGAACAATCATGGCCAGAGCCAACACGACAACCACTTACATAGTAAGACACGTCTACATGACTACCATGACTGTGCTGCTAATGATGCAAACTCAGCGATTTATTCTAACCATGTCACCGCAAGCAGACCTATAGCCACTTCCAAACAAAAACACCCTATCATTTTGTGACCCAGTCCACAAATATAACATCACATGTGCAATTTCAATCGGAAAAAAGAAACATAGTGTGTATTTTGCCGCCAGAGGTATAGCCCTGCTGTGGTCATTTTTCAAGTTGAACTGTAGTGTATCTGGCATTGTCCACTTATAACACTGAGTTCGTGGCACTAGCATTGGTACAATGAACCTGGTCGAGTGGGAATTCCTCCTGTGCGAGTGGTCGTTGTTTGGGCTCTCAGCATTGTTGTTTCGGCTCGGCTAACAGAGACGACTCTTTTTATGGGAAAACTTTTGATATAAGCTACAGTACTTTTTAAATAAGTTTTGAAAATCAGACACAGGTTTGCCATGTGGGTTAGCGGTTTAGGTTGTATGGCAAAGACGATCCACTAACCCAAGGATATAGCCCTTGTCATGTGACCAGTTTAGCCAACCTGGTTCAGTTAATTGCAAAAGAGCTGCAGCATTCAATGAATTAGTAAAATAAAGAAAATCGATTATGTAACTCTGAGAGGAGATCACAGTATATGAAATATGTTAAAAGTACGTAGCTTACAAAAACTAAAAACTCAGACTGTCTTATAGCAAAGATTGACTGTATAAAACTTTAGGTAGAATGTTCAAAATTATAACCAACAAAATGTAGCTTTAAACGCTTAAATAGACCAGGGGTGGCCAATAGGTCGATCACATCGACCAATTGATCGCCGAGTGTCATTTGGTCGATCGCGCCTGATTTTGCATTGGATTGACAAGATACCTAAAAAGAACATTTTTCAATCCATATTCCAGACAGTACATAAAAAGTATTCATCAGTTGGATTGTCACGTATATTCTTTGGTGCCTATTGCAGTGGCTGACCATAGGCTAACTCGGCAGATTATTGCGTGGCACTCATGATTTAGACATAACAAACACTTTGCCTTCTGTCTGTGGATCAAAGGTGGTGGTGCACTGTATTTGCACATGTGATACTCAACTTTGGCATATGATATTGTATTTGTGACTTTATTACCGACTGGTCGATCGCGAGTTATCAAGAAATCTTCTGGTCGATCCCAGTCGAAGACAAGTTGGGCACCCATGAAATAGACTATTAACACACATATGCCATTCAGCACAACAAACAAAGCAGCATACAGCAATATAAGAGCAGCTTACTACTTCCACTTGACCGGAAAAAATTAACGATAAAGTAACACGAATTACCATTGATTGTGATGAGTGCAGCACATACTGACAATACAAAAACCATAGCGAAAAAAACGCTGCCACCATCACTTGTGACATCTTGAATCACTTTCAGGAAAATTTCGTTTTAGAAATCAAACCAATATCCTGATCCTGTCCTGATCCAATTTTTTTCAAAAATGAATATCCAAATCCCATCCTCATCCGAAAAAATCGTAAGTATCCTGCAGGATATTCAATCCTTGCTAAACTACACAAGAATTGAGAATGCGCATAAAGTACACAAGAAAACTTTCGTTTTTTTGTTATTTATCGAAGTCCAGCAAACTTAGTTTTCCTTTTTCCCTGCTGAGACATTATCAAATGCCTGAATGTTTCTATGTTAACAGCAGCTGTTTTTGAGCTCGAGCAACAGTTCATGCTACAGAAATTGGTAATGAAGCCAATGTGGTCATTTCTTGCGCTGATCAGCATTAGCAGACAAAATAAATGCAATTATTTCGTATAAAGTGAACTACCGCGGAACACAATCACACAATCGTGGTGGGGGAAAGGTCTGCAAAAATATGATGAGATGGTTTCTGGACGCAGACGATAACCCAGATGCCCACCAAAACCTAATTATTACTTTTTGGCCCATGTGCAATATTCCTTGAAATTTGCATGCAAATTCATTCCGTGATATTTATTTGCATTAAGTCGGCAAATTAACAAGCAAATACTATGCGAAAACAATTAATCTCCTTTGTGCAGGCAATAAAGATTTTGCAAAATATCAAGCTCAAGGGGAGGGTCAATCCCCTCTTGCGTACGCCCCCTTGGTGTGATGAAATGACCTAATGAATTATAATATTGCCTACGTTAAATCTGAAAGGGATTATAAGTTAAGTGTAATGTTCATCTTGTTAACTTTGGTAGGATATGCTTAGACATTTATGCAAATACATAATTTGGCTCAGTTTTGGTAAAAAGTTTTGTCTGAGCACATGGTTAAAGTAGGATACAATATTTTTAAAGCAGATGATCATCTGCTGATCTTGGAGATTTGAAATGAGTCTTTTGTAAAGACTGAAAATTTACGCTCAATTCAAACAATTAACAGATATCAGGTTAATTACTTAGTGAAGCTTGAATTACTTAACTAGTGTTTAAACAGTTTATACATTATAACCTAAATTAAAGTCTATAGTGTTAAAAATGTTTGTTTGATTTACAATGTCTATTTTGCCCCATGAGGCAAAAATTGTTTAGCAGTTATTTTGTCAATCGCTTTATTTGAAGTGGTCACATGACAAGTTCCAAAGAAAACAAGTTTGGAATGTATGACCTACTTAGCTGACCTTAATGTCTATGTGCCAGCAAGTATTTGGTGGCTTTTTATCTACCTTGCATAAAGTATAGGCTAAACCATATCTCTTGCCTAAACATCAATGTGTTGTGTCACTCTGCATTGTGCTAGTCACGCGACCACTTCAGTAATTTGTGTTGGATCAAATTCAAAATAACACGGCATATATTTTGCCTCATGGGGCAAAATAGACACAATCATTTTGATATGAGTTACTTGCAAGCAGTGATGTGCCCGTGTCATTTTTGTCGAGTCAGAGTCACAAGCCCTTCAAGTCAGAGAGAGTCAGAGTCTTCTAAAAATTTTCGAGTCGATTCAGAGACGAGTCATGACTTCATCGAGTCAGAGCGAGTCACAACAACTGTCGAGTCACTTCGAGGGATTTGTTTGCAAGCTCAAGTCAATGTCGAGTCAAATGAAATTTCACATTTTTCTATGACCTTTTTATGCTAAGAAATAGTGCCCAGCGTGCTTTAAACTGGTGCCTGATAAGTTAGAAAACGGTGCCTAATATGCTATGAAATGGTGCTTGATAAGTTAAAAAATGGTTCCCAATGTTTCAGCAAGTTTGATTGCAGTTTATTTATGTCCAAGTTTTTTCTCTTTGCACATTACTCTCACTTTCACTCTCAGTGATTTCAACAAGTCTGGCCCAAGCTTGCTGCAAGTGTTGCAACCTCTCTGTTATCCAGTGATGTGCCCGAGTCATTTTTGTCGAGTCAGCTTCGAGTCAGAGTCATCTGAAATTTTGTTGAGTCGAGTCACAAAAATGGTCGAGTCACTTCTAGTCATTGGTTTACAAGCTCGAGTCACTGTCGAGTCATACAAATTTCAAACTTTTCCTATATATTTTTGGCTATAGGTCCGCCAGTGGACCTTCAGTGGCTATAGGTCCGCCAGTGGACCTGCAGTGCCTATAGGTCCGCCAGTGGATCTTTAGTGGCTATAGGTCCGCCAGTGGATCTTAAGTGGCTATAGGTTCGCCAGTGGACCTTCAGTAGCTGTAGGTCCGCCAGTAGACTTTCAATTTAATAAACATATTTGTCCATAATGTGATACTAACCCCCAAACCTTAAACCCTAAACCTAACCCCTATCTTAAAGTTTGCCCCTAAGTTAAACCTTAAACGTAACCCTTAAACTTAACCCTCAACATAACCCTAAACCTAAACTGTAAACCTAAAACCCAAGCGGTAAACCTGAACACAAAACTGTGGAAACTTTCAAATAAAAGAACAAAAAGCAGGTTGCATGAAGTGTGCAACCAATAGGCTTATACCAAAATGAAATGCACCTGGTCACGGTGAGAATTGAACTGAAAACCATTTGCACAGTGGACGTAAACGTACATGCAGAACTACCATGATGGTGCCATTAAAGTGGTAAGGCAAACTCAGCATTTTATTCGAACCATGTCACCACCTGCGGACCTATTGCAGCTTCCTTTGTTTGCTATAAATTGGCGACCAACATGCTGATATGTTGCCCAATAAGTGACAATATGGTGCTCAGTGTTGTTTCAGCATGTTTGATTTCAAATTATTTATATCCAAATTTTTTGTGAAAGCCGTTTGCATTTTACTTGTCTCTTTCAGTCTCATTGATTTCCACAAGTCTAGCCCAACCTTACTGCATGATATATACTTTCTTGACTTTCGCATGCACAATAAATGAAAATAACCAGAGACGAACATGCAACATGTACTTGCATATACATTTGGATTTTGACCTTGCAGGATTCTAGCATTTTTATATATTAGAATGTTATCATTTTTGCTTAACCAGATTTGGATTGGAATTTATGATATTCTTTTGAACTTCTTCGCAATTTTCGATTCATATTGGGGAGTGTAGGTTAAGCTACTGCCTTGATAAGAATTTCTCAAATTCGTTGCAATTGTTTATTGTGTTTTTGAATGTTGAAACCTGACAATGACCAGCAAAAAAGTCAGCTCTGTTGCAAAGGTGTACAGAAGCCGGAGTGTCGGAGTAGACTCCGGCCGGAGTCTTGACAATTTTCATAAATAGGAGTGGAGCCGGAGTTGATTTTTCTAAGGAAGGACCGGAGTGGAGCCGGAGTCAGTTTTTTAATAAGACTTAAGAGGTTAGTTTGTTTATTATTATTATTGCAGATTGTTTTTTACAAAGCATGCTATACAACATAACCTTCAAATGTCCAAAACTACTTCACAGGAAGTCTTAAAATTGTAATACAACTTGCATGTAAGTCAGGTCAGGTTGGTGAGTTTCACGTGTTTAAAGATTTGGACCATATCTTGTTCATGGTGTTACATTAAAAATCTGTTGGTCAATTAAATTTAGCTCACATAAAAAATTTAGGTAGTGTCTCAACAACCAGCATATCCAGTTTTCTGTTTTGAAGGACAAAAAGCACCGTATCCCGCATCCAGTTTTCTGCTAGATATAAAACTGAGTTGGAGAAATCTCACTACTGTCAACATGGTCGAGTGGGAAGCGACTAGTGAATCGTCAGTTCGAGTGACTCCTTTGTTGTATTTTCTTTTTCTTTTGATGTACTTACACAAGATTCTAAGTCAAAATTTTTGGACCCCTTGTGACGTACATTTCGAAAAGCAGACAAGTGTATTTGGACTAGAGTTAGGTTTAGCATTTAGGATTAGAGTTTTGTGTTAATGTTTAAGGTTAGGGTTTAGGGTTAGCGTTTAGGGTCAGTGTTTAGTGTTAGTGTCAAAGGTTACGGCTTATTAGCGTTTAGTGTTGATGGTTAGGGTTTGCAGTTGAGGTAAATGGTTAGGGTTTAGGGTAGGCTATGGGGTAAAAAAATTAGGAAGTGAGTACGGATACGTCTGGCCTGACGCAATTCAAATAAATGTGTCAGTTTGTCATTTAAACAGCATGGCTCTCGTAGTGCAGAGGTTATGCGTTATGGCCACTGTGCCAATGGTTTTTGTTTCGGCTCTCACTTTGCCAACTTTACTTTTTTTCTTCACTTTTTTCAGGCTTATGTGTTACTTTTGCGGGTTAGTGTTAGGTTAGGGTTAGCATTAGGTTAGGGCAGTGTTTCTCAAAGTGGGCGGAATCGCCCCCATGGGGGCGAATTTGATGGGCAAGGGGGCGAAAATACCAAAGGGGGCGATAGGGGGGCATAAAAACATCAAGGGGGCGAAAATTCTCAATTACTAATCGATCACTGAGTTAACTTCAGTACCCTATCATTATGACTTGTTAGATTCCTTCAGATTTTGATTTACTACGACAATCGTTGGAGGTTGTTGCTAAAGCAATTTATCTGTTGAATTTTTAATCTGGATCGTCTAAGTGCCCCGCTACAGTGTAGAGTATTTCTGGGCTGCGGAGCCGTCGCAAAAATGTCACAGCTCCGATTCCAGAGGTCTTCTTTTCATGAACATTGCTCCAGTTCCGGAGATCTTGGTTTTCATGAGTATGGCTCCGGCTCCGGAGCTCTCTTTTTTCATGGCTCAGGCTCAGGCCCAGCTCTTGCTTCTGTTCGTTTTCACACATTAATGATTTAATTGTCTTGGTGTGCATCAAGTTGAATGAAAAATGAATTAAACAAGTAGGCTACACAAAACTAAGAGAATATACCAAACTTTTTTCAGCAATTTAGTATAGTAGTTTTTTACATGCAGCGCTCTTACCATGAGTAAATCAGCGAGAAAAAAACAATCGCAGGTTCAGACTATTCAGAGAACAGTTACTGTACTAGCAGAAACGTAACTCAAGATAACGGTAATATAAACAACTTCTGGAAAGGCAGTCGCTGGTTTTGCCGTCAATGCATGGGGAGCTTTGTTGTTTCTTATACGACCAGAATCAAGAAAATGGTTGTTTGGAAAACTACATTTGTGTCCGAGCATTTAAACACCAACCAGTCACAATCAACCAAGTGTTTTGCACTCGTTGTGTGCTTTGCCTGTTGCAGTCTTGGCGATTCCAGCTGCAGCGGTGCCCGGCATAGGTGTAGGAGCAAGCAAATTTTTGGGATGCAAAGGATTTTTGCACAAAATTTCCCAAACTTGCCCAAAAAGTTGTCGTGCAACTTTTGCCGACCGTTTTTGTGGCGTGACCTCCAAAAAATGGTCTTCACTTGTTTTTCTGCAAACCTTGGGTGCCATTTTTCGAAGTCAAACAACGTTGGGCACCATTTTTGTCAAATTTTCAGGGATTTTGTTCGGATTTTCAGGGATTTTGCCTAAATTTTCCGGATTTTCAACAAATAAAAACGTTTGCGGGTGTGCTTGCACCCCCTGCAACCCCGCCAGGGCCGTTTTTTAGCCGATTTGACCGATTTCTTCTAATTGGGCCCCGCGCCAAAGGTGGCCCCGTGCTGCACCTACCAAGCAACACAAATTTACACTTTCCATCGAAGCTGCTTGTGTATAGTGCTAGCGCGGGGCCCAGTCTTTTCAAGGTGATTTGAGAGACCACAGCGTTTCTCAATTTTTTCCTACAGTCTTTAAAAATACATTATAAACTCGATTTACTACTACCATCAAACTACACGAAAACTTTGCTTTACAGTCACCTCGGTATTCAAATAAAACAGTTGCGGTCTCTCAAAATGTGTTTGCAGTCCGCAAGGTCAAACTTTAAGAATGACTCTGGCGGGCCCCATAGTATTTTGTAATCGTGGGACCCCTGCCAACGAAAACGAAAATCTAAGTGAACTGCGCGGTTTCACCCCCATCAAATTCTTTGGTAAGAATGGTTATTGTATATCTTCAGTACGGTGTAGCCAAATTATTTTCATAGCATCTCGTTAAAGCTGAGGGGGCTTAAGTTTTGAAGCTGTTTTCTGTTTCTTTGAAAAAGTGTTTCATTTTTATCAGGTGAGGTTTCAATAGTTGTTGCAAAATACGGTTCGATAGTTGTTGATATTTCTATAATTACTACTGCTTGTATTCTGAAGCCATCGTTTAGTTTATAATTGCAAATGTTTGCTGCTTCATCGGTCTTTTACTAGTGTTGTTCATGTTCCCTCTTGCAGAGATTTCACGAGGCAACCCGAGATTGACGAAAACTATTGAAATAAACCTAGTTTTTATTGTGAATGACTATTTCAAGTGCGCAAAAACTATTTTTTCTGAAAAAGTAACATAAAATTACTAACAGTAGTAACAGAAGTGACATTATCCAGGCTTCGGCCTGCCGCCAATTGTCATTAAACAGATTCGTCGCATTGCATGCGATCAATAAAATAAATAAATAAAAGTGACAATTTGGTTCAAGTGAAGTAAGCCTTACGATGATGTTGTGGTGAAAATTGCATCATGAATTACTACCGAAGGAAGGATTATGGCAGGGGTGGCCAAACTACTGTCCACGGGCTGCATCCCGCCCGCCGACCAATTTATTCAAGTTCGCCAAACGCCTTGCACATCTTTTCAAGCACCACGTTTCCGACTGTGGACAGCAGTACAATGCAGGGTTGGCTGCTGCCTGTCTCTTGATGACTTCGCACTGTGTCCAGCCCTCCAGTGACCAGGCAGTCGCTAATTTGGCCTTCGGGTCGAAACGTTAGGCCACCCCTGGATTATGGCATCAATCTTGCAGATTGGCTTCGTAATTTCTTAGTTATAGCCTAATAAATCGAAAGTTGCAAAAATTCTGAAAAGGCGCAAAGTGGAATAACTTTCGTGGACGTTTAAGGCTACTATAGAACTTGCCTGTTTTGAAAAATTAAAAAGTAGTTTGAAACTTATTGGAAGATCTGCAATCAATTTACTGGTACATATTTAGTGGTTGTTCCGGCGCTGTCCATTGAAGTCTCTGTTGGAGAGGTCTTAGCGTCATCCTTTCAGGCCTCGTCTTTTAACATCACCGATACATATCATTATGACTTAAGTGCAACTAATGTATACTGATGATGGTAGCAGACGTTACCGAAACGTCTATGAAAATGTCGTTTACATCTATTGCTTTGGCTTCAGTGTGAAAGAGAAAATATTTTTTTACTTCTCTGCGATATTAAAACTTGCTCTAATAAACGTTTGGTACTCCTTTAATCAGTGCTGTATTCAGTGGATTGAACTAACCATTTTTCACGTATATATTGATAGGCAGGTGTTATACCGATTTCTACCATTATGACTTGATACACCTCACAAAATGTCTGCACAACACTAAGTGGGGCCCCACAAAAGTGTTTCCAGTCGGGCCCTGATCTTGCTAACACCAGCCCTGACCCCCGCCTCCTACACCACTGCTGCCCGGGCAAACCATGCGAAGAGCGTAAAACACATAGTCGACTCTCATGTGTTCTTTCAAACACGCACACATTGGCAATAACACAAATGCGAAGATGTATTTAAAAGCCTTTTGTTCAAAGAAATAGTATGACTTCTAGCAAGAAATTCACACTTAACTTTTTAAAAATATTTGAAAACTTCTGATTTCTTATCTTTTGCACTCATAATTGGCAGTGATAAATCGCAAAGTAAAGCACAATTAATTAGGAGCTTAATTAGGAGAATTAGGAGAAAATAAGACTGATGGTTACCGTGCTAAAATCATAGATTGTTTCCACGGATGAAAACTTCAAGAAAAGTCCACATTTGTTTATATTGACTTTTATGCCCTCCTGATAATGTACTGCTGTGCAAAGCAATGCTAGTTCGCAACCAATTATTTATAACTTTCATGTTATACTACTACTTGCAAACGTAATTTTTCCTAGTCAACTTAGCCAGTATAGTAAACCTTGCTAGTAAGCCTAATGGTTTCTAATAAAAATTCCTACTTTACGATGGCATGCCGTGCATTTCATGCTTAAATCTGCAATGGTATCATATCTTAATCATACTCCCTGCTAACAGCATGACTACACAGTGACAAAAGCTGTGGCTATTTTATTACATAGCCTACCTACTCGTTATAACTCAGTTCTTTTTAGATCGCTACGTTAATAAAGACCTGGTTTGATCATTCTAACTAGAAATTAAGATGTTGTGGTAGTTAACGTTTTTCTTACTTCCAGGGGCGGCTCGTCTAGAGGGGCTGCCGGGCTGCAGCCCTCCCTGAAAAATGTAAGACAAAAGATTCCGCCAAACGGCCAAACTCGCCTTAAGTCTGGATTTAGTTGCGAAATTTCACAACACAATCATTTTCGGTACTTCCGACACCATTTTGGCTCAACGTTTCCTAGGAATCCAACAAAACCAATGTTTCGCTCTTTTCCAAGGACGCCGCTTATGCGATGACGTTTTCAGCACACTTGCCCATGAATTTGCGGGTTTCGGGGCTGTCTTCGGCACAGCCCTAAAGGAAAGAAACCAAACAATTGGCTACAAGAAACATGGTGGTATATCCGCCTATCGCAAAGCGTTGTTGTTATTTTGACGATGAATTTTTAAAGAAAAAACTGAGTAAATATGATCTTGACTGTTTTTCACCACCTGATTTTCTTGGATATTGAATTTTATAATTAAGTTTAACAATGCTTTTACTAGCACTTTGGCGATATTGGCGGCATTGGATTCAAATCTAGTCGCCAATCTCGGGCTGCGAAAATACAGCCCTTCGTTTATCTGCACCAGTAGGCTAAGCTGATGAGCTGTCTAGGGTTGGCGTTTGAAGATGTACGGCAGTAGTTGGTGGATATCATTCTTGGACAACAAAAGGTGTGACTGATTTAAAACATTGAAATGTGAAAATTTTGAAGCATGAGAAGTCTGGCAAACCTTTCAGCATTCAAGTAGACCCTTAATTTTTTGGTAAGGTGAACATTGCAGCTGTAATTTATTCAGGATAGAAGCTTTTACTGGAAAAGCATAACAAACCAGTTAAAAAAACAAATTTTGTAAAAAATCATGAACGGTTTGAATTTTTTTGGAAAATTTAAACTTCATTTGAAAGAACATGATGAAAGTACCCGCTCAAAGAAAATGGCTGCAGCATAGGTCTGCTGCCACGACACGGTTTAAATAAAATGCTAAGCTTTGTCATGTTAACAATAACACCTTAGTAGTTGAGCGGAATGATCCAAGCTTAGTATTCAAGTGGTCCTGGGTTCGACTCTCGCCTTTACAGCTTTGGTGGCACTGGTCATGCGTCATACTTTTGATGGGACCGGTTGGGTTAATTCTTTTGTGTTCCTGTTTAGGGTTTGGGTTCGGTTTAATTAAACTGAAGTGAATATTTTCTATGTACAGTACCAATATGGACAACTGCTGTTGCAACCTCTCAGGTGGTGTTGCGTTGATTGTGTGATTCACCACGAACGGGGTGTGCGTGAATAACAAAACTATATATATGTGGCGCGAACAAGCAACAATAGAGATCACCCGACGAGATCACTCTATTATTGCTTGTTCCCGCCACATATATATAGTTTTGTTCTTCACGCACATCCCGTTCGTGGTGAATCACACAATCAACGCAACACCACCAATACTGCAAATTACCAGTTTGATGAGTTTAGAGTGACTGAAACTGCTGGAGTGACTTGAAACGCCATTATGAACAGCCAGGGGCAGGGCGACAATCCTGTATGTTAAACCAGAGATGAAATTTCGCAGCCCTCCCGGCTATTTTCACCACGAGCCGCCACTGAGTGCGACATCGAAATTTAGTAATCAAATAGAGAAGTATAGATAAAAAGTCAATCCTAAACGCTAACATGAGAAACTTTTCTCATTAACTGAATGCAAAGGCGCAGCCAGGGGGGGTGCTGAAGGGGCTCAAGCACCCCCCTTAGCGATCAGAATATTGATGTTTATTTCTTAGTTTTTCACCAACATTGTACTGTAAGTCGAGA
>Ga0210059_1007183_pt1 | contig 17742 bp, 8 predicted proteins | sample Ectturendosymbi2_FD_188042 | JGI IMG/M metagenome (GOLD analysis project Ga0210059, IMG submission 188042) | Ecteinascidia turbinata endosymbiont from Florida, USA - Sample 2 (SPAdes) (version 2) | ecosystem: Host-associated > Tunicates > Ascidians > Unclassified | place: Key West, Florida... | reverse complement strand
TGACTGTAACGTGTGGTCCGGGGCGGCTGCGACGCCCATTTTCGCTTAATTTTGTGTCGGGGACCACACGACTACTTTCATAGTGAATGCTGCATCATTGGTGGCAAGTCGATGGCAGCACCGTGCGTGAAGCTTTTCCTTGCACACATCATTAACACGGGCTGGAAGGTTGCAAACCAAGTACCTTTTGTCAAGTCTTCGGTATGATCCGATTAGCAATCGAAACCAGACTACCTGCCACAGCGGGGTGAGCAGAATTCTCCACAGAAATATTGCAAGCCATGGAATGAAACTGGGTAAAATTCCTTATTTCCATAATACAACAGTGAAGTTTATCTAGTAAATGTTCTCCATCTGTTACACTGCCATTAGTCCACTCCAGCATCTAATAACCTCGTTCTCTTGAGCGGAAGCATAAATGATAGACGCAACGTTTCACAAAGCATGGCTCCAACATAATTTTCACCATGATTGTGCGAATTCCTACTATTACAGAGGTGTACAACCTGCGGCCTTCGATAAAAGTTTATGCGCCGTGTACATGTAATTTAAAATATTAAATAAATTGTGGGGGTCGTGCATTGATAAAAATTCTTTGTCTACTCTATGAGGATACTTAGTAGAAAGATGGCCAAACAGACGTGTGCAAGCAGGGTAGGCTCAGTGTGTAAAAGCATAACAGAAGCAATGTAAAATATAAAATATCTCACTGGAGGCCGTAATTCATAAAAACAAACGTAATGCGGCCGGCAATAGCGAAAAGGTTGTGCGCCACTGTCTTATATAACGTAGCTAAAAGTTCAATGAGTTTTGCAAAATTAAATTGTGAAAACAGAAAAAATTGCGTGTAATCGCCTGGATAACTTTCATTTCAAGACATATGATAAACAAAATCTTGGTTGATTTGAAAATAGATTGTTGGATCCAAGATCAAGTTTCAAATCTAACTTACATTAAACTCGAGGTCAGGGGTATAGTGATTTTTCATGTTTTGCTATAAAATGAGTTGGAACCTGTTTCAAAATGGTTAGATTTTTGGTGCGTTCCTGTACCTTTTTGTTGGCACTACATCCCTACTATAGGTAGACATGTTACTTTAGTCTAAGGGTGCGTTTCCACAACCAGTGTTACCTATGTTACCAACTTGAATTGTACGTTTTCTTCGATTTGATCTAGCACGGGGTCTCTAACTATGGGCGTCGGAAGGAGGGGGCTTTTAAAAATTTCAGCAAAAGTTTATTTTCTTAGTTTCGAGTAGAAAAAACAAATTTCACCACTTTTGGTCTCCTCCTAAAAAAATAATTGGAAAAATCCACTATTGGTCCCCCTGAAAAAAATCCTTCCTGCGCCCATGTATCTAACACTTTTCCTCTCGTTTGCCTTTATTAAATTTCAAAAATAAAACGAAGGTTAATTTACCTCCAGATATGGAGACTGAATCAAGTGTGCAGGTAACTACTCCAGGTAGCGTGCATGGGCAGCATAACGTTGCTATTTATTTAAAAAATTTTGGTTTGGTCTCCTACTGCTTTCAACATTTTATTAGTTTAAATATGTTTTAGTGATTCCACAGGCGACGTCGAGTGAAAATTTACTCCGATGTAATTCCCCATTTTTACCTGGATCTGATCCAACCATCTCCCATCCTTTTGTCCCACTCCTGCTGACTGCAGTGCTTTTAACTGAGCCAGGACTTCGTCATCTGGGTAATTGGTATCAGAATCTTCCTTACCAGCAGCTGAAAAACAATACACAAAGCTATTAAAGTTTGCAGCATGACAAGTGGCATCTCTGCTTTGCGTTTTCAAAAGAAGCGCATTGTGAAACAAGCAGGATGATGAAAAAGGTCAAATACTTTTCTGAATATACTAAAGAAAAACGTGGCCATGTATACAACGGTAAAATTTATTTAATATGTTTGCAAGTTGCAAAACCAATTTTGAAAACCGCAACAACATCTCCACCCGACTGCAGTTTAAGAAAAAGACTTCATTCGTCATGTTATGTGTACATTTGACTTGCCTTGAGGATTTTCATCGTGAAACTTGGATGCTTTTTCCCTTAGTAACGTTCTATAGAGTAATACTTCGACTGGATCTGATGCTTCAGACACCTGATGTTCACCGTTATTGATACTTTTAAGCCTTATTGCCTCTTCTGGTATGTTTGAAGGAAATGCCAGCCCGGTTGCAAACAAAGTAACAATCAAAGGAACCGTCTTGGTCAAGGTTTCCATGTTACTTTCAACTTTAAAACAGCTCTATGTTAAACAGTACCTACAAACAAAAAGAGGTGAAGTCAAACAGGTTTTTGTGTTTTTGAAATATTGTTTAAGCAATCTGCACTACACGCTTGACCGACTGTAATGAATAATTCACCGTAGTACAGCTTGCCTGTCTAAAAGCGCTTTGCAACATATTCTGCGATAATAGCCTCGCACAGCGACAAGAATATTCATCCTCGAATGGCATCTGAATTGCTCTCTGATCTGTTATACTTTCCTGATGTTCGTAGTACTCTGAGTACCTAAAAACATGCTGCGAGAAAATATTTTTCAGCTTGCTATGCAAGAAGTGAACGCCAAAACTGTGCCTAACTTTATCTGCTGTCAAAATCAGTACGCCTTTTAAAAAACCCTAATGGTTAACCCTGTGTTTCGCGATTAGTTCTGACGTTCGCAAGCGATCTTTATCAGCCAGTAATCTGCAATTTCGCTCCTAGGCTTTTACCTTAAGTTTCCGATTTTTCTTTCGTCATGTAGCTCGCACGATCACCACAAAGAATTTCACGCTTGTTTATGGATGTCAACTACAATGTTCGACCTGAGTGCTAGTGCGCGGATATTAAGGCTCGGTTCATCAAGTGCCAGCAGTTAATTGCAACGGCGCGAATACCGAAGACGAGCTCACATCTTTGAAAAGCTCAATTCGCAAAGCCTCTTGATAGCACTTATACTTGTTCTGGTTCGAGCTTCCGCTTGCAGCAGATGAAAGGGCGGTGTTTCTGCTCTTCTATGAAATATCCAGCTGACCGGTGTGATCGTGACAGTGACTGGCACACTTGAAGTGGCGACTCAAACGCTGTCGATGGACTGATCGATCGGCAATTCCATTCGCGAATATTAAAACCTCCGGGTCTAAGCCTGGATCAAAAAGCCTCGTTGGCTGATATCGTCGCGGCGTTTTTCACCAAACTGAGCACACCTAAATGCAACCAAGCGTTTCAAGTACAAATGCTGGAACACGAGAGCAACAAACATGGAGTCCGACATTGATGAATAATTCACGATTCTTAATTTAGAATAGGCCGCATATGCTTGAGTTGACAAGTGTACAAATCCAGAGCATATTAAGGTTCTTCACACTGTTTTTTCAAGAGACAACAACAGCAGAATTTAACCAAGCTTCAAAAAACAGCATCATTATTAAAGCTATTGCTTTGTTGTAGTTCGTTGTGTTGTTGATCATATTTTTAAAAAGGTTTTTGTTGCAAAGATTATTTGCAAAGTTTTGATCTGCATAAGAGAACCGTTTTAGAATTTATGGCGGCTCAAATGTTTTTGAATCAATTTAAAATTAAAAAAAAACGCTTCTCATCACATTTGATACAGAAAAATGATAGTGTAGGCCTATTTGTTGTTAAAAACAGCAATTTTTAAAATCTGTTCATCTGCACAAAATACACAAGGAATGAGCATGTTTGCGTGTAATAATTCAATGTCATCTTGCATGTGTCACATTTTTTTTAATTTCACTTTCACCTTGGCAAAGACATTTTTTTAATTTACACCGTACAATACCATACTTACAAAAACAAGATAATTTATTAGCTGTTTCCAGTTAAAATATCGTATTCACACCAAAGTCCTCATGACGTTATTCAAGCTTTTTGAGATTGGTAAATTGATTTGCATTTGTTGGTACGCTAGAAAAGGCACTTAATTTTTTTCTGCCATGAGAATTATGTTTCTGAATGTAAGTTTCTGACTGTAAAGAATGTCAGTTATTTTTCGAAAACTGAAGACTTGCTCAATTACCACATTATGCAGGTAATAAAATGCAAATTTTCTATTTGTAAACCTATTACTTCACAGCGGAAAAATAAGCGCATCTACGGGATGGTGAATAAAATATAAGTTGCTCCTTAATTACTCGTAAGAGCGACATTACTTTTATCGAATTCCAATCTTATCTTTACAAATTAATGCAATTACCATCAGCTACGGCTTTGCGGTCATTTTCCTTTACCATTTCGGAACAAGAATTTATTATCAAATTGATGCTAACATAAATTCAGCGGCGGCGCCACTTACGCAAAGGCTTGTCAAGATAAAATGAATTGAGAAATGCAGCTTCGTATTATCGTCAAGCTTAAAGTAAGTTTTGCGTTGTAATAACACTGATAACTTGTAGAAATAAACCGAATAAAAAATGCCTTGTTTTCATAAATCAAACCGATTTTACAACCTGTTATGTCGTCACAAGTCAAGGAAGCAAAGAACGTTTTGTGATTTGCAGTCTCAGATGAAAGAATGCCCCTGTGGTGTGTATCGTATACATTGCGTGCAGACTGCACGATCAGCTGTACAAGTGCTTTCTGCAAAAAAAAACTTTGCCTTTTGTACTTCGACCGTGACAACTTGTAAATTGCTCAGAGCATCTTCTCCTGAGTGCCTGAAGTGTAGATTTAAAACCAAAAGCCTGCGGCGTGAAGGACACCAAGATAATTTCTATAGCGCAAAAAAAGAAAATAAGCAGCTTTTCCTACTGTTGAGGATTTGTATGTTTGTCAAGTTTCTGCTTTATGCTTTTTTACAAATTAATATCTGGCAGTTTACTCCCTGTTTACTGTAACAATACCTCACTCAGTCCAGCAAAAAGCATCACGATTTCCACTCAGATGTGATTGATGATAATTTTGATCACAGGTTCATAGAAATAGTCATGGTGGGAAACAAAAATTAGAAAAAGTTTAACACTGAACGAAAAAACTTTTACATTTGCTTCGTAAACTCTGGTACAATAACATATTCCAACCAAGGATATGAAGTCATAGCCCTTGTGTGGCACTATAATGAGCTTCACTAACATGTGAATGATAAGAAAGACGAACGCACAACATTTAATTGAAAATGGCAATTTAGTCGAATTTACCTGAGAGGGGATACATCTTTACCATGTGCATTAAAATCCACACGGCTTCCTTGGTGCATGAAGGTAGGCTTTTCCACAGTGTTGCATCCAGAATTAGTGGGTGTAAAACAATTTCTGCTGAAAGAAATGGTGTGTTTAACTCTTCCCAAAAATCTCAACTCTATCGCTTTATCTTTAACGCAATTTTGAAACTGAGGATTTCGTGCTGTTGCTAAGAGTCTATCACCCTGAACTGGTTTAAACCACCAAGTACTGGAAGCTGGGAAAAATCGATTGTTCACATTGTGAGTGGTCAAATAAATTTCTTTCTAAAGCTTGAGGAAGTTTGTATCAGCCTCATTTGACCCGCCGTTTCATGACGTCACCTACAAACACAAGCATAAGAAGAACAGCTAAGTATTTTTCTCAATGTTGATAGCTTTGCTTGTTACCTGAGCTCATTCCCCGATTACATCAATAGTGAGGCAGTAAAAATACTTAGACGATAAATCTGTGCTAAAAAATATTTACATTAGTTTGAGTGTTTCGCCTTTAAACCGCAATTATAGGCGATTCCTTCGATACCGATCAAGAAATTGGTAGAGTATGACTCAACAACAGCCTGATTCATCACAGCTGCGCTGCAAACGGAGGGTGCTGCGTAGGGGTGAATAATATGTTTAAAGAACATTTTAGAAACGAAAAAGATACTGGAAATAACGATAGAAATTTCATACTCATACACGCCTAACAAATGGCAATAATCCAGTTCGGCTAGAAAAAGGGCAGTCGACTTTCTTATTTCAACTAGATATTGAAGTGTCAACCAAAGTGTTGATATTGTTGTCTTGACCCGCAACGTGCAACGTTTTGCTTTTTTTTATCAGAACACACCTCGAATTTGTTCATGAAATAACGCAGACAGCTTTACCATAAAAACGTAGTTGCATGAACATTCCTGGAAAAGATACTTTTGCATTATTCGTTTAAAGTTTACTTAAAATAAAATCACTACCTTGCAGACTTAGCAAAAGTTAGTTTTGAGCCCCACACCACAACGTGAGCACCGCTGTTAGTGTTGTGAAATGCCTCTATGTCCAGAAAAAAAACTCACAACTAATTGATTCTTATATGTACTCACAAGGAGTCATTTGAACACACGTGCTTTAGAGTCACAACTAGATTTTCACACAGCAGTGACACGACTGAAAGTGAAAAGCATTAACAGCATTGAACTACATGTGCTTCATCTGACTTTCCTGATGCAAAATAAAAACTAACACCTTCTGCTATTTGCTCCGGTCCTCGCGAAATTTTTTTGTATTCACGTAAAGAAAAAAAGGTAGTTCAGTGATAGAGTGTCCGCCTCTCAATTGGAAGGTTAGTCGTTCGATCCACGGCCACTGAGGGAATCGCCGCAGCGCTCCTTGGGCAAGAGCGTTAACCTCAATCGCCACGACAGAAAGCATTTTCAGGCTTCGGCCTGCTGCCAACTGTCGTTAAATAACTCCGTCGCAATGCATGCGATCAATAAAATAAAAAGAAGTATTCAATTCATTTTCAACATTCATTCAACAGATTTCAACACTGTCTGTTTTTCCAAAAAGTCTGTTTTTCCTCAATGTCTGTTTTTCCTAAAAGAACACTCAGCGTTTAAAAAGGGCAAATTTAAAATACCAAAACAAAAGCTAAATGGGCAAATCTTCATCTTTTGTAGCGCTTTTAAACTATTTCTCCACGCTACAGTTTCATTCAACTAAAAACGAATCTGTGAACCGATAAGGTCGTCATTCGACAAGGTAATTTGTTTCAAATTAGCATGGCTAATATTCTTTTCATAGGCATGACATCTGGTAGGACTTTTACAAAATCAAATCACGTATACACTCATTGGTTCAGGCGTAGTCCATTTTCATAGATATAACTTGTCATAAAACCTCTACCTAAAAACTGTTATAGAATTGAATTCGGCAAAAATAAATACTTGCGAAAAAACAAAATGGAAGCAAGAAGTTAAAACTCAAACTTATATCAATTTTCTAGTTGCATCCTGCTATCTCAGCTGCGAAAACTCAACGAAGCTAATTTCATAATTGTTGTAACCAGTCTCCACAAAGGCAATCCAGTTGAATCGTCGGCAAAATATGGCAAATCGATTTCACTCAACACTACGAACATAGGAAATCGATTTCACGTAACTCTACGCATTCTCAGTCCAGAAATCTTATTCAAATAGAATATGACTTTTCACTTATAAAACGCCGCACATTTTTACCCACTATTTCTTAAAGGCTGAAGTGTTAAAAAAGGTTAGGTCACGACAAGGTGTGTCCCTGAATAAGCTAAGATTGCTTTAACCATAACATTGAGCTTAATCAATACCTCAGCTAATCAATGACGGTGTTTCTTTATCGTCATGGCACGTGTTAGGTAAGACATGTCATGACGATAAAGAAACACACCATATTTATTTAATTTCGCCATTTTCTAAAACTTACCTTGAGACTCGGTGCAAATCTTAAACGATTTACTGCGCTGCTGATTTGCCACTTCGTCAACGCCATGCACTACACAGCGCCTTTCGCGTTAGCTCTCTGCCCACACAACAGTACGAGCCTGCGTGTAACGTACAGGGAAACCAACCAGAGATCATCATATAATTCTTCGGTAATATTACAGGTCAACAAACAATCAATTGCTGACTTTACTTCTTTACATGTATAGGGTTACTGTTCTTTGGCCTCGGGCTAGCGTTATGCACAAAAGATATAATATGAAAAAAGTTACCTCGTTGTGTTTTCTAAAACCAAAAAGAAGCATCTGACAAGTAAACAAACGTTAAACTACGAAGAATAAAAGTAACTCATACTAGAACTGAAAGGGTCAATTTATGTACGAGAACGACAAGCGAGTTTATAAGAAATTAAAATAAATTGGATGACAAAGACAGATTTCTCCACTAGTATATGAACAAGTTATTGAATTGATAATTAATTTGTACAAAGTACTTGCAGTTAAAAAAGGTCGACTTTTCATAGAACACTAGGAAAAGCAATGCACATAGGAGGCGCCCCACAAAGGTATGTTTCTAATAACAGTTTTGTCATCAAAACTTCTTGAGTATCTTCAACTGGAATTTTTAGGTAGTGTAATGAAGTGCCCTCAAACTGTCAACCTTTCGAATAAAGAGTTCAGTATACGTGAATAAAGAGGTTTCCAGTTTTGCAGTCAGATCAGAAATATTGCTTTTTATAACAGTGCTTTAGCCTACAAACCTGACAAATGACAAGTGAAATAATTATCTAATGAGAACTTGTCAGCTTGGTAGAATATTTCTCACTTTATAATTCTTTATGCGTTCGTTTATTGCGTTTTTTGCAACAAACAGCACTTCAAAGAATCAACAGATTTTGCCTGATGTTTAAAGGCAATTGTACGAAAGTTGGTTGATAAGAACAGAGAAAAGGATTTATTTCACACTCCAACTAATATAATCAATCAGCTGAGATAATCAGCTTGTGAAACTTTAGCAACACATCCTTGACTTTCTTTTCCAACATTTAACTGCACTACTTATACTTTTCTACACTCTCTATTTTTGGCGAATCTGAAAAAATAATCACGATAAGAGCTCATTGAGCCGCAGGGTGTGCAATTACTGCAAAACAATACTGAAGAAATAATATCATGTTTGGAGAACGCAACAAAGTGAAAATTATGACGAAACTGTCAGGATTGTGAAGAAGGGAAACCAAATTATCAATATTTTTTCTGCCTCTTCGCTTCCAGCAACGCTTTTCCTTCTTTTTCTTTGACTATTACCCTACAACGCAACCACAACTTGTCAAGGTAAAAACCGCACCGTGTCGTGTTTTTTTTCTTGCGATTGAACTCTTTAGTTCATCGGCCATAATAACAATATACGCCATAGTTTTTCTGACTTGTGCAGTCAATAGCGCTGTTGTGTGCGAGAAGAGGTTCGTGATTGTTTCCTGTGTTCAAACAGAAGATTGTTATTCAGCATTCACAACACGCACCTGCGTTGCTTGTTAGTGGCAAGTGCCCTGCCTGTAACTGCGACACGTTGTCATCATAATGGCCAATATTCTTTCGTAAAGAGGTATCCTACTCTTGCCTATTTGAGTGATAGGTTGAAGTCATTTCCTCAAAAAGGTGTACATTACATGTTAGAGGTGTAAATACAACTTAACAGAAATTTTCACCTGCCTTCATTTGTGGAAAATCAAAATAGGTGAACAATGCGACATGTCCAGAGGTTGCAGACCAGTTTTTGCCTCGTTGCAACAAGTGTCTTTTTGAATCCGCAGACAAATTAAACTTACCATAAGAAGCTGCACCTGCAGCAGTCTTTCAAAACTGTTGATTTTCTATGTGTTCATGTAAAGAAATAAATCAGAGTATCAAACACAAGAGCAAAACACAAACGCATGCCAGAAACCGACGAGCAACGGGAGTCATAAATCTGTGAAGATAATAATGATAAGTTAAACTAACGAATAACTGAAGTCAAAAGTCCGTGAAGAAGCTGGTTGTTCAGATTCTCTCTCTAATTGAGGAACCAATCTAGGACATTTAAAGAAAAACCAAAATGATGGGCATCAGAAAATTTTGGTTATGTAAGCAGGTTTTTGTATAATGTGAAGTGGTCACGTTTTTCTGACTGCAACGTCGGGTAGAATATTAAAGAAAATAAGTGAAATAATAAAATAGCTGACAGTGATCAACTTTTTCGCTTTTAAATGAAATAAGCTATGACTTGACTTAAGTCGCTCCATCCCATGATTTTATTTTTGCACTTCCACATTGAAGTATAATAAATGGATAGAAAAAACTAGCAGATTAAAGTCCAACTCTCGTGTAAAATTGGGCGATTGCAATCTTGACCATCTTACCTGCTTGTAGCGGAATACAATGCGTAACGAGAAGAATATTCTGCAGCATACTTAAAAACTAAAAATGAATGTAATGTTAAAAAACCCACTTGCAAGTACGCAAGAGCGTTCAAATGGTTACTCGAATAAATGGAGTGAGGATGCCTACTCAGATGTTTGACTTGCACTGAATGCTAATTTTTGGGGGCATTAGTAGCTCAGCTGATTTGCCAAATACATGCCACGCAGAAGCGAATTTTCGTTTTCGGGACCCTAGGCTATTTTAAATTGAGAGCCCTCCTGGAAGGTTTGCGACTACTGATGTGATACAAATTATTAGCACTACAAGTGCTCGTTACATTCACTGAACAAGTTGTTCCTATTCACAAACAAATTACTTTATTCTGAATTCCCTCGATATCAAGAACAAAAGCAGTCGCAATGAAACGAAAGAGGTAGCAGTGAAGTTATCTGATCACACTCACATTACATATTTATTGAATACCTCACTGGGCTCGTGTAGTCAGAAAAATGGATTCAGGCGTTTTTTCCACACATTATACGCAACAATAACCAATTCTCAACGCCATAAAATGAGAATGCTCATCGTGATTCACTTCAATCTTTCACCGTCATTCCTGTATAGAGATCTTTTTTGGCGCATCATAGTAAAAAAACGTGCGTTTAACCAAAACAAAAATACAAATACAATTGCTTACAGAAATGCTGGAAATTGTCCTTACTCCCAAAATTTTTGGGCCCCTCGAAATCTGCGGTCCTAGGCTTAAGCCTTTTTAGCCTAATGGTAAATCCGCGCCTGATGCCACGCGTATCTTTTCATAAGAAATTTATCTTCGCTCACTAAAATGTTCTTACAATAACTATTTTACCAAAATTCTACCAATTTCATAACTACAAAAACGCAATGACATGGAATCAAGATGCTTTCCTACAACATAGAAATCACACAGAAAACTTTTGATTAGTTTGCACGGTTTGCACATTAGTGGAAAATATGATGAACTGAAAGTACAGTGGTTTCTAAAACCTGAAATGTTTTCAGGAAAATCCTACAGCAAGAAATGAAAACGAACCTGCCCATATTGACTTTGCAAGGATGCGTTTTTGCAAACTGTAGTCAGATTTTCTAAATGTATACCGCGTTGCAACTGGACAGTATTTCATAAGCTAGCAATGAAGCAACGCAAAGTTTCATTTAAAAAGCAAAATTTGGACGAAGGCCATGTTAATTAGGGCTGTCAACAAACAAAAAGTCTACCCTACCATATATAGCAGTTGCATTATCTGAAACAATCATAATATCCTTAGCGTTGCTATAGCCTTCAACTTTTTCGCATTAACTAACCCACTTTTTTCAGTTGTGCCCTATGTTTAGAAAATTTTTTTTCAGCTATGATGAGCATGCTTCCTTACACTTTACTACACTCGTACCACCTCCGAGCCATTTTTGTTGTCGTACGCGTGTTCTTCCCAGTCAAGTGCTTTGCTGATTTTGAATAACACATTTCGCCTAATGGAATTAGCCTTTGTAGTGTTGCAATTCACCACACCTCCATTGTGCATAGGATGATTTTTGGAGGCCTATCAAATCATGTTCGGCAAGTAAGCCTTTGCTACCCTTGGAGAACGCATAGCGAGAATGAAAACGCAAGGGCAGTGCATATGAAATAACGTGAAAGGTATGAGAATGTGATCTCGCACTCAACAAATCAAACTGCTAGAGGCAGTAACGTAGTCAGCCCAAAAATTTAGGAGGGACAAAATGTTTGATTTTAGGCGAATAACACTATTTTGTTTCGGATGCCGCCTCTCAAAGAATAAAATGACTATATTTTCTAAAAATTTGGGGGGGCATGTCCCCTATACCCCCCTGGCTACGCCTATGGCTAGAGGGTATATATTTCTTTGCGGTATAAATCTTCGTCCTTTTTATCAAACATGGGAGGAGAGTTGACGCATCTTTTTCTATGTTTTGCCCTGTGACACGCGTCATGGCTTGACGGACAGGTCTTCTTGCCTTACTAAGCGTAGGTGTAACTTTTCCTTTATTTTTTCATTTGCATGTTTGGTTCAACCACATGTTCTATATCAAAGGGGTTGAAAAATGCAAGATATACTGCTGAGACATAGCACATCACAGGGTATGTGCTAGTTGGTACGCACTGCGCGTAGCCAGTAATGAAGAGGGACAAACACGGAAGCAACGCAACAACAACTACAGTACTTCATTTGCTCATATGTCATAGAGAAGCGTTACACAAAGGGAGAAAAATAAATTGCAGAAAGCATCAGGCAATTGAAATGAGCTGGTGAAAAGGTGAGGTGAAGATCGCCATAAATTTTTTCAAAAGTTTATAAAGCTAGATAGGCTGCAAAAACATCAGTGGAATCAGGTTTCTTTACTTTTGGATTGGTTTCAAAGAGCAAACTTATAGCTTATGGAAAAAATGGATAAAATACCAAAAACTCAATTTACTTTCGTTTCGGGCAGTGTTCGGTTTACGAATAACTGCATGTTGTCTCCAGTGCAGGCATAAGAACATGTAAAAGAGAAACAACTTCAGCAAACTTTACGTCAAACCAAAACCAGCGGAAAGTTTTTGCATTGACCTAATGATCTCAAAGAGAATATGTAATTTCAAGAACTTGCCGAAAATCTTCAGCAATCAAAATTTTTTAAAGTCAAGATTTTTGCCCCTGGACATATTGTCTCGCTTAAACTTCGACTGAGTAGATTTTCTATGCATATTCACGATGGAACTCCAAGTTTGACAAAAAACTAAACTTTATTCATGGATGTTTGATGTTTCTGTAACATCTGTCCCTTCACTCATGAAAGAAAATCGTACCATGGTCACTTGAACAGGACAATCCGCACAAAGCAGGTTGTCGCGAAAGACCAAAAACAGCAAGTTATGAAATATACATGTTGGTATAAGCGTCATCGATGACCTGCGTTCCACGTCGTTGCACGACTAATCCGAACATCAGGGATCTAGGGACGTAACGGTCCAACTTTAGAATAATTTTCTTGAAGCCATACTTTTTATAGCTAGCGTGTCGTGTGTAACTGCTGCGGTAGTCATGATTGGTTTAATGAGATATGTCACTGTGTTTCCTCTCACGATTGCGTTTAACAATCAAACTGCCTTAAGAAAGGTTTTGAATCAAATTATCAAATTTCGAAGAAAAATTTAACGAAAACAATGATGCTTTGAAATATGCTTAGTTGTGATTAAGTTGTTTTTGCTGAGCATGAAACACCACTTTACGATACAGTATTAACACGTTACTTTTGTGTCAATCTGCATGCAATAATCACTGTTCATGTGTAGACTTATTTAGAAAAACTTCTCGCTGGTAGAATTTAAACTTTGTCCAAATTTTAGTTTGCAAAAGTTGAATAACTTGGTTGCACTTTATTTATCGACAAGCACTTGAGTTGGCTAAAATTTGTTTGGAACAACCGTTGTAATCGATTGGTACGACAGTAGCAAACGATGAAATAAGATTTCATATTTGCTCAACTCAATGAACATTTGTTAATGGATTAACCGTTATGTATAAGGTGAATGATTAGTGCAGTACCTCTTCCTTGTTTACGTATACAGTACAAAGTAAAATAGATAACTATGGTGGTTTAATGTGAGCTAAAACGTATGAGAAAAAAAACAAGGCCAAAAGTATGGTCTGCCATAATTCTCCATAATATCGCCTCAAAATTCTTCTCTGAAAACTCATGAACTCTGCTAAGGGATTTCATTCAAACAATTTGATCAAACCATAGTTAAACTATTTGCTTCTAACATTTGCTCTTTTCTGACAAAGCAGCGGAGTTGCTAATCACAGACTCATAACTGTTGACCATTTCCAACTCAAAACACCGGAATTTTTCTATTGATAAGATTTTGTGTGAGATTAGAAAAGCACATAATAGTCTAAATTAGTCAAGATTAGACACCAATAGGAAGTATGACGGCGCTATCTCAACCCTTCCGCACGTAATCTGCATATTAGTTGGCGATCTAAATCAGCCTAAGTCTACTATAAAGCATTGTATTGCCTCTCTACCCCTTGGCCTTAGCAAGTAAAACCAGCTCCCTGAAAAGTAGACTGGAGCCAACCTCACAGCAACAACAATTTAAAATTGCCTACACAAAGCGAACGTTGATAAAGAGTCGAACTTTGAGTTGGATGATGTACGACATAAATCCATTTTTTCCCTTGTGCGAATAGATAATGCTAGATTGCGCCCCAATAACGTTAGGAAAAATTGCAAGCATTTCCTTGCTATCTAGTGATAGGTCGAAGCCGTAGAAGACTTTCCTAATAAATTCACACCACAGAAGAGCAAACATTTTAATGGAAGAATGCATGATGGCAAAAAACACGCAATATATTCGTTAGACTTTTTGATTTATTACTTTAGCTATTAGACAGCCATTCTTATGTCATCGGTAGGCATTGTAAATACAAATTTTATTCCCACGCAACCTGCCAAAACGCCGGTCTCAAAAGTGTCGACTTAGGCGATTTTTACTGTATTACATTACATATGCAGTATCTGCCTGCTTTTTTACAGATAAACATTGAAGCGAACTTAAAGTTACGTAAGCGCATGGTAGTGAGAAGCGAAGTCTGTCTGCTATAGTATTGCAGGCGCGGGCTAAGAACATGCTTTATATGTTGTGTTGATACTGTAAAAACATGCTTTTATAAACATATGTTAAAATAAATCGACGTTTCTGTTTATACATTAGAGAACCATTCTTATACAAATATTTTGTGTTAAATGCAATATATTGTATATTATAGGGGCCCCAAAGTCCAGGCTTGGGTGGGCCCTCAAACCTAGCACCGCCTCTAACTTCATCTGTTTGATGCTTTCTCCATTTTTCTCCAACTATATAATAACGTTTATGTTTGACGATGTCCGAGTGCAATAGATGCTGTTGGTGCTTTGTTTCAATGTTTGCTCTTCTTCCGTGATGACTGCTTGCACCAATCCACACGTACTCTGTGATGGGTTGTACCTAAGTATTCTTTACATTTGTGTTTTGTTGACGGCCTCTGTTATATGGAGCATGTGTATGAACCAAACACTTTTAAAATAATGAAAAACTAGTGTAGATTCTCTGGTGGTCACAATAATTCGGTATCATACAAAGTGTTTACTTTTTCTAGGCCAAGAAAGTGGATATTTTTGCTGGCTGCACCAACGGCCGGACCAAGGAACAGATGGCGTGATTACATCTCCCGTGGAGTCAGTGGAGCTATCGGAGGTTGCTGAAATCTGCAGGGTATTTCAAGATCTCCTAGGGCCGCTGCCCCTGTGACCCCCTCCCGAGAGGAAAGGTATAGTGACCGGATTCCAAAAGACTTGAAATACTCTCTCCATCTGCGAAGGATGTCCCCCTCAGTGCTGAGTAAAACAAAGTTTTGGTATTTGATGGGTCTAGCAGTATTAGATCTTTTTCCGCAAAGACGCAGCATGTTTTGCCAAAATGCTTTCTTGTCTTGACAGTAATTGGAAGCTAGTTTATGTCCCCTCCCCTGCATTTTGCACTTTTTTTACCACTTGAGATACGATTTTCGTGCCTCAGCGTGCTGCGAATGCAAAGCATGTTCAGCGTTGTTCTGAAACCAGGTGTTGTAAGCTACTCTCTTTGCTGGGATAGCACTTTTCACCTCCTGGTTCTACGTTAAACAGCTTTTTTTTATTTTGCAGTTGCACAACCAGAGTAAGTGCATTTCTCCACATCTATCTAATGCATTGTCAGTGGCTAGCGGAAGCTGCCTGCCAGTTTGTAACAAAGGTAGCGACTCCATGCGGCCTCCAGTCAGGGCCAGATTACATGAACGCGAGGCCCCGGGCGAAGTCGTGACCGCGAGGCCCCCCTAAAGGCTTAGCACAAGTGCGTAGCTTTCACATGCCCTCGTTTCAACTTTGCAGAAGCACCGGTCAAAAACATCAAAATTGATGCGATTTGGCCACCTACACTTCAGAGAGAATTGGGGGTGACTATGTACGGCGGTTCTTAAGTGGTTAATTTGTTCAAACAGAAAGCTGTATCGCCAAAAACGATTTTTTGCTCGAGGGGCATTCAGGCCCATAACCAGCTTTGGACACCAGGAAGGGCGAAGAGTTTTCCGAGAGGGGCCCAAATTTTTTGGATTATGTCCAATATTTTTAAACTATGTCCAACACACTTTTCCAGGGGGGACGAAAAATTTTCTGCGCCCCTTGGTTATGGGCCTGGGAGCATTTCCCCCAACCCCGAAGATTTCAAAACACTGCATAGAAATTTTGACATTTGCAGAAACTTTCAAAGAATAAAGATGAGATTTTGTATTCGAATCATTTTTAAGAAAAATCTTATTTGAACTGAACTTTTCTTTGTCCCCACCTACTGGTTAATTATCTCCTTGCAAGAGTTATCTTGACACAGGCCATCTGATCGAAGATTTCATGAATGATTGGTATTTAAACCACAAATGTGCTGGAATTGTCAAAACTTGGGAGATCGTTTAAAATGTTGGTATTTCTAAGGCATTTTTATCCTTTTGTTCGTGTACCACTCTGAACATTTTCAGAAATGCAGTGTCTGTGTGCGCTTCAATTTTGTTTCTTGCCTACCTTCTGAGGAAGAGAGTTTGCATACACACTCGAAACGTCAACAATAAATACTGCATTGTTACCACACCAGTGGAGCAACCTTTGCAGCCAGTAGACTATGCCTGGTGACAGAAACAGCATACTATGTTCACATTGTGTTAGCTTTACGTTTGGCTAGGGTTACTGGAAGTTACTATTTGAGAATTTTTGCATTTTATGTTCAGTGCTTAACCGTTGCTGGTGTTTCACAGCCAAGCTCTAATGTTGCCAAGGAATATCGAATTTCACAAGAGCCTCAAAGTGGCCCCAGGCGAAAAGAAAGATGACCCACAAGTTTGGGCTACATCTTTTCCCAACCTGATAACTCTCACAAAGAGAGAGAAAAACTTAAACCCGAAAGCAATGATAACCTACAAAAGACCAACTACAATTGGACAATTACTTACTAACTGCAAGCACCTTGCTTTAAGCAAGGCGAGAGAGCATGTCAAAGGGATGTCGGGTCCTTGTGGCCACTGTGCACTTTGTGGTAACCATTGGAAAGCACAACAAATCAATGGTGCCATGTGTTTCACAAATAATGGGCAAAAATAAAACCTTCTCACTCAACCAAAAATTGACATGCGCAAACCATGGTATTTATGTGGGTACTTGTGTTATTTGCGACGAACAATATGTCAGGCAAACCAAGAACAAATTTTCCACGAGATGGTCATCGCACCGAAGTAATTGGAACAGACCCAATTGTGAAACTGATGAAAATAACAAAGATAAAGTGGCCTTGTTGCGTCACTTTTCAGAGTCCCACGGCGACGTGAACAAACCGCCAATACATGAGGCTTACACCATTACTTTTGTTGCAGAACCTAATTCCCTTTTTTTAGATTTGTGTGAAGATAAGTGGTATCACAAACTTAACGCAAAAATTAATATTCAAAACATGATCCTCCCACGCGTAAGATAATCATTTTGTTTCTCTGCCGCTGAACGTTGATGTACTTCAATTTCTACAGACCGTTTCATTTTTCGCGGCCGTGTGCAGGTGTTTTTGTTTGTGTAAGTCAGAGCGTTTCCTTCGTGC
>Ga0210059_1007182_pt1 | contig 17742 bp, 10 predicted proteins | sample Ectturendosymbi2_FD_188042 | JGI IMG/M metagenome (GOLD analysis project Ga0210059, IMG submission 188042) | Ecteinascidia turbinata endosymbiont from Florida, USA - Sample 2 (SPAdes) (version 2) | ecosystem: Host-associated > Tunicates > Ascidians > Unclassified | place: Key West, Florida... | reverse complement strand
GATTATGTTTTGAGCAAAATTTTCGGATCAGGATCGGATTCGGATACCATTGAAATTTTTCGGAGCGGATCGGATTATCAAATTTCAATATCCGCACAGCACTGGCACAGGCAGGCGTAGGGAGTCAGACTTTTCGATCCGGAAGCGTCGCTTTTAACCATTGCGTTGCGCCATCGAAGTCGCGCACATATTTGCATCAGTAAAGGCAATTACCGTAAAGCAGGGAGCACCAAGCTTCATGAAGCTGAGAACTACTTCTTGCGTACGGATTAATGCGAAGAGCTATCAGTGTGATAGGCTACACACTTCTGAAATAAAAATGTTGCTCAATTTTCCTTTAATTAATTACTTTAGTATCAATTAAGGTAGGCCTATTCCGCAATGTAAAGACATTGATCATGCTAATGTTATTTTTGAAGTAGGCCCGCGGACAGTAGCGCGACCAGCCCGAAACATTTTTTGGGGCCACACATTCTTGACTTTTAACAAGCAACCGTGTTTTGTTAGGGACAGCGCCTCTCAAAGCACAAAACGACAAGAAATGCTAGAAATTTTTGGGGACATGAGCCCTTGGCTACGCCTATGCCTGCGGGCGGCCTGCTTCGTCCTTGCGGGCGACATGGTGCCCGCGGGCACCACGTTGGTGACACCTGCCGCAAAGTTTCTTGTCTGGGAGAACACAACACGCAAAGAATTTCACCCACTTGAGTTAACAAGCAAGGTAACTACAGAATTTGCCTATAACGGCATCTCTAGGGGATTACACAAAAAACGTTATTGCCGATTTGACGTTATAAGTGAATTGAAATGCATGTAAAAGATGCCATCGGGACCGAACAAAATGTAATGTTATAGGCGAATTGGCATTGCAGACGAAGCCGTTATAAACGAATTCAACTGTATAGAACAGATTTACAAGAGGTTTCAGTCCCCATTCGGATTGAACTGAAAAAGTTTTTTTGATGGCAAATTGCTATTTTCAGGGCAATTTTTTTCCTCTTTCTTCGGTAAAATGCCTTCTTGTCCACCTATAGCTTAGGTTAATAACAGTAGCAGAAATTTGGATTTAAACAAGATTCGGTTTTCGCATTTGCATTATATTTTGCAAGATAGTTTTTGGATTGGATTTTAATCTGAAAAACTTGAATCACTTTATTGGTATGTGGAAAAGACTCATGGTCACAGTATGAGGCCCACTGCCATGATCACGACATCCAAATACTACATTAAACCACGATAAGGTGTCAATATGTTGTTCCTTGCTGAGCCCTCAGTGAAAGCAAAGTCTCAGGTCTACATCTGTGGAAGTTGGTGACACCTGATCCTTAAAATGTAGCATAGAACGACTAGACAGGCAAAACAAAATTTGCGCCAATCTTGATCATCACTGAAGCAAAAAATGCTCATTTCTTTATATGCAAACGAAATGAGTTTGTCCATCAGGAACTCAGAGATTTTGTAAAAATGACATAGTGAATGTCATTTTTACAAAATCTCTCATAGTGAATGACTCCAGTCATTCTGTGAAAACGTGACTCGAGTCACTATTAATCTCAAAGTGACTCGAGTCAATGACTCGAGTCACGCTATCACTGCTGTGAACTGCAGAGATGATCACTATCCGGATTGCCGGTTGGATATCCGGCAGGATAGTGAGTTTGCAACCGGATACGGATATCCAAAATCTGCTTTGAAACTGGAACCGGATACGGATATGCGAAACGCTTTTATTGATATTTCGAGGATTCAGACTTTTGGAAAAAGTTGCACATTGCACAATCATTCATTTAGTATCTTCATTCAGAAGCATCTTTTCAGCCATCTGTGCCATGACTCCAAGTCTGTCTATGGTGTATTCTCTGTATCATAGTCTAATCTCATTCCCCTCTTAAATCTGCTAAATTGGACACGCCAAATTTGTTGGCATGAATCTGTTCCTGGTGTGCCAAGATAGGGCTCTTTCAGTATACAATTAAGGACGTTGTTTGCTGCGAACCTGGACTAAGGCTAGCTAGTATAAGCCTATTGTGATCTAGTTTAGACTAACTAGAGCATTCTCGCTCTTTTAATGTGGTCTGTAGTCTACACCAGGCTTTGCAGTTTTCACAGCTATTCTACCTGAGCCTGCATTGGCTGGTTGTTGGATGATACCAGGCCAGATAGCTTTTTTCTTTCTTAAATATGATATGCAAAATTGTAGTTTTGTGACACTGACTTGTTAGACTGAATTTTTAGTCAGTAATTTCAATACAAATGACGTATTTTAAGAAGTGTGCTGTTTTGAATGCTGTTTTGTTTTGGTTTGTTGACAAGCATTGCTGTGTAGTTGCAGGTAAGTTTGGTTAAACTGCAACAATGGGTAAGTTTAATTATTAAATGAATTATGGATGTGAACTCATGGATGGTGTTGAAATCTGACCGTTGTTACCAAAAATTGTCTAATGAAAGGATTGGTGTGCCAACAAAACCGTCACCAGAAAGTCTTCTATAGGGGGGCTTTACATTTGTGCAGTGGGGCTTGACATTCTAAAATTTGAACAAACATCACTGTTTTATAGTGCCTTATATTTCAATTGGGGGGGGCTTGAAACTTTGTTTTGGAGGGACTAAGACCACAAAAGCCCCCTCCCGTGGCGATGGGACAGTGTGGCAAAACTTCAGCTTGCTTTTTAATGCAATTAATTGACTCGGAAAAGTACTTAGGTTACGTCAAGCTTGCAAGATCTGTCAAACTTTCTGTTTATAAGCATGCCGGTGCCTAAAGTGGTGTTGCAACCTATCGGTTGGCATTGCGCTCATTGTGCGATTCACGACAAACGGGATGTGCGTGAAGAATACCGCCCATATATTTGTGGCGCAAACAAGCAATAACAGAGTGATCCCGATGGAGTGATCTAGGCGAGTTACCTCTAATAATGCTTGTGAAGCTAGTGAACAGTTGACAGTACTTACTAATGGTGACGACAAGAGTGATCTCGTGATCTCTATTGTTGCTTGCTGCCACAGACAGACATTTTTATTTAACATCTGAAAAAATCATATATCAGGAGGAAAATGACTGCAAGGTCTTCGAGTCATCCTGCCCCGCGAAATACAAGTCGAACTGCACAGAAGATAGGTAAAAATATACAGAATTGTGTGCACATGTCATATTGGCAAGAACGGTGCAGACATAACCACAGGACATAAGCACAAACATAACGTGCTACAACACAATTAGCCTACAGCAGGCAAGCGGAAAAATTAAATTTTTATAATAAGCAAGGATGTGAAAGCAGTTTTTCCATAACCATCTGTATATTGCCTCAGTGTGAAGCTTTGTGCACTTGCTGCTCATGTTTTCCAACTGCAACAGTGGCACAACGTATTCAGGTAGTGTCTATTCTGCTTCGTGAGGCAAAACCTGTGTTGGGACTATTTTGCCTTCATTTGAGCACAGTTGATTGAAGTGGTCATGTGACAAGCACAATATGCAGAACCAACTGGTTGGGGTTTAAGAGTTCATGGTTAGAATATAGGATCCGTGCTTATGGTCAACTTTAGGTTGGGTGGTTCCGTGTTTAGAGTTAGGGTTTGGCCTGCAGTTCACTTAATGCAAACAAGAAGCTACTAACTGCTTGCTAGCTCTGAAGCCATTGCAACACTTGTCGATGCATGCGGGACTGAGCTGTTACAGATGTCACGGTCAACTAAGTAGGACATGCGTTCCAAACTTGTCATGTGACTACTTCAGCCAATCGTGTTCAGCTAAAGGTAAAATAACTTGAGCAGTTATTTTGCCTCACAAGGCAAAATAGACACTACACAAAAAATGTATGTTGTGCATTATAATACACTTCGGATAGTTTTCGGAACGGACATTGTGATTTTAACCAAAACAGGATTCGGATCGGATATCATTTTTCAAAAACAGGATAGGATCGGATAGTAAATATCCACTATCCAATCATCTCTGTGGTGAAATGCTCGGTACTCCCACCCTGTGTCACACTTCTGTGATATATGACGACATTGGTCAAAAAACACGTCACAATTGATTCCATTCTGTTTGCCAACAACAACCATCATTACAGAAATTAGGTCCCTTAAAAATTTTGATTGGCTCCTGCGCAGACCTTAGTGTTGACTCCGGCTCGAACCTAAAATATTGACTCCGGCTCCAGCCTAAAATGCAAACTCCGGCCGGAGTCCACTCCGGCACTCCGCTCCTTGATCATCTCTGATTGGACCGGTGGAATCACAGCAGTGTTGCCAACTGGCATATTTTTATGCCAATTTTGAAATTTTGGCATTTTTTGGAGGTGGTTGGCATAAATATTTTTGATTTGGCATATTTGTCAAATCTGGCATCTTTTCGAACAACCAATTTTTTTTACATATGCAAAATGTTGAACTAAATTATTTCCGAAATTTCCAACACTCTTGTGGTTGGAAACACTCGTGAAACTCTCTGTTCTAGCAAAAGTCGTGGTTCCGAGGATGTAAGACTCAAGTTAATTAATAGTAGTGAGACAAATCTGTCCTATTATAAAGAATTGAAAGTGATGAAAAATGCTGGAAAAATTCATTGCTGGTATGTACCAAGGCAACGTTGAAGAACCAGATACACTACTGTACAGATACTACATAAAATCGCAACATGTCCCGTGGCTGTATTACTATTTCTTGTGAGATTTTGTATCTTAACCTTTTTGTAGCATACAACCTAGCATTGATTAGTGGGCTCCAGTGTCTTCTGAATATTTGTGGTGATTATCATTATGCTGCTGAACACAAAATCGCTTTTAATTGCAACAAAACAATCGTATTTTGTTGTCCTAAAAAGTATAAACAACCTGCTCCATCAAATGTTTTTCTGACTTGTGTATGTGTACAATTATCTGAACAAGTCAAATCTTGTTAGTGTATCACTAAATGCCTCACTGAAGGATGATGATGATATTCAGAAACAAGTGAAATAACTGTACTGTGCAGGAAACAAGCTGAGAGGCACCTAATACTAGGCTAGGCTTCTGGCTTTCCTTTGTTCAGTGCTCAATTGCAGTAGTAGGCCTAAATCATTCACTGTATTCTGTGCGTGTTAATGCATGCCAATGTATGCTTGTCAATTGTGGAGAAAATACAAACAGACTAGCATGAAATGCTTAGGAGCTGCCTACAAAAATGCTTATCAAATTATGTAGTATTACACACCTAAAAATGTAAGTGTTCGCCCACACCAAGTTAACCATTATATTAAGTACTTTGATGCCTTGTTTGGAAACAATCTGTATGGTTTTGTTCAGCGATGTGCATCTTCAACTAACTGTTTTATAAGATTGCTCCTAATGTCCGATGCTTTTTAGCCTACAAATCTTTGTTTTGCCAAAATTATTCAATGCCCCCATACGACAATGACCAACCGAAGAAGTTGTTGGTGCATGGTTTCAGTGTATGTCTTTCATCAGTGTCTTTGTGTTACAACCAACACCTTACGTGTGTGTCATGGCGCCTTATAATTTCTGTATTTCTTGTGATTCCTCGGTTATCTCCCAGCATGTCAAAGAAGTGTACCAGCCAAACACGTAAAAAGTTAATATTTAAAATTAGGAAAATGGCAACTGCTAAGTCTTGCTTTTTGAGTGAAAACAAACGGTCGTCAGCCTCACACTACATATCTTGCAAGAACATTTGAAATCCGATCAAAACAATTTACATGCACATCCATGCTTCAGTGTTTTGCTAGATCCGATGATGCCTTTGCTGGCTCCTCTAGCCTAATCCGTTCAGAAGTTATGGGGGCTACAATGTGTTTGGTAAAAAAAGTGGACAGAATGAGACTAACAAGGTTGGCCACCACTTTCACCAGCCAATATTCAGTGACATGAATGTTACAGTAGTAGTACAGCTCTATTAGCAAAAACATGACACCAACATCAACCCTGCCTTAAAATTGCCTAGTTGTTCCTACTGTAGCTTTTTACTTCTCTATATAAAGTGGTCAGCTAAGGTTCTAATTTTTCAAAGAGATTCTCATCATTGGTAGCTTTACTGTTTGTGGGTTTTATTTAATTGTATGCTTCATGCATATCGCAGAGCTGATGATGCCATCTTAGTAGGTGAAACATTCAATATGTAACATCTTAATATTTGATTCTTTGCTGGGAAAAGATTCTTTTCAATAGACAGCCTTAAAATGTTTTTATATTAATTGACGATTGCACAATAAACTTAGGAAAAATATTAAAAAAACTTAGCCTACTGCCAATTTTCCAGGTGTTTTTTGTTATGAAAACAATTTGGCATATTTTGTTTTTGTGGACTTGGCAACACTGAATCACAGAGTTACAGGCACTTTTTGCAACTGCAATGAAGGCAGAACCACAAGTTTACAGACTACTGTTAGCTTACAAATAACACTTCTTACAGCACTCTTGCAGATTAGGGCGCCAATCTCTAAACTGGCCGAGTTCAGGTAAATTGCAACTGCATTGTGATATGACGTGCGGTCAATCAAACAGATGTGATCATAAGCACGGAAAAGGACTGGACTGGATCGCACTGCATTAAAAAAAAGAATTGGTGGATCAGGACTAGATTGGGCTGATAAAATATTTGTTGCTTTGAACTTTGATTGAGATTATTCTATTTGCATCAAAAAATTTCATTGTAATGCGATTTAAGAGATTTGTTAAAAGGTAGTGCATATTTTGTCATCAATGACAAAAGCTCTGCTGGGACTATTTTGCTATTCGAACTGCATCCATCTTGGTCCAAACTCCACGTATAGCGTTGACTTCGTATTATTAGCAGTACTCTCACTTATAGGGATTTTGTCCCTTGATTGGAAATTTTGACCCTTGTACAGATTTATTAAGGATTTTCAGAAAAGTTTTAAAATGTGTAAAATGAATCGTTCCAGTTTTTTTGCAAATCACGTTTGGTTCTATTTTGAACACATATCATGGGGCTCGGATTATGTGCTGCAAGCCTGCAACACCACAGATTTAGGGATGTTTTGTGTAAAAGAGGGATTTTTTGGCAGCCTACTGATCTAGGGATTTTTGGAGTTGCAGTTGTGATTGTGAGAGCCCTGGGCCCCTGATTACTAATAGCGAGGTGAACGTACTGTAGTCGAGGTCTTAGTGTCTAATGTCTACTCTATGTCTGCTGTGTTTGTGTTCAGTGGTTCTGCTCTCACCATTTTCTTTGGGTAGTGGAGATTACACCTTTGATGGGTGTACTTCAAAAAATTTTGGATTTAGGTTAGGGTTAATGTGTAAGCTGTAGGTTTGGGTTTCGGTTCAGTGTTTACATTTTTAGGGTTTGATTTTAGGGTCTAGCCTTTGGGTTTAGCTTTGGGCTTAGGTTTTTGTTTTTGGTTTAAGTTTTGGGTTTATTTTTCTGGTGTAGGTTTTGGGTTTGAGTTTTTGGTTTAGATTTTCGGGTTTAGTTTTTTGTTTTGGGTTTGTTTTTGGTGTTGGTTTTGTGTCTTAAACTTTCAGTTTATGTTTTGGGTTTACGTTTTGGATTTAGGTTTTGGGTGTAGATTTTGAGTTTCGGTTTTGAGTTTTGTATTAGATCATGTGACAAAGACCATGCACTAATCCAAGTGTATCATCCTTGTCACATGAGCAATTCTACCAATCGGGTTCACCTAATGGCATAATAACTCCAGCTGTGCTTTTGCTTCTGATGGCAAATTAAACACTGCCTTGTTAAATTTAGGGATTCCAAAATACTTTGTCTATTTTGCCTCATGAGGCAAAATAAAATAAATGGTTTTGCATGGGTGAATCAGGACTGGATCGGATCAATGATTTTCAAAAATTTTGCAGATCAGGATTGGATCGGATTTAATTTTTGCGGATCAGGATTGGATTTGGACTGAAAATTTTCACAGTCCGCTCATCAGAAGTGGCCAGATACTACATAAACCCTACGCACAACATCTGCAATACAACTTTTTGTTTAAAACATTGCAGAAGAATGAAGCTATAGGGCACACATAGGTAAACATGACAAGCTCAAAGGTGAACATAAAAAACTCAAAAGTGAACATTGAAAAGCAACTTCATATCAAATGTTTGTGAACCTTCACTAAAAGTAACTGTAAACACATCAACAAAATATGGAATTCACCTTGGAAATGCACTTGACAGATAAACATGATATCTAAGTGCAGTAAGAAATCTCCAATGCAACTTAAATTTCAGCACAGTCATAACTAACACACAGTTTGGTTCAAGCATGAGAGGGATACTTGAGAACACTGATGTATTTAACCTTTTCTGGATTTTGACAACAGTGTATCATTCATTAAATACCACATGAACTTTTTGCACAGCATCTGTAAAAAATCAACTTTTTGTCTGAAACATTACAGAAGAATGAAGCTGCAAGACATATTACAGAATAAGCTGTAGGTAAACACGAAAAACTTAAAACTGAACGCAGAAAAGCAACTTCATATCAAACGTTTGTGAACATTCACTCAAATAACTGCAAATACATTACTTGGCAAAAGCGTGCAATCACTATGGCAAATATTTTACCATTGAACCTGGGAAATGCACTCAACAGATAAACTTGACATGTAAGCACATTAAGAAAAACATCCAATGCCATTTGAATTTCAGCACAATAAACAAAATACTTTTAAAATTCAAGCACAGGTACACTTTAGTATTAGTACACTTTGGGAAATACACTTAACAATTTAGCACAGTAAGAAAAAATTCCAAAAGCTGTCCTAAGCAGTAGCCTACTTGCTTTTGCATTTCAGCAACAGCACTGGAATTTGTATATTCAATCCAACTTTGTTTTCAAAAAGCTTTTCACCCTGCTTTGGTGCACACTAAAAATAATAAGGGAGTTAATAGAACCTGAAGATAAGCTTGTGTGCCTTTTGTCAATGATATTTCCACCTGTGCTGAAAGCCCTTTCACTACTAGCACTGGAAGCAGGAATGCTAAGAATCCCATGATCTAAACTGCACAAATTGGGAAACTTCTGCATCACAATATCATTTCTAAATATCAAATTCGAAATTTCTAAATATCAAATTCATGTTTTTTGCTCCAAAATTTCTAAATAATCAAATTCATGTGTTTCATTACATGCTTAAGTTACCCATGGCTCAAAAATGGTTTTTGAGTATTCTTCAACCTCATCTGTTTCTTGACGTTGTTTGTAACATGAATCATCTTGCCAGTCTGTAAATTGCTCTTCAAGAGAAGAGAATTTTGACTTCTTGTATGGTTCAGAGATGAGCACTGGACTTGGATTGGACTAGATCCAGACTGCAGCAAATTTTGATGAACTTGGTTTGGATCTGGACTGGTAAAACTCTTCAACATTTAGGATCTGAACCAGATTTGGACTCAGTTAATGGAAAAGAAATGTGGCATTTTTGTTGTCAAAAGGCAGCATGGTTCAATTTTTTTGCTTTATTTGGACTTGGATGTTACATTTGAAAAATTTTTTGGACTGTGGTTGAACTTGGACTAGCGCTTTAAAAAATCAGGACTGGATTTGGATCGCAAAATATGACAGTCCTCTCATCTCTGGTAATGTTGTGACTGCAAATAAGCATGATCAACATAACGAGAACAGGTTGCTGAGTTTCCATTTTCATTTTGGGGGTCATTCCATTATATTTCAACAAAATGAGTCAACCCATGGTCTAGGATGTTTATAATTTTTAGATATGTTTTTCTACACAAAATTTTCAATGCAAGCTCAATGCAAAGCTCTAAGCTCAATGCAAAAAAATTTCTGAAATCGGATGTGCAGTTCTCAAGTTATGAGGGGTTTAATTTTAGAAACCACTAGGTGGCGGCAATGATGCCAAGAAATAAAAAACTGCTTTTTTGTGATCTACTATTGTTAGAGTGATGATGAAACCTTTAATTCCACCATTTTCAAGGTTAAGGATTTCAAAAATACAAGTTATTTTAACCTATCATCACTAGAAAAAAAGTTATAGCAGGTTTTAAAAATATTTAGTGTCAGCCAAAAACTGTCTGAAAACCTGTGTAGGCAACAATTTTTTTGTATACATTTTTTCAAAACTTATTCTCAGAAGCTTCATCTATCACATGAAGAAAAAATATTTATTAGCCTGTGCACAAGTTCGATCTGATTTTAGCTATTTCTAGTGTACTAACCAGTGTTACTGCCTGTCACTTGCCTTTGTTTCAATGCATAGCAAATTGCTTCCCAAATGTTAATGCTTTCTGTAACTTTTATTGTCATTTTGTGCAGTGTTATTTTGTTCAATTGTCAACTACCAATATCCTTTGCTTGTAATGATTCTTGCCTTTTTCATGATGGTGGTAGATCTGTGAGAGACACTGCGGAATAGGGCTGGCAGCTGGGAGGTGCAATGCATATATATATATATATGTCAAAGAACTATATTGTTGTCTCAACTATGGTATTTATTCTATGTTTTTATTGACCGAACTCTTTTTTCACATTCTATTCTCTTCAGCATCACATGCACATCTGTCACAGGAGGGGTTATGTTGAACAGAAGGCAGTTGCAGTGATAAAACATCATTACTAGGCTAGCCAAAATAGCAAAATGTGCTATTGTGCAACAATATTTCAGAAGCTTAGGTAACCCATTTTCCAGTGTGGCTTACAATTAAGGGTGACTTACATTAATTTTTTAACACCATTTTGTGCAGCTAACAATCAAGTAAATATGATTCCAGAGTCATCTTGCAAAAATATCCAATCTTGCATTGTCAAGAGTATTGACTTAACTTTCATTTGTTTTTGGAAATTAAAAAAAGCGTAGATTCTATTTGAACATGCCAGCATAGCTCTCTCATAATCTGTGCCTCAGTGTCTTTTACTGAATCGTGCCATGTTGATATGTATCCACTAGAGTTCTGTGCAGGTTGAAATTTTTTGTCTGCTCTTGCCTTGCATCTGTAAAATTATAACCCACCTTGCATCCTCACGAATTTAAAAAGTCTTGCTCGCTTATACCCTGCACCCGCTGACTTTTAACCTGACCTGCATGCCTTCCTAGTCACACCTGCCGTGCTCTGTTTCCGTCCCTGCATCTGTCAATAAAAGCCACTCAAAAACACATGCAATGTGTTTCAATGCTAATGGTAATTTATTCATTGGTTCATTTCAGAGCTCACAGAAAGTCTTGAGAAACACTGTATATGAAGTAAAAATGTGTATATAAACAAAAATCAGTAAACACCTTGAGAGCCGGTCTACAAATATATCGTACCTAGATTTCAGCCTAAAACCAGCAGTTTTCATTTGCCTTACCAATGCCATAGCTCCTTCGCTGGTTGTGCTAGATAGCTGTTCAAGGGCTCAAACGAATTAGCCAGTCTTCTAGTCTGTACTCTAAAAAATTTTTTTGGTTGGGGGTTGCAGATTTTTTGTGAGTGACATCATAAGTGAAGTAGTTTTTGGGTCATTTTGGCTCATGTTACCTGGCCTAGGGTCCAACTGCTAGGCCAAAGTATTTCACTGAAGTTTTTATTGGAAACGAGGCTCAAGTCTGAGTCTTTTGAGCCTTTGATCGACTTTCTTGCATTTCTGGTTCAAAAGTTATGATCTAAAATAAACAATTTAATTAGCTAATTAGTCAAATATTTTTATTACTTTAGATCATAACTTTTGAACCTGAAACCCCAGCAGGTCATCCAAAGTATCAAAAGACTGGGATTGTAGCCTAGTTTCCAATAAAAGCCTTAGCGAAATACTACCATCTAATGGATTGATCCTAGGGCCAGGTGAAGTTGGCCAAGGTGACCTAAAAGTCCTCCACTTATGACGTCACTCACAAAAAAAACTGCAACCCCCAAACAAAAAATTTGTTTTCGAGTGCAAGCTACAAGACTTGCCGCGTCTTGTGAGACTTTGACCAGGTTGGTAGCACTGACCAGACCGGAGAAATTCCCGTGCAAAGCCACATGTGTCTCGATGTTTTTTTTCTCGGAAATCCCCAAGAACAGGCGCATGCCAAAGTATGAAAAAAAAACAATAAAACCCAACAAAAAACCCACTCTTGACTATATGTTTTTAAAATCAAGTAAAATGAACAGCAATGAAATTTGAAGGACTTGAAAACAACAGAAGAATAAAGCGAACAGTTTTAGTAAATTCTGATGGTTACCTTTTTCAGCTCTGTACAATTGGTATATTTTAACCATTTTTTCTGCCTACTCTGCATCTAAACTTTTCCTGATTTTGAATGACACCAAATCATATAATATATGATGAAATAATACACTATAGATGCTGAACTTGCAGGGCATGCACATAAACTTGATGTGAAACTTCAAAGTTTTTGTGGTAATGGTTTTTCTGTGTGCTGTGCACATGCTAACCACTTAGGTGTGAACTGACCAACAGTACTTTGTGAAAACAAAGGTGGGGTACAGTTCTTTACCCTCAATTTTGAATGCCATAATAAGTATAACAAGTTATTATTATGTAATTCTTAAAATGGTGATATTGCATGATGCAATAAAAACAATTCAGAATGGGGTTTTTCCATTTTCCTTGAAAGAAGAACAAAATCTTGTTTATTTAAAAAAACCAGGTGGGTTGTTTTGTTTGAAGAAAAACAGGTTTTTCTCAACCCTGGCATAGGCTATTGAAACATGAAGGTGCAATGAGTTATGACATAAAATATGGTACTTTTTTGTATTAGTTGTGTTATAGCAAAAATTTACATTAATGTTCTCCATACTTCCATGCATTCGCCCTGAAAATGTGAGTCCAATCCAGCAACAACTCCCCTTGTTATTTAGTTTTATATCAAACAACTTTATCCAGTACAGCAGGGTGCACTTAGTTGCTTAAAACCTAAGTGTTTTGTTGTTGTTTTTTGAAACAGAAATTTACATGAATGCAATGCTTCGCATATTTCATTGCTCTTTTCCTTAAAAATTGAGCTCAGTTGAGCGGCATGTCCTAGTTATTTGGTTTTGGATCAAGCAACTGAATGCACGTCCACAATGTGTTCAGTACATCGTGACAGCTTGACCATGACAATACAAGCTAGGTTGCCAGTGTAGAAAGGTGTTAAAGAAGTCCATCACAAAGGATTGTTTCCTAATTTTTCATTACTGAATAGTCAGAAAATGTTTTTAAAGAATATAATCCCTCAAAATATCCTTTCTCAGTTTTTGTTAAAGTACTGAATTCACATGTAACAGTGTAAATTAGGTCAGTGCATTGTATATAAGAAGTGTGTTATATACTGAAAAAACATATACAATGTTAGTGGCACAGGCAGAAAGGCTTAAGAGGCTGAAGTGGACTACCAATTTTCTTTATTTTGAAATCAGGTGTTTACACTCAAACTTAATAAAACCAGAATGGTAGTTACTCAGGAGAACTCCCACCTTTTGTGATGAGTACAGTCATTTATTTGTCCTTAAAACAGATGTATAGTTATGTTGTAGATGATCTTGTAAGAATTCCCAGATTTTTAAACATTGTATGAGTTGGCACTCTCCCTTATATGCTGGCTGAAACTAACATGATGTGAAAAGCAGATATTCAACATAATTTGCTGAACTTTGACAAAATATAAACATTATTATGCAAAGTGTGAAAGATTCTTCGTCATAGTGCGTTTACAAGCATTACCGTGGCAAGGCAGCCCCGTGCCCCTCAGTCAAGGGGGGGGCGACCATTCGTAGGAGCCGCGCAACGTATATTGTATTGGTAAGTTAGAGCCGTCTCTCTACTCTTGACTTTTATTCTTCTGGTTTTGGCTTCGATGCAGAGCTGGTAGATTAAGCATGTCATGTCATGATTCGTTAATTTCGAAAAAGAATTGTGGACGATCAGACACTATAGCAGTATTTTGTAAAGTTGTGGTTACGTCAGAACAAGGCCAATTGTTAATAAAGTCTTGACCTTCGCCACTTAACTTCGATGGCTTCACCCTTGTGCGTTGATATTATCGGGGAAATGTACGTCATAATGAATGTGCTGTGGAGTGTTGTGCAATCACTTTGTAGTTGCGTACAGATAGAGGGTCCAGGTTTCTAGTTCAACGTTTAAAAAGTTTTCGTGAAAGCTGCTTGATAAGACAGTTAATGTAAAGTTGAAACGAAGGAAGGCTGTTGTGTCAGTTTTTTTTATATATGTCTGTGAACTGTGTTAAGACAGTCTAATTTAAAGTTTCGACCAGAAAAACCAGGGATAATCTCGATAACTGTAAGGCTTGGATTCTTGATGTTAAAAAGCCTCTTCAGATTTAATCTCACTTGCTATATGTCACAATGAAGATGCATGGCGTTCCAATAAATTTGTTCAATTAGATGCGTGATTCCAATAAATACGTTCTTAATAGCACTTTGATGTCCAGATTAATTCAAGCAGTTCGCAAAAAAACAGCTGGATCGCACGTGGGTTTGCGTGGGAATATCTCCGCACCTGTTTGGATTACAGACCTGGTCGAAGTGTCAAAAGACTCGGCAAGTCTTGTTGTTTGCACTCGAAAACTAGGCTACAATCCGAGTCTTTTGATACTTTGGATGACCTGCTGGGTTTTCGGGTTCAAAAGTTATGATATAATTTAGTAAAAATTTTTACTAATTAGTTAAGTAGATAATTAATTAATTTGTTTATTTAAGATCATAACTTTTGAACCAGAAATGCTAGAAAGTTGATCAAAGGCTCAAAGAAACTCAGACTCGAGCCTAGTTTCCAACGAAAACTTCAGCGAAATACTTTGGCCTAGCGGTTGGGCCGTAGGCCAGGCAACATGAGCCAAAATGGCCCCAAAACTTCTTTACTTATGATGTCACTCACAAAAAATCTGCCACCCTCAACCAAAAAATTTTTTTCGAGTGCCGACTAGAAGACTGGCCGATTCATTTGAGCCATTGAACAGCTCTCTAGCGCAATCGACAGAGGAGCTATGGCGTTGGTAAGGCAAATGACAACTTCTGGTTTTAGGCCGATTTCAAAGTATGAATATATCATACCCCGGCTCTCAAAGTGTTAGAAGCGTGTGAGAGATTTCCAGACTGTTAAGGACAGTGAAAGCAGAGGGAGTTTTGGGAAGCAGATAGTTGTACGCACTTCTCCCACCTATCAGCTTTTGGCGAAAGCACCAAGTTGGTTGCATTGAGACTGTCTATCAGGGTGCTAATTTGCAATGGCTTGAAGAAGAACGCAGCTGCCTAAATGCTTGCTGATATTAAAGGGCCCATCTGGATTTTTAGGGGGGCCCTAACAGCCTGTTATATGGCTCTGTGTGTAAGCTAACTGTCTAAGGATCGAGTTATTTTTCAAGCTCAAAAAATCACTGAGTGGATTCTTATATCCGTTTTGATGTTAGAACTTGCAAAAATTTGTTTTAATTTTTTTCTCCACCCCACTTTTTGAAATGTTACATGCTTGTAACATTGGTCAATTATGCTTATGCAGTCATATTATTCTGTGATTCAAACATTGATGACTTGATGGCTGATGCGAACTTTAATGGTGTATTATTATTCATACACAAAAAGTGTCTGTAGCTCCTACAGTCATAGGTGGCAGAACCTAGGGGGCCGCATGTGCCTAGTCCTCCCACTTTTTATTCTAGGGGGCCTGAACGCCCTACTTATAAATTTCAAATAAGTTTAAGCAACAAAATTGCTATTGGGTCTGTTTCTGAAGTAATTCACTTGAGTTGCATTGTGAACAATGTCATTTTTTTTATATTCTCATTGTGTTTGCAGCTTCAAAAGATGACCACTAGCAGTATGGACTTCCTTGTTCTTTATATACTATTTAATTTGAGTCTGATTTAATTAATTAGCAAAATGATGGCCATGAACTTCTTGGGAACAGAGGTTGAATCATGCAGTGAAAGCATAGCTGCTGCTGCTCGTGTTACAGCAGGTGGATCTACTGAGACAGCTCGAGTACTTAGTAATGCCCAGCAGTTTCGAAATGATGTACATCCAAAGGATTCTTTTTCATCAATGAATACTTTAAGAAAGTGAGACTTGTGATGTTTCTATGTTGTATGTGAACACAAGGCTCCATGTTGCCTTTTTTGAATTTTTTTTATCTCACAGAAACGGTGTGCTTTGTGATGTTGTTCTTGAGGCTGGAGATGTTGAAGTTCCTGTTCATAAGCTTGTTGTTGCTTCTTGTTCACCCTATTTCATGGCTATGTTTAACGGTAAGTTTTGTTTTTTCCATTGGATACTGTATTTTTCATACCATAAGGTGCACTTAAAATCCTTTAATTTTCTCAAAAATTGAAAGTGCACCTTATGTGGTGCACCTAATGTATGAATCTGCTTGTGCATTTTCACCTAGGACCAATGTTATGTGGTAAATGATGCTATTTATTCAATTGCTAGTTACAATCATTTTGTAAACACACCATGTTACGTAATAAACCAACAACAATTGCAACGAACAGTGCATGTAGTCCGTGAGTAGCTAGCACATACCTTAATGTTGAAGTACAGATTGCATTACTTCACAAGGCTACTGCACACAGAGCTATGTATTCTGTGAGGTTCCCGACTGCGTTGGTGCACACCGAATCAAATATGTGCACAGCTTTTAGTTTATTCTATTCATGTCTAGCGGATTAGGCATGTGTGACATAAACTCCCTCATATGTAAACCACCTTTTGGCATGTTATAATTTGGTGTGCCTTATGTATGAAAAAAGAACAGCTCAGAGCATTCAAAAAATCAAAAGTGCACCATATGATATGGTGCACTTTACAGCCCATAAAATATGGTATTGCTTAGCTCAGTGCCCATGATTCAAATATTTGGTTACACTAATTATAACCTTTATTTCCTATGTTTTTACTCAACTTGTTATATTACAAGAAACAGTCATATTATTCCCTATACATATAGCATGGACTATGGTCTACCGCCAGGAAGTTATAACCAACCAGTAAGTTCTTTTGGCACTGGCTATGAAGAACACTTAGTAGCCTGATTTTATCAACTGTATTTGTACATCAAATAAATGACATGATTAAATTGAAGGTAGTTGAAACAAGATTAAGTTCTTAGCTTGTGGTATTCTTCATTTGCTCATTACAATCCTTCATTTCATGCTGCTCAATTTCATGACTTTTTTACTAGTGAAAAGTTTCTTATTGCAACAAATGTGAAATATAGATTCTTTAGAACTATTTTGCTATTGCCCTGTCTACTGATCACAGACTGCCTTTCCATTTTTTTTCTTATCTTAACAATTTCTAATGAGTGCCCTGATCTTGGTCTGGCTCTTTTGTTTGATGATCATCAATGTGTTGTTAACCTGAATTAAGAACTTTAATTAACACTTTGAGAGCCGGCATATGATATATTCGTACTTCGATTTCGGCCTGAAAAACTGCAGTTTTCAGTTGCCTTACCAACGCCCTAGCTCCTCCGCCGATTGCGCTAGAGAACTGTTCAAGGGCTCAAACAGATCGGCCAGTCTAGTAGATTGCACTCGAAAAAAATTTTTTTGGTTGGGGGTTGCAGATTTTTTGTGACTGACGTCATAAGTGAAGTAGTTTTAAGGTCATTTTGGCTCATGTTCCCTGGCCTAGGGCCCAACCGCTAGGCCAAAGTGTTTCACTGAAGTTTTCATCAGAAACTAGGCTCGAGTCCGAGTCTTTTGAGCTTTTGATCGACTTTCTAGCGTTTCTGGTTCAAAAGTTATGATCTAAAATAAACAAATTAATTAATTAGCTAATTAGTCAAATATTTTTACTAACTTACATCACAACTTTTGAACCCGAAACC
>Ga0210059_1007181_pt1 | contig 17743 bp, 12 predicted proteins | sample Ectturendosymbi2_FD_188042 | JGI IMG/M metagenome (GOLD analysis project Ga0210059, IMG submission 188042) | Ecteinascidia turbinata endosymbiont from Florida, USA - Sample 2 (SPAdes) (version 2) | ecosystem: Host-associated > Tunicates > Ascidians > Unclassified | place: Key West, Florida... | reverse complement strand
AGTTCAAGTTCTTTTGGCTTGTAGCATCCCGTTGTTTCTGATCGAATTCGTAGCTGCTTGGTCCTGGTACGGACATTTTTCTAAAAGCTTGTTTTCCTTAAATCTGTGACTAGTTGTTTATCAACTGTCCGTGCTTTATCGGCATCTATCAGTGAACGTACCGCCGCAAGGTAATACAACAGCTTTCTGGGACTGGTCACAAGTTTTCGGAGACAGGACTTTTTGAGTACCAGGCTTATATCGAACTCTATCTCAGTAGAAACCAGGACCTCCTCCTGGGTGCTACATTTACAATAGCAAAAAAGAAGGCAAACACTGCTAATTTGTTTTTCTTGAAAGCAAAGCTTTTATTATAGGAACGTATCTAATAGATATTTGCTTGCTGCGCAATTCTTCATGTCCTGCATATCGAGTCACAAGACCTTCGTGACCCAAGTTACGCTATCATTGGCCAATTCCATCTGGTTAAACCTTACTGTAACAGGAGGATTTGGTTTGACAACTTGGTAGTTGAAAAAAAAGCATCACAATTTACCAACTGTAATTGTCACAGTCGCATTGACCCAATGTATCGAACAGAAAAACAACCATAGCTGATCATATCACACATCCGCATAGGCGCAATTTTGTTGTAAAATGTGGGGGGGACAACTTGATGTAAAACCAATATAGTCATCGGGCCGATGCGGAAGTGAAGTTTTGTAAATACAGATTCCCAATCTTGTTTTTACAGGTGTTTTCAAAACAACACTAATCACGCTTTGCTTTGTCTCTACAAATGATTTAGAAATTATTAAACTTAATTTTGTTGTTGGACATGGCACTATAGTTCAGCTTGGTTGCACTACTATCAGATTATGGTACAAACAAGCACACCAATATAGTAGAACACATCAATTGCGTTTATAATTTTATCAGACCTGTCAGTTGGAGTGCACAAAACAGTGAATCGCATTGGTCGCACGTGCATATCACTCTTAAGTAGAATACATTGATTTTCATGCATTTTATAAGAAGTGTGGGTTACAGCGCGATTAGATGTCTTGTTCAAGTTGCTTAACGTTAAAAATATGATAAATTACATGGTACGATATATATAATATTGCAAGGTATGGTTGGAAGCACAATGTTTTTCTTGCATATTTCCGCTCTTTAAGAATGCTATAAATCTGTACCTACTGGGCATCATGCATGCAGCCCCACCCACAGCCAAATCTCCATTGATATCCTCTTACAGTAGCAAAATATTTTATCCAAAATTAGCGTAGGCTACTTCACAAAATGATTTACAATTTATTTTTACTGCTGATGGGGGGATGATGCATCCTTTCAACCCCCCCTTGTCAGCCCCTGCACACTGTTGGGTACCCTTTCGATAATCCAAACATCGTTTGTCTAGTAGCCTTTCCCAATATCAATCAAACTCCCAAGCAGAACTATCCAAGCCAACTGGAGAAAACATCAAGATATCAAAAAAACGAACCAGAAGTCTTTCTGAATACATACCCATATACCAATCTAGCCTGCAATGTGAGTTCGGCATACCTAATCATCTGGCGACCAGGTCCGTAACTAAGGGGAGGGCTTGGTCCCCCTGGAAAAACTTTCTCCCCCTGAAAAAATGTCTTGGACATATTGTATGCATAACCATTGTTTTCGTACATGTTATCAATATAAAATTTGGGTCTCCTTCAGAAAATTCTTCCCCCCCTGGTGTCCAAATCTAGTTACGGGTCTGCTGGTGGGTGTTGCCTTGTGACTTCTGTCAGTGATGCCACTCAGCTCAGTCTTTTCACAATCAAATTTTTCAGGTTTAACATCAGATTTTAATAGGCAAAATCAATGTCAAAAGTTTTATTCTAGAGGTATACATGCATGACGACAAGAAAATATATTTGAGATTAAACAGAAATCAAAATGAAAAACGGTGAATTAGCAAATAGTACCACGTTCACCTGAAATAACACGAAAAGAATGTCCAGCAAAAGTAGGTTTTACATAAGATCATAGGTGGCGGAACTTGGGGGGCCGCGTGGGTTTAGGCACCCCACTTTTTTTCTGGGAGAGCGCGGCCCTCCCACTTTTAAATTTCAGATTTTTCCTAAATAAGTTTAAGTAACACAATTCGTATTGGGTCCATTGTTAACGTAAATTGTTTTTGTGTAAGACTAAGAACAACCAGTTACATTTATGTGCTCAAGTCAGTGTAGTGTATGATTGATAGGGTGTTGTGTAGTAAGGGGTCGTTGAGGGCTTATCAAATTTTGAATACAATTGCTTAAACATACTGATAAAAGTTAATGACGTCATATTTCAGTGCTTGTGATGTCACAGTTGCCAATTCAAATCACAAAAATTTTCTAGTTTTTTTGACGTGCACTTGTGCCCCAACTTTGAAAATAGTTCCGCCACCCATGCGTAGGCTACCTGTAAAGCAAATGTTTCGCACTTGGATGAAAACATTGCTGCATTGTGGGTATAAATATCTTTTGAATTGGCTGGTCACCATTGTCGTGGCATACAAGAAATACGGCTAAATGTATAAGCTATCTGTTATTCCTAGTCAACTCATAAAGTTTTGAGATATAGGAAATATATGGCTAGGTCAATATTTCTCTAAAGTTTTGATGGAAATCCTGTTTACAAATGGTTGAAGACAATCTTTTGCAAAACTGCCCATCCTAAAACTAAGTCTTCACAATAGTGCTGCTGTATGTCTCAGGCAAAAACTTCGATGAGGTTTTTCTGAAAATGTAACTTTCTAACATTATACACCTGCACGCTGTCCATTTCTGAATACGTGACAACAAACGTTAGAGTAAAGCCAGTTAGCCAACATTTTTGTATGAAACAAATCACGGCTGTACTGTGGTCTCTCACGTGTGCAGGCGTTGAACCTCACTGTTTCAAGACAGTGATCTTTGTTGCAGTAAAGCACACTGAATAAATGTCAGACAGAGGCAGTTAACAATCTTTTGCGTTCTCCAGAAACTTGCAAAATGCTAAAAATCAGTTTTGAAGTGAAAATTTATAAATATATCAGAATCAGTGATACCACACCAAACTCTGTTTCAACATCAACATTGCTATGTGTAACATCTAACATGATAAACTCTTTACACAAAACGTGACAAATGTCACATTTAGTTTGGAAACCTCTCCAGATACAAACCCTAAAAGAAAAAAGTGGGGAGACATAGCATATTATGTCCCACCGTCTAAAAAAGTGGGGGGACACGTCCCCCGATTCCCCCACCAAATTGCGCCCCATGCACATCCGTACTAGGGAAAGCAGAGCTTTATCACTTTGGACAGGCAATTGTTATACCTGGAAATACTGAACAGTGTTATTTGACGTCATTCACTAGTAGAACGATGCTGCGATCGATTACCATTTGCGTGAAATAATTGTCAAAGGTGAAGTGCAAGTAGTCATGGTTTAAGATTTGCTGAAACATTGGGTATTAGTGCATGCTTTAAAACAGCGTGGTTCAACTACAGACAAAATTTTAAAAGCCCGCGAGCTTTCTAAGTATTGATTGTTGAGTATATGTTACAGTAGGCAATTTTTATTAGAACAGGCACAATATTTTTTAATAATAATGTACAATAGGCCTATAAACGGCGTGAGATTACTAGATTGTAGAAAGCTTCTAGGAATTAGTCAGCAAAGACAGGTTTTCCAACTTGAAGGATTTCGCACTAAAAAGGCACTCTTTGGAAGCACATAATGGCGAAACACGGAGCCATAGTCTCCGACTTGCTACTACTAATAGCCTATATTGGTACTGTGAAAGGAACGATAGTGTTAGAGAAGCCTCAATCACATGTATCGCACTGATCAAGATATGTGTTTATTGGTATTGTGTAATAATTTTAATGACGCACTCACTTAACTCACTTATTTTCCCAAGCATTTTAAGTTTAAATCTTGTGAATCTGTTGTTTCATACATCATTTCATTAGAAATGGCCCGCGATTTGTCACGTTTTTGTAAAATGGCCCGTAGGTCAAAAGTATTTGGACCACGTTGCTTAAGTCAAGTTTGCGCTCAAGGCACGTTCAAGAATGCAGCTCATACAGTTTCTACCAATCAAACCCAAAATCACCTTGCTTTGCAAATCCAGACCAATTCCACGTGCAGCCTCAGAGGGGATTGTCAACCTTTTGTAGACAGTCGGCTACAAAGAGTAAAAATCACCACCTACCAACCAAGCACAAAAAGACTCTACTAATAACAGAAATATTTTGTGCAAATAGGCGCGACGCTATGTCTATTTCATTCATATTTTTTCACTTCAACTTTCCGCTGTCTAGGATAAAATTGCACATTAAATTGTAATCACAGCAAGTATAAGTAAGATTCACTACCAGTTGATACAAAATGTCATATCGCGGTGCTTTGTAAAGCTTTACAGTCTGCAAGTACCCTGCCTCTCACTAGCAACTGGATGAACACAACACAGTGATTCTGTTGCCTGTCACACTTGCTAACCCGGCTCAAAGGAAATCACACCTCCAAGCTCAAAGTTCCAGGGTGGCTGTGCTAGACTGACAGGCCACAACCTTCCAATACGTCGCTATAGCGACACCGGCGTTTCAAGGGTTCACAGCTCCTTCATCCGAGCCCCAGTGGGGACTGAATCTGATAGAGCCCCCTCATCCCCACTTCTTCGGTTAGAACAGAAAAAACAGAAGCGATGGGAGGAAGTTGTCATTTCCATCGACTTATCCTATTCTATCCGCGAGGCGTGAGGCACCATCGACAAACTCACTGCCAGGTCTGGACGCTCCTCTTGCCTGTGCCCCGTTATTGACAGGTCTGGACGCTCCTTTCACAAGTGCCCCGTCTCGGCAAACTCCATCGCCTCGCAACTCGTGAAGAACGGGGCACACAAGACCAAGGGCCACGAGTCGTCCAGGATTATCAACAAGGAACTGTCAGACCTACGGACTATCTCAACACCAGTATCTCTGAACCCTTCAGGCCGGAAGAGTTTGCTGCTGCTCTCAGACGCCTGAAGCCAGGAAAGTCTCCGGGATTGGATTCCATCTTCCCGAAGTTTATACTCCACGCTGGGTCGGCTCTCAAATCTTGGTTTCGCGAATTCCTCTCTTCCTGCATGCGCCAACTCAAAATTCCAAAGATCTGGAGAAGAGAACAAGTAGCTGTTAGTAGTACTAATAGTTGCGATAGAAGAGCACTAGTAGTACTAATAGTTGCGATAGAAGAGCACTAGTAGTACTAATAGTTGCGATTTCTAAGTCGGAAAAGTCACTGGGAGACCCAAAGAGCTACTGCCCTCTATCTCTGCAATGTGTCCCCTGGTCCTCAACAGGCACATCTACGCTCGTGTCGAACCAGTCATCAAACCATTACTTCCTCTGGTGCAGGCGGGCTTTCAACACGGGAGTTCCATCCGTAGATCAGGTCACCCTGCTGACACAGGACATCGAGCATAGCTTTCCGGCTAAGAAGAAGGCCGGAGCTGTGTTCGTCGATCTCACAACAACCTACGACAGTGTATGGCATCGCGGTCTCACCTGCAAGCTGCTGCGATTGTTGCCTGATAGACACATGGTCCACATGATCATGGAGATGGTTGGAAATTGCAGCTTCACCCTCATCACCGGAAATGGCAAAGCTGCTCCACATCTGCCCCGAGATCTAGTACAGCCAAGCAGTGGTTAGAACAACTGGCTCAAAAGAAAAACAGCTCCAGGTTTTCGTTATTTGCAGTGCTTCCCATACAAAAACAAATAGATATCTAATATTTAACTTTGTGCAATACGTTTGTGCAGGGAGGACATATTTTCAACATTCCTTGTGCATGCAAAACTAAAATCAAAGCAAAACTAGAAACTGACCTAAAAACGAAGCGTGAAAATAAGGTTTGCTGGAGTTCCGCAGTGCCTACATACGAGCCACCACTGAATTGTAAACCTCAATGATCCCGTTAAGAGTAGTTTAAAATGTTTTTAAATTAATTTTTTCATTAAACTTGGTTTGTTAACTGAAGAGTCTTAAAAGTAGATGAAGTTGTCACTAAAAATGTTTTAATGTTATACTAAACAATTTGAAATATCACTGTAAAACTACATTTTTTAAAATAAGGTTATCTTTCAACTTTTTAGCTGTATATAGACTTTTTTGAATCTTGTATTTGCAAAGAAAAAGCATCTTGGCATGATTAAAAAGATCAATATACCGGTAATCATTTTAGATACGGAAAACAAAAAGTTTTGTTTGTTGAATAACAATTCTTTTTGATTGATCAAAGGACCACACAGACGTTTTCAAATTATTAAGGGTATTGATACAATTTTCAATTTTATATTAAAATAAAATTTACAATAAACTTTAAGTTCGGATGTACGTGCAGGAAAGAATGAAGAATGTAATCCGTGACCACGTCAACGAAGCTGAAGCCAACTTTAGTTCGAAACTTGAACAAGTGAGCATTAAGTAAAATCTTATTGTTGGTTTGATCATAAAAGTGTTCCATAAAATGTTTATTGTCTTGCAAATTTTAATCCACGCACAATATTCTGAAAAACGTCGACCAGCAAAACTTTTATGAAATCGCTCGTTTCAACAAAATGTTTTTTCATCAAATGCGCTAAGCCTTGCAACTTTAAAATTGTTCTGAACAGCATTAAATTGCACAACAATTTTTAAGATACTTTTTTCACAAGGATAAATTTGTCTGCATAATCATATCTTCTTCAAAACATGTACCTTAGAATAGTTTGATTTAGTGATTCAAACTACTCATTTTCATCCGTTAAAATGAAACCATCCAAAACTGAATTATAATGTAGCCTATATATTGGAATAGTTATAATCTCCACCATCTTTGTCGTTTTGACGTTTGGCCAACAACTAACGTATTTGCTGTCAACATTAGTTTCTCCTTTTTCTTACGCAGTTCAGTTGTGAAGAATACAAGGAGGAAGAAGATATTGAAATTGCTGCTGCAGAATATAAAAACAACGTTTTGGATGAATTCAGCCAAAACGTCCACGGTTTTGCCAAGCCGTTTGTCCAGAAATACACTGAAACATTACTTGACCTTATTCAACAATCTCTCAACAGATTCAAAGAAACCAACCGCCACCGACGTGTAAGATCAAGAATTCCCATTCTTCTATATCATAGGACTCTTAAGCACATAAAAACATCCATTTATCTAGATCCTAGAAGATAGGATGGTAAAAAGGAAAAAATTCCTTTGAAAAGTTTTTAAAATTTTGCTGCTGAAGAATTGAAATATTTAAAACTTGAAACAAAGCCCGTAGCTTAGTCATGAAAAGTCTTTTGCTTTCCCACTCAATTATGAAAGCATGCGTTGATATATTTGTTGTGACAAAAACAAAAAAGAACCTGGAACAAATAAACTGATGCAACTGTTTCACGAATTTAAGCCCGTAGAATTCTCGACGTTGCCCTATGACAGTGTTTCTCAATCTTTTCGCTGAAGGGAGCCAAATCCAGACCTGCACTTTTTTCCGAAAGCCGCACCAAAAGATGTTGACAGAAGTCAATGGACACGTTTCAATTTATTGCAGAACGACGTCTGCTACACAAAATATTAGATGTGCTATTGAAAGACTGCTGAGAGCCGCACAAAGGGTGCTTGGGGGCCGCATGCGGCCCTAGAAACCGCAATTGAGAACCACTACTCTATACGATAACCTGCCTGCACAAATTTCGACATAGAGTTTCAATGGCACTTTACAGTAATATACAAATCAATTTTCTCCAGATCAGTTCACTACAGTATTTTATTAGATTCAAAGTATAGCCATCTGATAAAATTATATGAAATGAAACCGGCTTACAAGCCTGTTTATTTTGGCTACAACAAACATATGAGTAGCTTTACCATAATCTGGACAAAAGTTGAGCTTGATTTACTTGGAGTATTACAAACAAGGCAAAACATTGCAGAGATACTATCTCACAACTGAGAAAGAGTGGAAACCAGTGGGTCACCAACTAAACTGGTCACACGCTGATACCACAACACTGCAGTGTGATTATACGGCATAACATGCCAAAAAGTTGCAAAGCTATATATGTATTTTTCAGGCTAATTTAATTCAGCAGCTTGAAGGAGAGTCTCTGCAAGCGTTGAATATGTACATTGCAACAACGAATGAGGTATTTTTGATTTCACTCATTTTGCAAACTTACCTAAAATCGAATGAATTAATTTGTTGCTTCCTTTAAAATTTCATAGGAATGTTTTCTATTTTAGAAAAATTTTGATCAAATTTACTGCAAGTTCAGTACTCATCTATATCAGTCTTTCTTAACTGCAAGGTTAAAACTTATGTATATCTGCGTTAACTGCGGAGTAACTGACCATTGATTTCAAACGAAACACGCAAAACAGTTCTATTGCTTCCGTTATGGCAACTAGATAAAGAACATCGGATTTTTTCCTTCTCAGTTTTTTTTAATATGCAATTTTAAAAGTAGTTTTCCAAAGTTTTTCAGTTGCATTATCTTCAGGTAGCTATTCATGATTTCATTTCATGTTTTCATATTTCATTTATAGCAGCGAACTCAGTCATTTTTTTAAATGTTGAAATGCACTTAGCCTCCAGATAAAATGAGCCTATTATAAGATATCCTGTTTCTCATGAATGAAAATTCTAATTTTAAAAAAATTCCTGAACAAAGATTAATGATACAGCTCAGTTGTTATTATTTGGGCAAATTTGATTCAGATTCCATATGATTTTTAGGGTTGAAATGTCAATCAAACGTAAGACAGTATAGTACGTTTCAACAAATGTGAAAGTTCCATATCAACAGCGATTTGAAGTTTTTTGCGGCATTAACTGTATTTAGCGAAGTATTTCAGTGATAGCAATGTTTCTATTGTGGTAATTTGATATTTTGATATTTATTCAGGAATCTACCCTTTGATCTGTGTTAAAAGTTATTACTTTGCTTTAAACTTGTTCGTTCAAGACTAACTGAGAACAAAAGCTGCAGCTGCTACTTTGAAAAGTAAAAAAGAATAAAAATGAGCAAAAGAGGTTCATGGTGAAAGTTGGTTGAATTTCAAAAACTTAGAGAACTTTTTGAATTGATTCGGTTAAGACAAAGAATCTCATACGGTTGTAAAGTATGATTTACATTTAAAAACAATTGCACTGATTTTTGCCAAGTTCAAGGAGTACTTTGCCTCATCACACATTGTCATGGATGAAATTGAATAGTTACTTTATGTTTGCATTGTTGTTCAGGAAAATCGATCCCATTGTATGTAAATAATATACTGTATTTGCATGTACGCAAGTTTTCAAACGCACATGTAGGATCAACCAACAGATTAACACTTAAAACATGATTTGTCAATAAAATTTAGAAATGCTTTAAATCCGTTCATTTTTCATTCGTTTTCAAATTGATTCCTTGAAGGCATGACCAACTGATTTGCTACAGCAGAGTTTTGACGCCTGCCCATGTTTTACATAAATATGTTTTAATTTCCATTCACTTATTTAAACCAGGACTTCATGTCTATTTAAGCATTTTCTGGTGCAATTACATTTGGTTTGGGAAACAACAACGCAAAAATCATTCAAGTAATAATATTAGATTGGACGTTTTGAAAAACAAATGTCTTCATTGTCAGAAAAAATCCAGTCAAGCGTGGACGCAAATGAAGCGTGAACACACAGAGAATGCAAGTGCTGCTTTCAACGCTTTCATGCTCTCCTTGATCTTTGTTGAGAATGAAAACAGTTGCTTTTCGAAACGTCCACTACAGGAATTCAATTATTATCGTTGGCTTTTGCATTAGAGTTACTATGTGATATTGCAAGACTTTCATGTTTCACTCTGACACATAAAGTAAGTTCTGAAAAAACGATGTAAAATTAAGAATTGCCATTTTGTTTGTTGGAGATGATGATATCTTTCTATATCGACAAAAATCGATGTAAACGTAACGAGAACGTTTCATAGAAAAACTTTTCAATTTCAATATTTGACTGAAAACAATTCAACCTTCATCTTTTACGAATTTTTACGTCAATTTCGTAGAGACCTATTTGCGCTTCATTCTCTTGTTCTTGGGCAAAAAGATCCGGTTGTATTAAAATATCACTCGTGTTTCCATGGAAGTTCCATTAAATAACACGTCTTCAGTGGCAGTCTTGAAAATTTTGGGGGACCCTGTGCAAAATATTTTAGGGGCCTCCGGCACTCGCATAAAAGAAAGATGGAATTTGTATTTACAGTGACGCTGATATCTGGATCTGAAATTTACATCAACTCGTGTAGCTTCTTTGGTAACGAATTTTCTTCCCATATATGCACCATATTCTACTGCATAGACAACAAAATTGTACACAACGTTCAGCAAAATATAAACTCCCCCTGTTCCTTAGCTTAAATGGACAGAAAATACTACATCTCCAGCAGTATCCGTTATACATGCAACATTCATTTCTTATTATCGGCAGTCATTAGCGTCGGAAGGGGGGTGGCAGGAAGTCCAAGGCCCCCTGGATTTTTAAATTTAATATTTTATTATTGTATGTTTAGAAGAAAAATGTTTACCTGAGTTTTGAGTTGGTAAAATGACATTTCACCACTGTTATCCCAGGTAAAAGTGTGTTTGGCTACCACTTAGAAAAATCCAATATACGCTCCCTCCCTGGAAAATGTCCTTTTCGACATGCATGTCTGCAGTGAAAATCAAGTAGCTGTAAGGCAAAAGAAAACATTAATGTATCAAGGAAGTAAGGAAAGCTCCCACATAAAATTTTAAACGTTCATTTCTGACTCAAAAAGAAACCGAGAGCAAATGATATAACATTGCATTAGGTGATATTGTAACATGTAGAAGACCATGTAACCCATGCACATTGGTGTTTGCATAATTGAACAATGGAGTTAACCTAGTGTAGGGTGGACAATTAGCAGTCAACGGTTCACATGTGGCCCGCTGTCACTAGCCTGCGGAAGCATTCAGGACAAATCTTCAAATCTGTAATTTCCTCCGATTTATCGTAGTTAATGTTGAGGTTAACTTCAACCGAGACTTGCTTCTATTTTCGTTAGAAGGCATGACCCTCCGCTCAAGGCAACTTCTTCACAGCGGCGCCCGAACCTAATTAGGTGCGCACCCCTGCCCTGGGGCCAAGTTAAACTTCGCACCCCTGCCCTGGGGCCAAGTTAAACTTCGCACCCCCGCCCTGGGGCCAAGTTAAACTTAGTGAAAACTTACTGTTCTTGGACAGTCACTGCCCAAAAATACACGTAGACATGCCTTTTTTTCTACTATAAATAGTAAATCAGTTGAGTAAGAACTGATCAAACATAATTCTAATGATGAGACCGGAATGAATGAAATATGCAGTATTGACTAACAAATTTTGATCAGATTTCCATGTTGCCTTAACGTAATAGGTTATAATCACTACACTTGCTGCAACAAAACTTAAGCAAGTTAATATCACAAAACTGCAAATATTTGGTATGTGCTGAACAAATAAGCTTATGTTGGTATTTTGCTTAAAGATATGTAAACTGGATAAGCAGTTGATTTATAAGCAAGAGTGGTAAGCCAGAAGCTAAATCTTCCAACTGCTAACACAATATTTCCATAAAACAAGGGGTCAATATTCGTGCAATGAAATCTTTCACATTTTTATTGGGGCCCTTAAATCTTTTTATTTAAATTGGTCTCCCTTGTCCATGAGTCCATGATCATCTGATCATCCTTTGATCAGCGGCCCTTAACATCTTGGTTGGAGACCTCTTACATTTTGACTGTGGCGCCTTGTCCTTTGATCATTGACCACTCTCACACCAGGGGGTGGGCAAACGGAAAATTTCCCCCCTGAATTTTCAAAATTATGTGTAGTTGTTAGGCACAACAACAAATTTCAACCATTTTGCCCCCTCCCGAAAATAGTGCAACAAGTTACAATCAATTTGCCCCCTTTCCCGAAAATATCAGCTGGTTGCGGCCCTGTCATAGACAATTTATTGTTTATCATTTTAGTGTGTCTTATCTTAAGTTTGAAAATCCAAGTGTGTTAAAACATATCAACAATCACAATCTGTAGTAAAACCAAACCAAGTTTTCTACTAAATATTATGTAATCATTAAAATATAAAAGTAATCATAAACAAAAAGCTCAGGAATCTTTAAAAGTGTGTTAACAAAAATAGGACCCCTTCAAAGCACGTAAATTTATAAAATTGAGGCCACCATTTTGCACACTCTTGCACACCCTGCACACTCTGCACACTCACAAAGACCACTACTGCAAGTTTTGAATACCATTGGGATGGTTTTACTTCCGCTACTTTGGCTTGTTTATAACCAGTGACCGATCATATATGCTTCATAAGATCTTAGTGTCCTCTGTTGGGAAAGATAGACAGTCTTGAATAACATTTAATATTTAGCCCTAACACTGAGTTTTCGATTATTTTAGTGAGATGAGTCTAAATAAATCTCAATGAAACAACAACGTCAAAAAAATCGGCGGATATTCACTGCTTAAAAATGAAGTGTCATCTTTTTGTTATTGTCAAACGTTATCTTCTAACGTCGGCTCCATAACAAAACAACTTTTTTTGATGTCTAGACCTGCAAAGATGCTGGGTTGGATGATGAAATTTTTGAAACTTTTCACGAAGAAGCACTTGCAGCAGCACTGCAGATTTTTGACGCTAGCGAAGTTGGAAATGGAACACCTCAACGTATCCAACAACGCGAGAAGTTAATCGCAGAAATATTGCGGGAGAAGCAAAGAAGTATGACAAGCAATGAAATTAACCGAGTGATTATTCGTTACGGGTTGAACGATCCCGTTGTTACTGCAGCTTTTCATGATTATGGTTTTGATTAACTACGCTTCTGCCGTCAACAGTGGAAAAACATGTCCTTGTTCATAGGCGTCCGCAGGTGGGGTTGGCAAAACGGCATTTGCCCCCCTGGAAATTGGGCCTTAAGAACCAAAAATTTCTAGAAAATTGAAGTCAGCAGCTTATTGTTCGATTAAACTTAATTATTGCAATGACAGTTTATTTGCCGGTATTACACTCAAACCGTACAAGAGTTCACCGTTCTGGTGTCATGCAGTGATGTGCTTGCAGTTCACTAAATCTGCTCCTTTGCCTGCAGACTGCCTGCAGAAGTAGGTTGTGAAACTTGCGAGCAGATTGTTCTACTTTTGGTCTTTGTTGTGTAACAATAACGTTGCAACAAATTTTCAAAGGTTCACTTCAAGTTACGGTAGCAGGAGCTTTGCCGCATGTGACTGTTGAATTCACAATCATGACAGGTAATGCAGCAAGACAGTGACTGCTGATAGCGGCAAGCCTCGTAGCTTTACACTGTGTGAAAGGAAGTATGAGTAGAAAAGAAGCACTGCGGCCAATGAAGAGCCTTTTTTGAGACTGTTGCCTAAAAAAACGCATTATTTGTGGTGTACGAAGAGTAAAGCGTTTTGTGAACGTCCATTTGCATTGCATCGTCAGCAACCTGAAAAGGATAAGCAAAATGTCAATTTTACTCCCCCTGTAAAAATTTCTGCGGACGCCCATGTCCTTATTCGAATATGATTGATTGGAAAAAATATAATGAACTCCAGTAATGCAATAGCGAGGAAAACGGAAGTAGAACTGTAATGATAAACTTTCTTGTACAGCAAAACGTTGTTTATTTTCATGCATGCTGAATGCTTCAAAAATTGGTGAGAACCACGAGGCATTTCTAGCCATCTTTTTTAACGATATTTAACGTATTTTGTTGCTTCCCATTACTGAACATAGTTCTGCTTTGCGGTTAATCTTTCAAAACTTCCGAAACATATGCACAAACGGTAACTTAACTGAAAAAAAGAAGCAATTTAGTTGTTCTGAAATCGAGTTGCTGTTGAATATTGTTGTTTCAGTCAAAAACAGAGTTTATTTAAACCGCAGAAATTAGCTGCTGCAAAAATTCTTGAAACCATGAATCAAGCAAAAGATATTTACAAGTCGTTGATGGAAGAAGTAAGTCTTGATACTAAGATGTATGAAAATGTAACTTTTTATTTGCCCACTGTCAAAGTTTTTGCACAAGCATAGTCAGCAGTGTTGCAAAGAAGTCCGCAAAAAGCGCAAGTTTTTTGGGAGACCACGCGTTGCTTGCGAATTTTTCTAGATATGACGTTTCAATAAATGTAAAGAGAAGATATTTTGCTTGTATTTGTGTCAATGACGAGATAGATTTTTCTTCAAAAATGTGAAAACAGAATGCATTGCGAGCATTTCTTTATATTTTTCTTTATAAATTCTTGGACTAATATTGAAGTTCGAATTTCCAGAAAAAGTACCTTGAGTTGTGAAAGAGGCAGTGAATGGCAAACATTAATTGCAGAGCTTGTTTGGGGAAAGTACTTGAAAACAAAAGTTGTAGAAGTATTTTTAAAGTTTTGAAATATCTTTATATCTGAAAGGAGAACACTTTACAATACAATTATCCAGACTTGGTTTTGACAGCGATGCGGCAGCGAATATGTCGATCCCAGCGCCTTGGACAGAGCTCATGATGAAAGCAAACGAAAGGCAGAAGCTTTCATCAAATCAGTGGAACAAAAAAAAGGGAAAGAATTCGCTGATAAGTGTCGATCAGAACTCAATGAGTTTCTTGGTGATGCCTTCGAGAGGCTGAAAAGAAAGAATGAAAGCATCAAGGTTTAAAATCTTGGTGATGCTTTGAAATTGGTTGTGATAATAATTTCGCAAACAGTACGTTTTTTTCTGCAGAGAAAAGCTCGAAACGAATTGGAGCAACGCAAGAACAACTCATTCTCTTATTACAAAGAGAACATAGATCTGGTGAATGTTTCTTTTCTGTTGGGAGGGCATGGCAACAACTGCGAAAACAAATTTTTATCTAAATATGTGTAGGAAACAGATAAATATTTGGAGAACAATGATCTGCGCAAACTACATGAGCGTATTCAGTCGATGGCTTTGAACGATTTCTCACGAGGATCAAAAATACCTGAGGACGACTTTAACATGTTCAAACAACAGCTGCAATGTGATATACAACAATACTATTTGCTCATTCATGAAAAAAACGATGAAACCAAGGTAGGCATAAAAAACGACCTGATTTCTTGTACTAAACTAACTAATAAGTATTGCCAATACATACCATACTATATGTATGTTTGATTGCACAACTTTGTTTAGACTTAAGAATATCCTTATGGCTGCCATCTGATCACGTTTCCATGATTGTCTTTTTAAGCCGCAGCGGCGCTCTGTAGAGCATTTTCAGCCAAATTATCCAACATTGACCCAAATTCATATGTTCGTAACCTGGCTCACTCAGACTCACTCATATCTGGCGCAAGCAATTTCGAATGCCTCATTCCAAATTGGTGTTAGAGCAGAGCCATTACAATCAATTTTAATTCGCGTCTGAAATAACTATACTACGTTATACATCTAGTTAAATTTTCAATAAAAATAATATATCACTTCATCAGTTTTATCGTTCACACATACGTTTGGCATCCGTTTTGGATTGATCGTATGGTTTAGAACGAAGCACTTGGCATTTAGTGGTGTGGCAACTGAAATACTTCCATGATCTTTATCTCAGGTCTGCTTCACTGTTTTACGCAATTGTATACTTTTGGCAATCGCTCATTGTGCTGGGGCACTTCGCCTCGATAACCGCAAGGTTTTTCGGTGTCCCGGCTGCAAGGTTTCACTTGTTTTTTTTTGTGTTTTATGAATAACTACGACTCTAGATTGTTAAAATGCCTGTTTCTATCCACGTCGCCGATAGCTTAGTCTCGTGTGTGTTGGGGCGTGCATGACTGCCTCTAGTGTGTTGAAGTTACGCAGGTGCCTTACTTTCTTTTATATGTGAGCTTGCCATAGCTTGTGGGTCTTGCGGCTGAAATCAATAAAAGTGTCAAAACTGTCGCGAACACATGAAACATATATTTAAGAAATGCTGCTATTTAGCCTCGGGTTCAGGGTTGAAAATCAGTCAGTTGGTAAATTGGATCTTCATCTTTTATTCTGCAACAAAAATGAAGCATGGCAGTGTAAAGGACAGCCATTCCGGAAAACATGTCAATATGCGGATCGTGCAGGATTGTTTTCTATACTATGCACTGTGACAAGCACGTTTGGGAATTTAATTAGCGCTTTGGATGGTTCATTATCTGCAACAGAGGTTCCCAACCTGAGGTACATGTACCGGACGGGTACATAAAAGGGTCCATTTAAGATTAGCAGCAGAAAGAAAAATATATTTATGCATTATTTTTTCCGAATTTTATGCATGTATCAAGGAATAGGCATTTTCAAAATCCATTATACGCTTATCTATGATTAATCACGATAAAATATTTTGTCATGGGACAGTTTAAGTCCACATGTTCGTCTGTCGAAAGGCTGAAGGGGTGGCCAGAGAAAGGTAGGGAACCTCAGATCTATAATCCGTTGTAACATAATTTTAAAGGTGAAGCTGTCTTTCTTACCTGTTGAAAAAGCTGTTCGGTCATTGGACATTGTTGTGCTTTCATAAATCTGGTTTTGTCTGTATTTACTGCAGGAATATTTAAGAGTTCTAGATATCTCTGGTTTACTGAAAGATAAAACAGCTTTTAGTGTTCAATGCAATTACAAGAAATCAATGCAGAACGTTTTCCACTATGTTTTAAAATTGTTTTGCAGTTTTTCCATGTTGTGAACCAATTTCGTTTTTTATCTTCAGAAATATCTTGAAGAGAAAGGCGAAAAATTGGTGCAAGAATTGAAGGAAGAGTATTATAAAGAGATGAACCAGGTAAAAATGGTGGATGGGGATTATGCTACTGTACAACTACTTGCGCCAATGAAACAGCATGCTTTTGCGTGAAACGTAACGGTCAGAGCTGTTCAGTAATTCATAATTGCAGTGTGGCCGGAACCTCTATTTATGGGGAGGATAGAGGATGAAAAATGCTTATAAACAAGCCTGGGCAGTGATTAATATCAGTAAGATGTGTTGCAGTTGACTGCATCGCCTTGAACTACTGAGGCAAACACAAAAGAAAGATGGTAATTCGGGGCATTAAACTAATGGGGATGCAACCAGCAGCAGTAGAGTTCCCTCCACGAGTTCACTCTCTGCTTACACTCGTTACCGATTTCAACCATCAATCGCAATTGCAGTATCAGTAGATCACCCATCGACTTCACTCAACTACTACTAGGTTGCACTATCATTATATAGGTGTCGTGCAAATGCGAATTCTACTAAACACTATCTGCAGAAAGCCAGGCTTTAATTCACTAAGGACACCGCTCAATTATGGAGCTGAACAAGCGAACAGTGAAACTCTGAAACAAACACAACAGCGTAACTGATCAAATGCTTCCCAAGGCGGGCAAACTGCACTAAAAGAACACTTTGCAGTATTGCATTACGAGACCGCAAGCACAACGCAACAGCCGCGGGGCGAACACAGGGGCACAATTAAGGATTGCAAGATTGCAGGCGCCACTACGTGGAAAGGACAAGGTAATCATACATTCACCACAATCCTCCCCGATAAGTTTAGAGTTCGGTACGACAAACGTTCATGAGAGCACAAAAAAACGTTAATGAGACACATAATCTCCAAAACGATCAGGGGGCCGACGAGTTCTAGTCGACCTCCGAAGACTCGGCGCAGGTTGATCGTGCAGATCAACCGTTTGATTTGT
>Ga0210059_1007180_pt1 | contig 17745 bp, 12 predicted proteins | sample Ectturendosymbi2_FD_188042 | JGI IMG/M metagenome (GOLD analysis project Ga0210059, IMG submission 188042) | Ecteinascidia turbinata endosymbiont from Florida, USA - Sample 2 (SPAdes) (version 2) | ecosystem: Host-associated > Tunicates > Ascidians > Unclassified | place: Key West, Florida... | reverse complement strand
AACTTCAAAGATAAGTCTCCGCTGGCTGCTATGACTTGTGAAAGCACACAGCCTACTCTCAATGCAACAACCCAGTACGGTACATTTGTACTAGCAGTCATTCAACTCTTCGCAGCATACAATTGCAGGAAAAGATCCACGATGATCAAGTAACAGTGTTACAGAAAGTCAAATTACACTTGCGAGGGCGTCGTGCAATCTCGTGGCGTATCTAGAGAGAAGGTCGTGACATATCTAGAGAGAAGGTCGTGGTGTATCTAGAGAGAAGGTCGTGGTGTTTTGCAAACATGCACAGCACCACGGAGTTCAACGCTAATACACCTGCGCAGATGTGACAACAATAGTTATCCCTGGCAACCACATAGATGCCGCAGCAAATACAACAAACAAGTTTAACACAAGCTAAGCTGATACTCTGACAGTCGAGTTCACTACCCTTATTGCAATGATCACTGTTACTTCAACTTAACGAAGTAGCACAACGGCCACCTAACTCTAACATGGCAAACAAAGAACTCAACGTGTCGTTGTGAGCAAAGGAACAAGGCGACAATGCTCCGTCCCAGCATTCCAGGGAATGCGCTTGATTAACTGATTAAGCGCCGTGGTTTGAGTGGGTGAGTAATTGATCAACCATAACAATTAATGCATCACAATACACAAACTAGATACACATTCAAAGTGAGGAAACCTCTGCCAAGTTCTCTCAACAGTAGTGCTCAGCAAATTGCACCAAAGCATAATATACTCTATCTGCAAATAATGTGCAGCTGTTCATTCTATTTTGTAAAACTCCTCGGCTGAGTTTACTTACATTAATTTCTAAAAGTTCATTGAGATCCCTTTCTGGTTTTTGATTCATCACATTGACACACAAACATTTAAAACTGATGCTACTAAACATGAACCATGTGGTGGGCCACCACTAGTTGTAAAGACAAGGGGATTGAATGAAGACTTCTGAATGTCAATCACTCTTTACTTGTACTTACTGTACCCTTCTCTTTTTCATGTTGTTGGTAGATCTGTGCCAGGGACTTATTGGAATAAGACTGTGAGGTAGGATGTGTGATCCTTTATGTCAAAGAACATTTTCTCACAGCTATTCCACAGTACTCTTGCAGAAATATCCAACCTTGCATTGTCAGCAGTGTTGACTTTTCTTTCAAAATCATTTTCGTTGATTGGCATAAATGTGGGTTCTATTTGAACATCTCTACAAACCTCTCTCATTGAGTTGTGCCTCATTGAAGTGTAACTGCCCAGATTACATGAGGCTGTAATCCACAGAGTTTGTCTTTCCACAAGCAGTGGGTGGGTATGCCCTTTACCTTCAGACCATATCTCATGCAGATATGGCATCCGTGAATTCTTGTTTGTTTAATGCATATCCAATTGCTTTAACTGGCAAAGCTGACAACTAAGAAGATGACCCTTTTTCCATTGATCCTTTTATAAGAGTCAGTTCCTCTAATAGTTTTTATGTCTATTTCGGCATTTTGTGTTCTGTCATATTCAGCTTTTCATGTTTTTGGTATACTGCTGGCCTGAGAGGTTGCCTTTGAGATGAGTTTTTCGTTGTAAATTCGGTCTGTTAGTTTTGCAGTGATCAGAATGGAGTTCTCATATTCTGTCTTGGTAAATTCCTGAGGATTTGCCAAACCTTGCCCACCATGCCTGAGAGGAAGAGTTCTAGTATTTGTCTTTCCGCATCACTTATCTCTAGTCCTATCAGAGCAGGAATTAACTGATCTCTGATGGCGTTTCCCAGTGGTTCAGATAAATTAGTTGCGTCTAGTACTGTTCTTTTGAAATGGCTCCACCTGAAGCATAATCCTTTGGTGAATGCTGAGTGTGCTGCTTGTGGAACATCTTGCGTGTAATTTGATAGCAACTGAAGGTCTTTTACCCAACCCTCAACTTTGTTTTTCATGTATTATTCCCTGAATGTTTCTGGCCGATTACTGCTCCAAGGTGGCCTTTATCTTGTCCGTGATTTTGATCCTAATGTCCTTGAAAAGTTCCTGTGCAGATTTCTTTGAACTACTGTCTTTCATTATGAAGATGGTCTTTGCAGGGTTTGGGCAGTACCTGAAGTCTGGTCCCTTGGCCTGTAGGCAGTGCTACCATTTTTTAAGCCTTTCAAAGGTCTGACTGCAGAGCTACTGTCCACAAAACATACTTGTTTCACCTTATCATTTGCAGTTTCATTGCTTAGTGCTTGTATCAGTGGTTGTGTGGAGATGGCATACATTGCCATTGCTGCATTGTCCCCTTGTGTTACAACCTCTTGTGACATTATGTGTGCCCCATTTTCCAGATATAGCATGGCAGGAGTGTTGTAGCTGTTGTGTAGGTAAGTGTACATGGATGGACAGTCTTTTGATGTTTTCTTGAGTGACTTTGCTGTTGAGTTGGTTAAATGCACTGTCTGCATGAACTAACAGCAGGCATTCACTTTTTCCACCTTTTGAAACTTTTCTTTACAGTGTGTAATGCTGCTTCTATGCCTGATTCTAGTCAGGCACATGTCTGTAGTGTTCACGCTGCACAGATCTGTCTTCCTTCAACAATGTTGTGATTGTTTTACTAATGATTCGAGGTAGGCATTCACCAACCCCTACTGGCCTAATGCCGTTGTCTTTTTTCTTTAGTGGAACTAGTCTGCAGAGGAACAAGTTGCTCCAGATCATAATCCCTGGGTGACCCTGTCCTGACCTCCTGATGGACCTGTGGTTTTTGTTTGTGAAACCAAAAGCTGCTGGTTGCCCCATTCATGCTGCAAAATAAAACTGGTTGGCCATGATCTCTATTGTTGCTTGCTGCCTGCTACTCTGGCTTTCCAATCACATCAGTGGTCTGTTTCAAGTGATTTGTTATGAGTGTTTTGTTTTGAACAGGTCTGTTTTGAATGGACACCACAATATAGGATATTTTGTTCACATTCACAATATTGTGTAATTCATTGGTTACAAGCCTATGAAATGCTGTACAACAAGTACAAGTGTTACAAAACAAGATTTTGAAATATATGACTTTTACTAATAAAATATAAAGTTCAAACAATATTCTTAGAATATTTGAAATTCCTCATGTACCATCTTAACACTTTGAGAGCCGGCACACGATATATTCGTACTTTGATTTCGGCCTAGAAAACAGCAGTTTTCGGTTGCCTTACCAACGCCCTAGCTCCTCCGGCGATTGCGCTAGAGAGCTGTTCAAGTGCTGAAATGGATTGGGCAGTCTAGTAGATTGCACTTTAAAAAAAATTTTTTGGTTGGGGAGTGCGGATTTTTGTGAGTGACGTCATAAGTGAAGTAGTTTTGGGGTCATTTTGGCTCATGTTGCCTGGCCTAGGGCCCAACCGCTAGGCCAAAGTATTTCTCTGAAGTTTTCATTAGAAACTAGGCTCAAGTCAGAGTCTTTTGAGCCTTTGATCAACTTTCTAGCGTTTCTGGTTCAAAAGTTATTATCTAAAATAAACAAATTAATTAATTAGCTAATTAGTCAAATATTCTTACTAACTTACATCATAATTTTTGAACCCGAAACCCCAGCAAGTCATCCAAAGTATCAAAAGACTTGGATTGTAGCCTAGTTTCCAGTAAAAACTTCAGTGAAATGCAACCACCTAACGGTTGGCCTCCAGGACCAGGCTAAGTGGGCCAAGGTGGCCTAAAAGTCCTCCACTTATTACGTCACTCACAAGAAACCCCACACCCCCCAAGCAAAAAAATTTTTTTCGAGTGTAGACTAGAAGACTTGCCACATCTTTTGACGCTTTGACCAGGTCTGTAACCTGAACAGGAGTGGAGAAATTCCCGCGCAAAGCCACGTGCGTTTAAGTGTTTTTTTCTGAAAATCCCCGAAAGCGGCTGGACGCCAAAGTGTTAATTTGTCAAAGATTATGCACAAGTATAATGCCAATATTCTGCCCTCTTCTGCTAAGTTTTGAAAAAAGCGCACAGGATCCATGATTATGACACAAGGCAGCAAGTATCACAAAATTTTCATCATTGACATAAGTGTGTTAGAACTGATTATGGCAAAAATGTTGAAATATGTAGGCTACTTGACCTTGAAATATGCAGGCTACTTGACCCATTGGATGCTACAGCATTGTTTCAAGCATTACAGTTATGTTAGCAAGTGTTTGTGAAGTTATTTTTTTACTAGATCTGTAAATATATTGTTTTTGTTGTGTGTTTTCTTGTCAAGTATGTCTTTACTTATTTTCACTTGATGCAGTCATTTGTTTGATTACACTACAAAAATATGTAAATGCTTAATTTCATGAAGACTCTGCAGCAAACGTTGATAAAAAAGATATTTGTTGTGCTGTACGCCTTCATACAGAGTTTGTACATGTTACCATAGTGTTCAAAAAAGTGCAAGTAAATTTCATACATGTATCACTTTTTTATCAAGACCTGTAAATGACATTGTTTCCTCTATTGCGATTAATTAACATATATGCTTGTTTCCGCTTCACACAGTCAATGTTTGGCTTTGTGAAGCTGCTGTATCCTAATGTTCCTTTTTTTGTCAATGGTTCTTGCCTTACATTTTCTTTGTTCCTTATGTATAGTACATGGTTGTGAATAAGTTAGCATGAAGGGATTGCAACTAGCGCATCAAGGAAGAAGGAATTTTATCTGCAGTACATGTGCATCATTTTTAGGATTAGGTACGACAACAATTGTTCTGTTGCAGTTTGTGCACCTCAGGCCTTATACAAATATAATTCTGACTGAGGATGTGTAATTTTATGTGAAATTGATCTCCAATTAAATATTTGCTGATCAATTCCTTGCGTATCCCCATTGTGGACAGGCTTGATTGGTTTAAATCAAGCAATAAAAATAAAAAATCATGTCGTTTTAGAGCTTTGTGTGATGTCTATGACACATTTGATTGGCATTCTAATAGGTTTTCACATAGCCTATATGTACTTTATTAGTGTAGACAGCAAAGAGTTCTTATAACCACATAGCTAAAACCACTTGAAGTTCTATCAATCGTAGCAACTGTAAGGTCACAGATTCTGTGTCATTTAACTGCAAAAATGACATGTGGATTGAAATCATTAACCCATGCAGATTCAGAAGTTACACCTATTAGAATGCCGTAAGTTTGAAAGTGTAGACTGGCATAAAGTGAAAGTTGCATTTAAATTTTATCAAATATGAAGGCTGTTGACTGTAAGCATAGTTATAGAACATATTTTTGATTCATGAAACAGATATTATAGATTTTTAACATTTTATGTGTATGCTGTGAGTGTCAATGAAATTATTGAACTGGCAGTTCCAGTATTGACGTTTCAATAAATATTTCATTTCACACACCGGTATTGGTGTTATGAACTTATTTGCATTGAAGGATATTGTGTAAGTGCAAAAAAGTTTAATTGAAAGTTCAGCTATTTCTAGTCAGGGTGGATTGATTTAAATCAGTGATAAAATAAAAAAATCAAGTAAAAATTATACGCAATTCTGAAGCTTTGTGGTTTGTAGGACACATTTTATTGGCATTCTGATTGGTTTCACTTATTATTAAAGAAGGCAGAGACTTCTTATGACAACACAAGTTGCAAAAGGGTCATTCCATGTCAGGCGATCCAGAGCTACATATCTGACCGTGAGCAAAATCCATGAAATTTCATAAACAGAGAGATCTCATCATTCTGATTTCAAAACATTTTGAATTTTTTAAATTGGACCAGTATTCAGAAATTTACAGCTGGTTGAAATTTGCAGTGTTCCCATTTGATTTTTGCGTATATTTTTTGTGAATTTGGTGCTCTGACATAAAAACCCTTGTATCTTTTTATCTGCGACTATTTTTAGCTGGAAATTTGTGGGAATGTGTCAGAAGGTGTGTTTATTAAAAATCAATCATTGGCCCTTTCCTCAGGACCTTTGGACTTGTACAAATCAAGGACAAGTTAGACATAGTTTTTGTCTGCGCTCATGCATGACCATATTACAATTGCTTATAACTCAAAAAGGTCAACTGGTATGAAGTTGATTCTTGTTTTATTTGAAAGCTATAGAGTGGAAGATTTTTTTGGTTTCTGGAAACCTTTGCTTATTTGCCTATTCGATATGCTTTTTATCATTTAAAGTAACTAGGGGATTTTGACTTATAATTAATATGTGCACTGGAGCAAGCTGCAGTAATACTTTCTATTCTCAACTTTTATTCATTTGTTTGACATGATGCATGTTTCTGATAGTAAGTTGAAGATAAAACAGTTTTCAGAAGTTTGGTCATAGCAATTCCATGTATAACAAATGGATAAAAATTGTGTTTTATGAGCTTTAATTAAATTTTTTTCTGAGGTGGTGTCCTATCTATCAGAATCTCTCCAAAATGCAAAAAATAAACTGTTATATAAAATCATAACTGCCAAATGGTAACAAACAAGATCATGCCCTAAAAAAATTAAGAGATTAACCAGGGAAAGATTAAACAAGGGCACTTGTGGGGTCAATCTGTGACATCAAATTTCAATGTATTATGTTAGTTTTTCAAGTCAAGTTATTTGCAACTCTTGCAAGAGGCAATGCAGTTTCATTTTACCAATCTTATGTTATCAAGGGTACACAAAACGTCCACCACTTTCATCCAATTTGTCCAATGCAAAATAGAATGAAAGGAATAGTCCCGTTTGCACTTATTCTTTAGTAGTGCAAACTTCAATGAATTATCAACTCAAACCTATATGTTAGAAAAAAATTGTTGCAACTGTGTATAACAATACATAGTACACTGTCATAATGCAAGATGTTGGCCAGGAACAAGTATGCTTCAATACAGTTTATGCATCCTAGTGGAATTTCTTCATTTTTTTGGCCACAAAAAGATGATTTTTGCTGGATGCTAACAGAGCTACCTTAATTGCACTATTGAAAACCACAGCCAAAATCAGTCGTGGCTACTACCATGTCTCTTCAAGGTCAATAACAAAGATAATGAGGAGATTTGAGGAAATTAGCTCTGTTAATGCTGCTATCTGTGGACACAAAATAAATAGTTCACTGCTCATTTACCTTGTACACTACATGAGGTTGATGTTGAAGAATTTCATTGCTGTTGAATTGCTTGTACCATGCATGTCGAGCATAAGGGCAACCATGAAAAATTTTCGGACCATATAAAGATAGCAATTTTTGTAAGTCAATAAATTTAACAACAACTTTTTTGATTCGACAACTTTGTTGGATTATTTCCAGCGATGAAGTCTTGAGACTTGGTCTTGAGACCTTTTTTATGAGTCTCAGTCTTGATCTTGAAGGTTTCAGGTCTCATCTTGCTCTCAAAGGCTACAGGTCTCGGTCACAAGCCTGTTGTCTTGAAACTGTCAATATTGCAAGGATATGGCTTTGTAAAACTTCTGTAATTCAACAAGTTTTTCTCTGTTGTATTAGTAAGTAAGAAACAACCAAAACAGATTGGAAAAATGCCAGAAATTTGAAAAAATTCAATTTAAAGTGGTGATGATAATATTTTTCAAAATTAAATGCACAAATTTTGAAATCTCTAGTTTCAGTCTTGAAGTTTTAACAAGGTGTCGGTATCAAAGGTCAGTCTTGACTACATTTTTGACTGATTATTTGACAAAACAGAAATAATGCCATCTGAGGTATGTATCAGACAATAATGTATGGATGAATTTGAAGCAAAAACAACTGTCATTGTGTATGGAAATAAGATTTATGTTTGTATCAAATCAAGTAAGATATTTGGATCATGCAACTCTGGCTTTTAAATTGAATGGAATTATAAAGATAATAATCAGTAATTACAAATGAGAAAAAGAACAAGTTTCTAATAAGTATATTGTAAATCAGATTACATGTTAGAATTCACAATGGTAATTTTCCTGACCATGAAGATAATATATGCAGATTATTGTTATATTTGTTTAAATTTCAAAAATTAAAAAAATTAGCAATATTGAAAATTGATCCTTTTTTTAATTTTTGCACATTTTTCAACATGTTTTTAATCTTTAAAAAATTTGTTGAGGGTTTTGAGCATACTTTTGTTATTTTTTATTATTTTTTTTTTAACTAAATGTTAAACATTTATTAAAATTTTTTTTTATCAAACAAATAAAATTAAATTAGATTTAATTAAAATAATCAAATTAAATTAAATTCAATTAAAAAACATTTAGTTAAAAAAATTAGTTTTTTTAATTTCATAATTAATATTTTTTAAAAATATTTTTGATTAAAAAAATTTTTTGAGTGGGCATATGTATATCTACTATTATATAAACAATTTTTTTTGCCTGAAGATCGAAAATAAGCATGGATGACCAAGATACAGTAGTATCTCCATAACACCAGCCCTTACATTAAAATAATGAAGTCGATTAAAGTTGCACTATTTGAGTTATAGGTATTTGAAATATCGTCATGCTTGAATGCACATGAAAAACATATAACAACGATTAACCAGGGTTCAAAGATCACCAGTGAAAAACTTTCTGTGTTGTTTTCTTCAGCATGGAGCCTTCCACTTTACTGCAAAATATTGAATGAAAATATTCAAGATAAAGGAGTGACAATCAATTGAAGTTCTAACAGCAAAACTCCAAGAATTTTTTGGTCCAATTCTCTTGAAAAACATCAAAATTTCAAATGTTCATAATTTCGGAAATACAGGCCCAATTTTAAAAATTCCAACTTGGTTGAGCTCAGAAGCCTGACATCTTTCCCCTCATAAAATTTCGTGAATTTTGGTGAGGGTCAAATGAAAAATCCCCATTTTGCTGGATCACCTGATATGGAATGACCCAAAAACAATTAAAGTTTTATCAATCATAGCAACTGTGAGGATTCTAATTCAGCTAACTGCAAAAATGATATGTGGACTGAAATCGCTAACATTGCAAACTCAGAACTATCAGAATGCCACAAGTTTGAAAGTGTAGGCTGGCATAAAGCAGGCTTGTAGCTAGGTTTTGAGGTTTGGAGAGCAAGATAAACTGTTAGGGGACTAAGATTTTTTTTATTGTGGTAATTGTTTAAAACAAACTTCTCTGGGCACAAAACAATATTTCGGGGCACAAAAAAATTCAGCGACACTGCCCTGAATGCCCTATGGGCCAACATGCTTAATTTTAGTCTGATTTCCAGGTACGATACATTCTTACACCAGCAGTGAATGTATTAAATCATTGATTCCATCTAATATTGGTTTGTCTGATCACGCAGAGTTCAAATACCTGAACCCACTTAAGAGCTATAGTACTTCAAGGAATCTTAATGCAAAAACTTGGATCACTAGACCATGGGCAATGAGCTTTTACAATCGGAAAAATCCACCTCATCGGAATGATACTAGTGGCAATGCTGTCCTTTACTATGCTAAAGGAAAATGGCTTGACTATGGGTAAATTTGATTTTCTAATACTGCTTGCATATGCATTGTTTAAGCTTCCAATTATTACTCGTGTCGTGCTTTTGGTAATCAATCAATCAATTGTATTTTAGTAGAAAGATGTATCTTTTGTTGGTATTTTTTCAGTATAAATTTTTTTTAGTTTTTTTTTTAAGAAATGTATTTTAATTTTTGTTAATTTCTTTTCAGAAAAATAAATTGTATTTTAGTAGAAAGATGTATATCTTCTATGTGTATTCGTTCATTGATGTGAAGCTTACATACATTGCATATAGCTCGGTTATTTAATTTAACTAGATCAGGGCTTCTCAAACTATGGGTTGCTAACCCATTTGAGGTTGCAAAGTGTAATTTTTGGGTTGTGAAACAAATTGGCTTGACATATCACAAATAATAATTTTTGTGAACTTGACAAGGAAATTAAAAGTAGGCTTGCAGTGAATCTATTTCTAATTTCTTGTGCATTTTCAGAGGCAAAATCTTGTTTTATGCTGTCAGTTTTTTACTAGGATGTCTTCCTGAGCTATCAAATGATAATAATCAACCAAGCACAAGTTATGAGTTGTTACATGATTGTTTTAACGTGTTGACAAATATTGACCTTATTAGATTCACTCCGACATGAAGGCATGCTTCTGTTTAGAACTCTAGGCTTAACTTTAGTCTAAAACTATGCGGTGTGCTCTCAAAGCAGAGAAAAGCTTTCAGTTTGTAGAACACAGTTTCAGAAGCACTTTGCACTTTAAGGAAAAGTTGGATCTACAAACCATACACAATTGAAATTTCAGGAGGCCATACATCTGTAATGCCCAGGATAAATTTGCAGAGTTATTGATGACAAAAGTTTGCAACTGAAATTTTCAAAACAGAGTTTGTCATTTTTTGATAAGAAAAAGAAATGAATGCCCAGTCAGTTCTATATCTAGCTATTCATAAACTCTTAAACTTTTGCACAACATATGTGTGTTCAAAGTGATACTCTCAAAATTGATAATCATGAAGTCCAAAAACAATCTTTTTTGAAAAGTGCTATGAATTTCCTTCGTCCTGCATTGTTTGTATCAATCAACGAATGGATAATCTGTGTACAAATTTTCAAGCCCATCAATCCCAATGGTTGTGCTTGATAACAAAAAAAAACGTTAATTTTTTTGCCTGTTTCAACTATGTATTCGTGTTGTTACTGTGCAGTCACTATCGTGGACTGTGTGCTTTTGCAATCCATCAAGGGGGTTGCATAGAAAAACGTTTTTCAAAATGGGGTTGCAGAACAAAAACGTTTGAGGAGTCCTGAACTAGACAATCTAACTAGGTTGTATTTGCATGCCCCAAATAAGAATAGCGCAGTGGAGGTGACGATAAACAATGGAGAAATTGACTATACGAAGCAGATTCACATTTCCGTGTAAGGCTACAACGTGTACAATGCTGCACTACCACATGCAACCTTTTTTCCCCACATGAGCAGTATGTAGATCCCAATTAAACTGTAAATCTATTATAAATTTGCATCTGATACTATCAAAGCCACCTACTTAGAAATCTTGTACATGCGAATATTCTTGTGCTTTAATTAACTTAAGGTGTTACTGTCATTATAATGATAAAACTGAAAACCGTTTAAGAATTTTGACTTCAATGCACCCAAAATCATGTTGGATTTCACTACTGCAGGTGATTGATAAGCTTGACTGAACATTCATTGTGTTACTTGTTGGTAGGGCCTAATTGTAAAACACGTTTATCACGCTATAAATTATTTTGCGTGTATTTATTTTTTGTCAACCATGGAAACATCATTAAGATCAATTTCTTTCAGTCATGGTTAAAATCGATTTTGTGTATAAGCGATTTTACTCGTGTGGTTGTTTGCTTGATATTTTTGCAGAGAATTGCACATGACTAACTTTTTTCACTTCTGTTAATTTTGAAATGTCATAATCTTTCCCATGGTTGTGGGTTGTGTCATAATATATTGCACCACAGTCATCATGATTTACATTAAAATAAATTAATCTTGCATATATAAGAAATTGTCTTCATGTCTCTCTTTTAAGCAAACCAGGATTGCTCCAGAAGGACAGTTTCTTTTCGTCTAACATCAGTGGAGCGGTTTTGTAAGGATAAAATTAAATTGTTTTCACCTGTTTGTAAGTCACGATATTTGTAGTAATGCTTCTATGGGAAAGTGTGGTCATTTGGCAATAATAACAATTTTTTCTTTTGAAATCTAAATTTGTTTTGGTGTACAATGATCAACTTTGCATTGATGCAGGGGCGCATGTAGGGGGTCTGTTTGGCTGTCATGACAGACCCCTTTGCACCGCAGGCACTCAGCATTAAAGCCAATAAAATATCAAACGCCACTGCAGGTCTCTAATGCGGCTGTTTTGGAACAGGCAACAGCCTACATTTCCCTTGTAACGCTGCATAGTGCTATTACGAAACACAACGTCCCTGCCTTGTCTAAATAGCGCCTGCGCAGTGACATGAAACAATCCACGTTTTTGAACACTTGAAATTGATATTGCGTCGAACGCACGTGTTTCTGAATTTCCTCCTCTGGCAGTGCCGGCTCTAGTATTGTCAGAATCTCATATACTGCCACGCACACACAGGAGCGGTTTTGTAATATTTCGCTTCATGGCGAGAGGACAATCGCCAATCACGATCATTTTGTTTTACAGTTTCGGGCTAATTGTATCTGCTGTTTACTAGGTTATTACTAGGTAAATTCAGTAAGTTTAGGCTTTGAGCGTCACTCCAAGTAACGTGGGTTCGTGTCCACTGAAAGTATATTTTTATAAGCAATTTCTCATATTAAAAGGCGTGTCAACTAGCCTCAAAAATCGTGGTCGCATTATCTGAACAAAATATCAGTCAAGCGTCGCATTTCGAAAATCTTTTTAGAGTTGAACAGTTGACGATGTTGTTTTCTGCGAAAGAAGTCCTATATTGATTTCAAGTAATTCATTTTCACATTACGATGCAAAGTAATCAGAGCAATTGCAATTCAATTGTTCTTCTCCGCAGTGATTTTGCAAGTATATTTGTAACACCGCCATCTTGATAGACAGCGCGCTCCACAGACGCATTTGTGCAGCTGGTTGTCAGCATCGATTTTAAAGTGTATGTTTGTTCGGATAAACAGCTCTCATTGCTATACGATTGACATTTGCTGAATGTTCGACGAGCTAAGTATCTTTTCAGCGCCATACTAGTAGGAACAAACAGGGATTGTGATGTAATAAATGCGCTGTGCCCGAAAACAATGATAACTTCGAAATTTTTTTCTTAGTTGTTTTGACAATGAGATCAATACCACTTACAAATACAATCAGACCTGTTTGTCCGAACTCCGATCAACCGGAATCCCCGCTATCCGAAAAAAATTGCTAAGAACAGATTTCCCCCAACGCATTTCACTTATTTAATCCGGAAACCTCGCTGTCCGACACTGGCTCGGAATTTAGGAACGGATATGTCATATCAATACAACAAAAACGCTAAGCCGGATTACGCCAACTGTTACTTAGTTGTTTATTAAATCACAATGAACGGGTGAAACTTTTTTTCTACGCACAATGAATGTAACAGTGACAGACCCTGCAGGACGCAGTTACAGGTCTCGCGTATAAATCTCATTCTTAATGCATAGTTGCTTATGTATACGGATCTGCTAATAAACAAAAACAACTGAGAGTTTCATTTGGTCATGTTTCACATGCAGTCTACATATTTGCTTTAAGCTGACAGTTCGTCTGAGACTGCTCTACAGTTTGTTTCTGTTTCCCCTTTGAACGTTCGCTTAGGCCAGACACGTATCCTAGATCCAAAGGTTTGCGGGGGCACAAAACATTTTTAGGGGTCAAGACTTCTGTTTTTGCTATATTTTTTAATAAAAAAATTCTTGGCAAAACAAAATTTGGAGCACAATGAAATTTAGGGGGGATTGCCCCCGAATGCCCACCGTGGCTACAGGTCTGATTCCGATTTCCCGGATACCTCGCTAAACCGACATTATCAGACGAAACAAAGTAGTTTGGATAAACGAGGTCTGACTGTAGTTACCGTATTTTCGGGACCTAGGCGCAGTATCAAAATTTGGCAGTATGACAATTTGAAGGCTGGCTGTTCTTTTTTCATGCATAAAACGCACCAGATTATAAGGTGCTTAAATGAAGCAAAACTTAAGATACCGTAAGTCAAACTGTATTTAATTCCTTCCCAATAACTCCCGAGTGCTGAGTCGCCACTGGGAGTTTAATCTGTCACACACGCCTAATCCGCCAGACACGAATAGAATAAAATAAAAGTTGTACGCGTGTTTGATTCGGCGTGCGCCAATGTAGTCAGGAGTCGCGCCGAGTTACACTATCTGTGGCATGTGCTAGCTACTCTCGTGTGCTGCACATTGCAGTTGTTGGTTTATTACGTCTGTTTACAAAAAATTGTAACTAGTAATTAAAATAAATGATATCGTTTACCACGTAAAACTGGTTCTAGATGAGAAAGCACAACCAGATTCATATATTAGGCGCACCGCATTATAAGGCGCACTTTCGACTTTTGAGAAACTTAAAGGGTTTTAAGTGCGCCTTATGGTCCGACAAATACGGTAATTGCCCTAATTTGTTTGCAGGCAATCATCTCTTACCGCGCTCGCAAAAACCTGTGAGTGAATGTTACGTCATAGAGTGGTTTATGGGGACAATTGTGGAGTGGTATGAGTATTGCCCACTACTTGCTGCAGTCGGAGGGCTGCCCATCCTAAGAAAGGGACGAAGTAACAACTTGGGTTTCTGAAATTTGGCAAAATTGCAAAATTCATTGGTCGATTTCTAGTCTCAAAACAAAATGTGGTTTTATGCTGAAAAGTGATATCAAAAGCTGCCCTTCCGCGACAGACCCCTTTTTTCCAGGCTAGATGCGCCCCTGCATTGATGTATCTGGTCTTTGTGTATTTGATGTACAGTATGATTACAAGGTCATTAATTTTGTCGAGCAATCCACTTTTTTGCCAACTCAACAAAGGTTACATTTGATTTTGAATTTGAAGCATCTCTGAACCAGAAATGTTGTTTCAGTAATCAGAAACCACCTGCAGATCCATTGGATGACTACAAGAGTGTGGAATTAACAAAAGTAATGGACTATCCTGAAGATGATGTTTATCTCACATACAGACACAAACCAAAGCATTGTACACTGATGGAAGCAATTGAACTTTTAAAAGACTATACTGTCCTAGATCTTACAGATCAATCATCATTTGTAATTCTTAAAGTAAAATTGGTTCCCTTTTCTGTTGGAAAAGGCAAACGGGTAAGCAAATAGTACCAGTTACTTTTTAATACCATTATTTCTAGTTGTTAGTTCTGGGGTTCCCAACCTGGAGTACATGCACCCCCAGGGGTACATTTGCCTATCCGAAGGGGTACATTTAAGGTTAGCAGAAGATGAGAAAAATATATTTACATATCATTTATTTCCAAATATAGATATATGTATTACTGAATATTATTACCAAAAATTATATGCTTATTGTTAAATATGTCTATGAATGATAATGATAATATGTTTTGTCATAGGAAATTTTCGGGGTACATTTTCATCTGTCAACATGTTGAAGGGGTTCATGCTTGTTTGTTGAAATGCTGAAGGGGTACATGGCCAGAGAAAGGTTGGGAACCCCTGTGTTAGTTATATTTCCACATTTGTTGCAGTTGTGTGGCTAGGCATATTTATCTTGAGTAGCTTCGTGTGAGGAGTTTTTTAGTTGGGGCTTAGGCAAGGTTGCTCATTTGGAATGAAAATTAGATGGATAACAAACTTTAAAATCTAGAAAACATTTTAATTTGAAAAAAAATAGATCTTCATTTGTGTAATCAATTATTTCTTGTGCATACCCTTTTGTGTAAAGCCAGCAAGAATGGTATAGTGATGTATATTTTTCATATTTGTTATATATGTGGTAGTTTTGTCATATTTGAATGAAGTGTAGAAGTTCTTTTTTCATTTATTTCCAGTTTCCTGTGTTGCAAGTTACTTTTGTGGTGTTAAAGACCCAATTCGTGATATGAGTGAAGTCAAGTGGCATGTGAGGATGTAAGCACATTTAACTTAAAAAGCTTTAAAAAGGGGGAAAATAGATCCGCTGATGTTGTTCTTTACTTACCTTTTTATTTAAAGTGAAACACTTACCTTTTCATTTAAAGTTAAAATCCAGCTCTTTTCAGAAAAAACCTTGGATGTTTCACACGACCACTGTGCTTCCTTATCCGATTGACTACAAAAACAAAGTTTGCGTATTCACTCCTGACGAAAAATTGCAAAAATTGGCTTTGGAGAATGGAGCATTCGCTGCTGGTGATAAAGAAGTCGCTATTGATGTGAGTCTTGATCTACTAGTAACTAATTGTCTCTCAACATTTCGTTAGGCATGCATTCCCACTCCTGCAGTGTTGTCCTTGCGTCACCTCGGGTAATTGGCTGAGTTGACTGGGAAGCTCTTACCACATCGTAGGCCAAACTATGGCTCTTGGGAGCTCATGTGATATTTCTGGGCCAGATCGTGCAACTGACTGTATTGTAAAGCGAAGTGGAAATTGAACAAATTTGAAATAAACTGTAATTAACCCTCTTAATAAAGTATGGATCTTAAGCCAGTGTTGATAGCATCATTTGTATTTTTGACTGTTCTTTTTCTTTGGTATTGTTTTCCTGAAAAAAAACAGGGCCACGCGCAAGTGCCGACAAAGTTAACGTTTGATACCTCTTATATAGTCTAAGACAGCGGTTCTTTACCTTTCCTCTACCACGCCTCCCTTAAGTAATTTGCCATGTTTTTTGCCAAGTAATTGTCGCGCTTTCCCGTTCAAAATCTTTCCATGTTGTGGAGTACATAAGGGCAGGGATCCCCTGGAAATGGAAATTTATTGACTCCCCTTGGAGAGACGTGTCCCCCGGTTACGAACAACTGGTCTAAGGTAATTTACCCACTACTGAAACGTGAATTAAACAATGAAACATTCTTTATATCAGTAATAAGATCATAATATTAAATTTATTAATATAGCCTGCTATATGCAGTACATATATATACTTTTTAGTTAGAGACAGTGATACTACACGCAATATTAACATACACAAATGTTTACATTTGTAAGTAGGTATGCCGCCATCATTTCTCTTAACTTTTTTGTTTTATCCCCTGAAATGAGTAAACGATTAAAACCAATTGGTACGACTTACCAGAGACTAAAACCCAAGAAAGATGCCGGGGCGATATGTGAATATGTAAAGCAGAAAAATAGGAAGAGTAATGATGAGAAAGGTGGCGACAAGCAGAAAAGCAAGTCTCATTATGAACAATGAAAAACAAGACCCATTTCAGTTTGTGAATGTTTGACTGTGATGTTCAAGACGCTTGCTTATTCCTTATATCTTTAATAAGCACGAAACATCTTTAATTTCAAATTTTTGTAAGCCCATTTAAGGGTAGAAAGGGTGGCGGGCGGCACTGCGTAGATGCACTGATTTGTTGTGCATTTTTGACAAACCTGCCCGATATGTAAGTTGAATATACAAAAATTGTTGAAAAATGTTGTTACAAACGCCGCCTCATTAATGTATACCATAACTTCCCATTATGTGGTAATTTCGCGATTAGCGAGATGCTTTCTTGGCTATGTAGAAAATATTTATGTAGAGCTTTGAAGGACCTTAGTAGCGTTGTGGATGCATTTTTTCTTTCTGTGCAGATCTGTAAAGGAGCTCTGGAATGTGACGTGTACATGTGCACTCAAGATTACATTGAAGAACTTGAGACAAATCTTGACTTAAAGCGAATTCTGGGCGATTTGTTTCCACACCGGAGAAGAATGGTGTTTGATGATTTTCTTCCACCTTTGCGAAAGTTCTCCAGTGAAACGGTGTGCGACAATTCTACAAATGATGGCCTGGAAAGCAAAATTATTGTCGGCCAAGTGAGTATGTTGTATTATCCCAAAGCCCAAAACACGCAAATGATTTGATTAAGGTATCGGAGCTTAAAAGCCAACCGAACTTTTTGCATATGGGGCGTTAGTTGGTAGTACAGGGTGACCCAAAAAGATGTGTACCCATGAAAATTTCAATTGTGACTTTGATTAAAAAGCTATTTATTTCAAATTACAACCACACATTATTCAGTTTGTGGAAGACCATTCACCAGAGTTTCAACTATTTCTGTCGATTTTTAGTCAATTTATGGCTTTCCCAAGATGTGTTCCAAATGTCCACCATTTCGTTGCAAGCAAACCTGTACTCGTCTGGCAAAGTTGT
>Ga0210059_1007179_pt1 | contig 17747 bp, 13 predicted proteins | sample Ectturendosymbi2_FD_188042 | JGI IMG/M metagenome (GOLD analysis project Ga0210059, IMG submission 188042) | Ecteinascidia turbinata endosymbiont from Florida, USA - Sample 2 (SPAdes) (version 2) | ecosystem: Host-associated > Tunicates > Ascidians > Unclassified | place: Key West, Florida... | reverse complement strand
CTAGTAATGCTTTACTTTGCGAACAACACAGACAAGTAAACATGAAAACAGACAACTGTTACGTCACAGCTGCTTTTCAGTTGGAAGTTTGTGCGCTCCAGAGTCCTGCGCGGGTTGAAAATTTTTACCCTCTCCCGCCCCGCACCAGCAAGAATTTGAGAAACCGGGTAACGCTCCACCACCCGTAAACTTCTAACCGGCAGACTTTAGACCCTGCATCCACCTCGCGCATGCCCCACTCGCACTGTTTCCGTCCCCCACCTGCCATTGTGCTTCTGAAAACCACTAAAATCTCATGCAACGTGTTTTATCGCTTGTGGAAATTTATTCAGTGGTTCATTTCAGAGCCCACCGAAGCTCATAAAAAAACACTAAAGCAAAAATGTAAAACTTTTTTGTCAACCTTGAGCGTTTCGTTCTTAGCTTAAAAGCACCGTTGAAAAAAAATGTCGTTCATTGATGAACTACTTAAATTTGCTCTTCTGCTATTGACGACATGCCCAGCCGTACAAAACACTCGTTCACTAGCAGTGTTAGTTCTCATCTCCCAGAACCTATTTTTTGCAAGGTCAATGAGAGCTGGAAACTTTAATCTGTGGTCTCGCCACCACTGGAGAATGTTGCTACACCTTAGTACCGCAAGCTCCCTGTAGCTTTTCTTGCTCATGTCACTCACGCACTGGGTCAACATTAAGGGACCCGCACAAAGGATTTCTTATCCCGCGCGCGACCCGCCTCCCACCAAGTTCAACCAGCACCCATCCGGCAAATGCGGGTATCCGCAACCCGCGCAGGTTAACCCACCCCACGCAGGTCATTAGTTCGCACCAGCCAGGGGCGTAACGAGGTTACATGGCGCCCGGGTCAAGAAGCAAGTTTGACGCCCCCATGTTCGAAACTGAGGTCTTTCGGAAGCAAATGTACTGTACTCAAGAAAGTATTTGTGACACTGTTGGGACTTTTCGGCGCCCCCATAGTGACTCGGCGCCCGGAGAATTGCGCCCCCTTGACCCATCTCCCTCGTTACGCCCCTGGCTCCAGCACCTTAATATTTAACATGTGCTTGTCGCCTAGCAGGCCCGCAACAGGAAGGGGCAACTGGGCAATTGCCCCACCAAAAATAAAAAAAACATGTTTATTTGTTACGTACAACAAGTTAACAATCATTTTGTCCCTTCCCCACGAAAATATCAGCTGGTTGTGGCCCTTGCGCCTAGACTGGTGTAGACTCTACATTATCTTGCGGAAGTGCTGCGACATCTGTAAATTGAAGTAGGCATTTAGAGTTTGAAGCGTAAGCGTTATCTGGCAGTTGTAAAAAGATTTGCACGGTACTCAAGGTATTGCAGCATCAAGCATGGAACCAAATATTACAACTATTGTGCAACAAAAAAGCAGTTTCATAAGTCACACTGCAAACATGTTACCGAGAAAGGTAAATGAATAGCTATATACACAAACGTGATTAATGTTATACCTGCTATTTTTGTTTTTTTCAATAGGCAAACTAGTCCGGCCCGTGGACGCCGATAAGATCGCGAATTTGGCCCAGCATCCAAAAAGTTTGGGGACCGCTGCTGTAAAGCTTGCAGTCTCATTATCACGCAAAACGCAACGACAATGATGACGAGTAGCCGAATATTTCTACTGGAAGAGAAATCACAAATTTTTTCGAGTCAACTTGTAATATTTTTATGGAGTTTAATTATGAGATTCATATTCTCTGCACAGATCGCAAACCATTAAAGCTTAGCGTTACAACATAGTCTTGTTTTTCTCGTTGACTGATTTTCACGGACTGAAGGCCCGTATTACAAGCGTTAGCAGCATATAAAAATTGACTCACCAATGCAATCAAACCAAAAAAAATTGCGATTTTTGATGAAACCTAGTTAGCAGCGACTACTGGTGGCCAACGACCCTGATCGCACATTTGACAAGCAGCGACATTCATAATGCCAAATTTAAATCAAAGAAGCAACTTCCAATTAATTATATTCCAGCATAAAAACGGCAAAACTGCCGCTACTAACGACTCGATTTCTTGAACGGAGGCAACTTTGAATAGGCAGTGGATTTAAGCAACACCGTTAACATCTACGCAGTGGGACAAAATCGGTCTCATTAGTACACGAGGCTGCAAATCTTATTGAAGCAAGTACACTCAGATAACAAGAATATCCCGTCAGATTGTCACACGGATGTCTTTATACTCACCTATAGGCAAATAGCGAAATTACAAGGATGGATCACGAACTGGAAAGCGATCCTGTGAAGCCCATGACTGCGGAACTGCAAAAAAGAGTTAAATTGCTTTAACATGTTAAACATACACACAGCAAACTTCGGTTTGGATTCGATTTGACCGACTTTATCCAAATCAGGCGACGATCCAGATTATCCGAAGACAGTCGATTTAAGCCAGACGCTATCTAGATATCGGCAAGACTTAGCAAAATTGAACACTCGACGACACAGCGGTGGAATTCCGTTGAAAGATAACAAAATTTATTGATTAACACTGCTCCTCCAATCTGTTTTTATACGAACCGCGATACGAATAACCAAAAAGTGCTGCGAACTCTGCCAATGTTTTCAGTTTTTTAATGAGTTCTTTACCGCTTTTAAGAGGAATACTCGATTCCAAGCAAACACGCACTAACTAACATTTGTGTAATTTGTTGCTTTCAAAAACTGCACTGCTTAAAATTATTTGGAAGAAATGAGACCCTAAATGAATAAGCTTGACACCACAAAGAGTCACATTTGATCACCCGCTGCACAGCATGGCAAGATGCTAAGATTTTGGGGCATGGGTTAAATGAATAGTGCTCATCAATATATCTACATCTTTCTATTTAGATGCCAGCATTACCAACAAGTCTAATAGATCTTGGTGATTGTACACCTGCACTTGACATGCCAACATTTTCTGGGCTGTGCTGCTGTGTTATAGCAAAGAAACTGGTGACGTGTTGTGATGGTTGTTTCGTCTCCACACTCCATTGTTTTTTTCATGGCTTTCAAGAGGCAGCAACTCCCACACACGAAGTTAATACGCTGTTTCACATGTCCAAGAACTTAATTATTTGTTTAGCGCGCACATTATCTCCGGTCTGCAGTTACGGACACTTACAGTCCGATGGCAGAAACCAAAAGTCTCCCTTGTTGCAACTTTCAGTATCTGTGGATAGAAAATCCTTCGACAGCAATGAATCAGAAACTACGTTTACCGAGCATATTTTTCGTTTGCTGAGAAGGCATAAGCAGTTCTTGCAAATTTGATGGATAACGGTTACAACTAACGTAAACAGTAAATAAACAAGGAGTGTCATTCGCCAGAACAAAAATCAAAAGTACGCAATCATAAGTTCGGACATTTAAGTTTCAACCTTCACAATATGTTTTTCAATTTTCATTTTACTCATAATCACCTCTCAGAGAGTAAAGTTGAGCTAGCATTGCTTTCCAAGCTTGCAAATGTTAATTTATTTGTTTGTGAGCAGACACGAAGTCCATAGTATAAGCACACACACTCTGCATAACGTAGATCGATAAAAACAGACAAAACAGTACGTTTTACAAGGCATTGGAGCCGGCGGAATCACGTAGTTACAGACACTGTGATTACGCCGGCTCCAATGCGCGATAAAACGAGGACCGACAAGTTATCGGAGTCTCAAACAAAAATGAAACTAGCCTCGTGCTTGCGCATGCAAGTCGAATATTAACACAAAACGACAAAAACATAAACAAAGCCTAACGTTATGGTGCTATAGATCAAATTTCAATGACTTCGCTCGGCGCAACCCAACATCAGCAAATACTGGTCAGCGCGCAAATTGCTGTGTGTTACACTGAAGAGATAAGCAAAGCCCGCTACTCTGCTGCCGTCAGTCTTCCTGTGCATATCCTACGAGTCAGTATTTTTCACGAACTTCGCGTATGACTTTAAAAGCATATTAACATTTAAACATGCATAGCAGTTTAACGGAGCTGCGTTTCTAATCAGGTGATAATGGTTTTACTTGTTAATAATATTTTACATTGTGACGTAACTATGTGGGTAAGTAACACGATCGATTAAAAGCAAGTAGGCCTAGCTATTCTTATTGCAAGACTTACGAGCTAGCCAACACAAACGCAGCCGATTTTGAACAAGCATCATCTATATTACTGAACATTAAAATTGACGGTAGAATACTTTATACATAAAATCTTATTCTCAAATGTTTTCAGGCTTGAAGATCGCTACACAGTATGCGATGCGCAGGCGTACCAACCAGGTTGAAAAACACAGAGCAGGACTGGACCAAGCGTGCAATCTAATTAGATGGTATCATAACAATTCAGCCGTCGGGTAATAAGTTGAAGAGAAGCTATTAACGACTGAAGGATTGCCATACACTAAACAACACGCTGGACATACAGTAGCCTTTACGTCAATGAATCTTCTCAGGCCATGCCAAAGTTTTGTTTTGTTGTTATCAACTGTTCTTCACACATTAACAGTGCGCTAATCAATTAATTGATTTACCTGAACTTCAGTATTCCTGGAAACAGCGAGATTGGTCAAGAAAGAGTCGGTAACAACGAGCACGAAGGAGACTAATGAATTGCCGATTAACCTTTTGCTGTACTGGGAGCACACTGGTGTTTCAAGAGAATGGCAACCGCTCGGTCACGCTTCAATAGTTTGATTTTCACATGCTTTCGAGAACAATTTATTTTTACGCAAGATTATTGACGGCCACGTTTAATATTACAACACCATGCTGCTCATGACGGTTTCTTTACAGCGTTTACCAAATTGGAAAAAGCCAGTGTGTTCCATTTAAACTAAGCTTGCCTTTGTATAGTAAATAAAACCAATTATAAACGTAGATCAAGTTTATTCACGTTGTAAGACCAAGTGAGAAATCTTTTGAATTGAGAAAGAGAAAAGAATTGAACAACTGCATAATTAGTCGGCTTCAGCATACGATCCAACTTTTGTTAGCAACCTAGCCCAACTGCAGCTACTTTGAGTAGAAAACAGGTCACCCCTGACTTAACCAGCAGCAATATTTCTACTGACTTGTGAAACATTTTTAAATCAAGTTCTCATGGCTGGGGAAGATTCACATCTCTGCTCCAAATTTTTTGAAAAAAGTAAATTTTAGATTTAACTCAACAAAAAGATCCAAGTTTTTTCTCAGCTTCCTCATTGAACAAGCTCGCGCCACGCTTGCGCTCAGTCGCAAGATTCTTCTACTCACATTGACAAAAACTTGACACAACACGTATCGTTTCATTGTTTGTATACTTTGAAACCTTTTCTTCGAATGCTGCTCAGCAGAAAATGTGGATGTCTGTATAAAAAATTGCTTTACCAGCCTAAAACTCAACCACAAAGCATAAGCACTTTCACAACAAAACAGATAAACGGAGATTATACAATATAGCCAAAGTTTACAACAGGCAAATGTCTGCTTCGTTTTATTTAAATTACAGTAGCCTAGCAGGCTACATTTTTAAATGCAGTACAGTAGCCTGAACCTACGAAAATGAATTTATTCACCGTGATTTTTGTGCTATTCGGAAAACAGCATTCGTGATAAAAGGCCATTTTGCCGTCCATTGTTTTTTTCACAGCAGTGTTGTGACGTATATTTCATTTCCATGACAGCAGTGAACCCATAATGAGACTTGGCTACCACATATTATTGAAATCATCCCCCCCCAAAGTTATCGGCTGGACCCGCCCCTGCTAACGAAGGAAAAAATCTTCACTTTTCATGTTGTAAAAAAGTTTTGTATGCAGGCCCGAAACATTTTCACAAAAGACCGAACCCAGCCCGACCCGAACGGCCCAGACCGACTTACAACTCTTGAGCTAACAGCGAAATTGACATCATCAACGAACAATGAAGCAATTAACCGAGCTACGGCAAACTTTTGGTCATCCGCCTAAATCCTTCAGATTCAATGACAGTTGCCTTCCCACCTCTTCGCCGACTATGCACATTCCTTCAGTTGGTTTCCATAATAATGCAGTATCATATGCTAGTAATGCGCAGGTTTGTTACATCACACAGCTTCACATTTTACATTTCACCACATACAGCAATTAGATAATTGTTTATTTGGAGAATCCACAATCGTACGGGCAACTCTCTCTCTCTGGCCATTCCCGTCGTGTCCGACGATCAGTATGGCGGCGATTGCACTCTGTGATGTACGTTGGGATGGAATACGCTTGTCTGTGTTGTAGAATAGAGCGCCAGGAAGCACTCTCCAGTGTCAGTTTTTCTTGGTTATGTTAAACATTTAGGGATCGCAAAAGTCGATATATTAACAAGTACTTTTCCAGGGTTCCCACACATTTATAAAAATCATTTTCCATACGTTTTCAATACCTTTGCAATACTATAATGAAAACCACGGCTTCCGCTTTTCGTGCACCAAAGTTTTCAATACTAAATTAAAAAAATTAAATACCATTACTTCTTTTCATTTTTTGAAATTCTTAATCATGAAACTCAATTTTGCACATTGCATAAATAATGAAATGCCTTGACTTCAGTAAAATCCTGATGAGATACTTCAAACTTCTTTTCCATTTAGAATTTCCATACTTTTTCAATACTTAATGCATATTTTGGCTAATTTCAATACTTTTTCAAGATCTTGAAAACCGATTTTGAAATTCAATACTTTATCAATGCCGCATGGGAACCCTACTTTTCCAGTCATACCTTAGCACCTGATAGAGAGCAGTTCAAATCCTCTAAAGATGCAGAAAGTCTTCTAGTTTCGATTTAAAAAAATTGAAAATTTCGAATGAGCTTTTTGTGGGTGACGTCATAAGAGGGGTAGGTTTAAGCTTTTTTGGGACGTGTTGTGAGCACCAGCAAATTGTACAGATGGGCTGTTAAGATGTCGCCCCCGCAAAACAGAACTTCTACCGTGATTCATCCGCACCAGGAGACTCGAAGCTCTTTAACAATCGAATAGCTTGTTTAACTGATGCAAAAGAAACTTCTGCATCGAGGTCGTGCAGAACCGGAAGTTGTGGCAAGTGGGAAAGTGCATCCATTGTGAAATGCTCTGGATCAGACAGGTCTTCATCTTTCAATAAACCTTGAGCTGACAGAAGGCAAGCTGTCCTCACAGGGTGTGGTTCTATGGCGGATTTAATTCCATTGTGTACTCCTCGAAGGCCACCAACCAAAGAGCATCTCTGCACCTCTGTGCTGATCTTCGCCCAGAAATTATGGGAGGCAGCGCGATCCAGTGACTGAACATTAGCTTCGGCTGTGCCTATTCTGGCTTTTGCAGCTTTGGTAACCGTATTTACCGTGTTTCGTGCCTTCAGCTACAGCCTGGCCTCACGTCTCGCTTCTACAGCAGGAATTAGAGCATTGGCGCTTTCACGAAACCAATCAGGCTTTTTCCTTTGCCGAAGACCGAAAGCTGACATCGTGCTGCCCATGACGATAGACCTGAACTTCAACCAGGCGTCGTCAACATTTTTTCCGGGGTTATATAGGATTTGTTTATTAAAGAAAAGAGATTGGAATGCAAGATGCTTGAGCTGTTTTTTAATGCTGGGTTGTTGAGGAAGGGCTGTACATTATACCGTTGGGAAAATATTTGCAAGGGACAATACACACATTAAAGCAACGTGCTGCGGACCAGAGCAAGATCCTTGCGGCAGTGCATGCTGCGGACATGCATTGCACGTTCAATTGTCTCCGACGAACAACGATACAGTCCAAGCGATGCCAGTGACGAGATCGTGGATGCGTCCTAGTTACATTGGTGCTGAATGAGCCAGCAAAGGTGTTAGTAAGGGCAAGGTTATGATTGTTGGCAAGTTCAAGAAGTCGTTAACCGTCTTCATTTATTTTACCCACGTCGTGAGGTCCGAATGCGCAATTCACACTGATGCTTCGCCAAGGTCTGCATGTCTATTTCAATAGTGTGGCGATATTGCTAGTTTTCTGGGCGTAGCTCCGTCTTCAACTGTTTGGATTCGAAGTTGTCTAATGTTCCAGAAGGCAACAACGAACACAGAAGAGACGGTCACAGGATGACGACCAGAGGGTGCTCGCCTTTCAGTCAGGGATGTGGAAGCGGAAGCCGGAAGCGGTCCTTTTTCTGTGGAAGCGGAAGCGCTCAAATTCTACCGCTTCCACATAGGTTATTTGAATTGAAGAGTAACTTGGCGAAAAAGTTTTGTCCATTTACCGATGTGGATTAAACGGTGAAGCTGTACTATAAGTCTGAATGAACGTGCGATATCAGTAGAGCGAGAACGAAAAAAAGCAGAACTAGCATCCATGGCGTTCTCCATAGAAGGCCAAGTCATCGTGCAGCCAGTGGCGTAGCGAGGCTAGGTGCTGCCCGGGCCCACCATAAAAGTGCCGCCCTTTCCAACTCTCAAATTTACTTACAAAAATTATAAATGAAAGAAGATCATGTTTCGTGCTTATTAAAGATATAAGGATTAATAAAGCATTTTGAAGATCGCAATCAAACACACACCAACTGAAATGGGTCTTGTTTTCATTGTCGATTATGAGTGTTAATTTTTTTCTGCTTGTGGCCACCCTTTTTTCACTACATTAAAACATGGCTGCTATCTCACTGATGTGCTAGTGACACGCAGATTCGCACTGCTAGTGAAAAGTCTGCAGTGAAAAAGGAAGATCCAGTGTGGAAATTCTTGCAGGCGAATGTAAACTTCAATCGAACTATTTGGTGCCGTCTTCATTTTTATTTGGTGTAGGATTGTATAGGTATTGTTTCGTAGCTATATGACAATTTAACGGCCAAAGAAAATAACACGCAAAACATTCAGAATATTTTAGATATGACCATTTTCTTGGCAATGGCACAGCGAAAGATCTTGCGATCACCTGGTCTAACTCTGCCACTCTACTATGTTTTAAGATACTGACATTGACGCTTGGAAAAAATCTAGGAACTGCGTTCCCACATCTCTTTTTTAGCGCTACACCCCTGGGCAGCGCCTATGAGAGGGGGGGTCCAGCAGGTACATTGTTCCGGGGCCCGACAGCTTCGGAGAGTCCCGAGACTGAAGAAACATGTGAGTGTTGGTTACCAACAAACTGGGAATAATGTAGCGAAATTAATCCTGGTGATTAACTGGTTAGGCCTAAAGGATTTGGTAAGGTAGTGTGATGCTCAGTATTTTAATGTGAATCGTTGGCAGTGCATTTTGCTGATATGATGCATTGATAATTATTAGCAGTAATTATATTTGTTGAACTTGAATGTTTGCCTACTTTGTCGAATTTAAGACATTCACGATTACTGTCCCAGTCTGTCCATTGAACTATGCTTTCCTTTACGTCCTTCATTTTCAAACAAATCTTTTATAAAAACTCTTTCCACTAAACCAAGAGTTTCAAACTAAGAGATACTTTAAGTGAAATTTGAATGGAAACATGCCAGTTCACAATAAAATCTAAGCTAACAACAGTAGCCCTTGAATGTTGCGCGTTTGTGTAAGACAACTAAAAAGTTTAAAATTAACAAGTAACTGTAGTGCAGGGCGCATGTGCTTACAGTGCACCGCAGCGGCGTGCTGTGCATTTTACTGATTGTTAAACTTGCCCCGCAACCAGATAAAGGCTCTAATCGAATGTGAGTTTAGGATCAGCGGACATACCCACAAATCTGACGATTTCGAAGCCATACAGGAGAAACTAACCCCAGTTTTTCGAGACAATGCTTCAAAGCAGTGGTCGCCGGCCTGTGGCCAGTGTGAACTATTTCTAAATGTTTGTGTTAGCTTGAGAATATTCTTGACAATTCCAGCTACAGTAGCATCTGCTAAATGATTTTTCAGCAAGCTTAAACTTGTAAAAAATTATTTGCGGTCTACTATGTCACAAACTCGACTTGTTGACGTAGCAAGATTAAGCACTGAGTCTAGCATTGGCAGACAAGATGATTTTGATAGTGTTATTACAAACTTTGCTAATGAGAAAGCCAGAAAAGCCCTTAGGTAATAGTTAAATGATTTTTAAAAATTTCTTCCTTGGTAAGATTTTGATATGAACATTTAAAAGTCATGCATAAAAAACGGTAATATTGTCACATAATTTGAATACTGGTATGCTCCAACATAATGTTCCATATGATCAATAAACGCGCACATCTCGTTGAAGTTTGATGCACTTTAATTAGCCTAAATTTGTATTTTTTTCAAAATTATTTTGCAAGTCCAAGGGGCCCCAAATGGGTTTTGTTCCGCCTAAAAAGATTTCTCTTGGAGGCCCTGCCCCTGGGCTCCTCCAATTACACGTGCATAATGTTATTCCTTGCCTCCATCCGTTACCAACAGAACCATCGCCGGAAGGTCATAGGGAGGCTTTACGTTTGTTCAGGAACGCTTGACATTCTAAAATTTGATAAAAATCCACTTATTTATAGTGTTTTATTGTTCAATTTGGGAGTTTGGAAATTTGTTTGATGGGGGTTAAGCCCACCAAAGCCCCTTGTGGTGACGGAACTGTGTCAAAAGACCCTGATTTCAAGACAAACACCGGGGTACTTTAGCACATTGGATTTGACACATATTTTTGAGGAAACGTTTCATCAATTTGCTCACTCCACATGTGTCTTTTTAGGGTAGCCTACCAGTCTAGGACTTCGAAACACAAAAACTGAAAAGGGTTAGACCGTTTGAAACTTTATTTAAAACTAATAAAGAAGAGTTAGAAAATTTAAACTCCTTTCAAAATTTAATTTTTATCAACAAAGTGCCGCCCCCCAGAAGGTTCCGCCTGGGGCCCAGCTCTCCTCTTGCTACGCCACTGCGTGCAGCTTACTGATTTTATCGGTCAACGGTCGTTTTCTCGTTTTTGTGGAAGCGGAAGCGGTTGACGAAATAGCCGCTTCCACATCCCTGCTTTCAGTACACGCATCTAGTCGCGCAGCAACAGCTTTTTAGTTAAAGCCCCTGATCTGATGTAGTATATATTTTCTATCATTAATGTACTGTACATTACATAATTGTAAAAGCGCCGAGCGCCACAGCAAAAGTCGGAAACGGATGCTTGCCCAGGGCAAGTGTTCACCTCTGGACCTACACAGGATTTAATCCAACGGAACGCATGAGCATGACGGCTGGAATGCCGTTCGGTTGCCCCGCAATCAGTGCCATATCAGCCATGAGGCCCCTGAGTCACGGGTCTCAATGCCGCTGCAGTTAAGGGGCCCCGAACATGAAAGCTGCCATTCAATGCAGTTACAGCCTGCCAACGCAGTATGATTGTTGCCCAACGTTCAATGCAATATGCAAAGAGATGGCCAGCCAGTCAGTCAGGGACCAAGCGCCACAGTTCCTGAGTTGTGTTACCGAAAACAGACGCATCATACACACGGGCAAAAATGAACGTCACCCCTTCTCTTCCTCACTCAAACACATACCTTTGCTCAGCTAGATTCATTGTAATAACACATATCAACATGACAATGCCCGAACTTAACAGGCCATTTATTGTTTTGCATGTTATTTAGTGAGACTTCTGGTAATTACGTTAGAGCCACATGAAACCGGGCAAAGAGATGCATGCGGATCGCGAGCCGAGGGCTGGCCACCCCTGCAATATGAACACTGTGCGTGCAACAGGAAAAAAACGCATTAAGGGCGCATGTGACATCATGGAAAAATGTTATGGCACCTTATTCACGACAGAGGAAAAGAGGTCACAGTGCTCTCACTTTTAGGTTTTTGACCCAAGAATGGAACTTTTAATCTTTTTAGGGGATTGTTTAGGGATTTTCGTAAACGTTGTGCAGAATGAATCATTTCAGTTTATTTGCAATCATTTCAGTTTATTTTTTCTGTTAAACTGAAATGATTAACAAATTAAACTGAAAAGATTTTTTTCAAATCATTTCAGTTTATTTTGCAATCATTTCAGATTGTTTTCGTAAAAGATGTGCAAAATGAATCACTTCAGTTTATTTTGCAAATCACGTTTGGTTCTATTTTTAACACTTGTCATGGCGCTCCTATTTTATGCGGCACCACCACAGATTTTGGGATTTTTTATGTAAAACAGTTTTTTTTGGTGCTGTTCTTGGGATTTTTGGAGTTGCATTTGCGAGAGCCCTGGCAGGGCAAAAGCATGTTACGACGGTAGTCTAGCGGCCTCAGCTAGAAACGATAACTTCGTAGTGAAGGTTGTCTTTTGAGTGTTGTGAGAAAACAGTGTGCCTCGTACCTGAGATTAGGATATCGTCAGGCCGGTAACCAGCTTGGGATACCAGGAGGGGCGAACAGGTTTCTGAGAGGGGCCCAAATTTTTCCAAATATGTCCAACAATTTTAAACGATGTCCAACACATTTGTCCAGGGGGGCAGAAAATTTTCTAGGGGGGATTCGCCCCCTGCGCACGTATGGTTACGGACCTAGATATCATATTTCAGGCCAAAATGCAGCGGCAATACAAAAGTGGAGCGGCTAAAAGGAAACTCAAGAGTAGAGCAAGAAAAATGAGATGAGCAAATTAAGAAAAAGATGCCATGTTTGCTGACATGGGTTTGAGACAAGCTAGATCACTAACATTAAACGTAAAAAGCCATCATTGGATGAAGATAAGAATGAGTACAATAAAACTAACGAAACCAAAATAACGTCCATGTCTAATTATTAAATCAGTGTATCTGTAAATGAAAGCGATGCCAATGTTAACGTTTCACAACCACCAGAAATTCTCTAAATTTGTTAAGTGATGTGTGGACAAAAAAAACAGGGAGATGAGTCGCACGAAACATTTATGCGTCGCCTAATTCAGGAGAGAAACCTGATATCACTTTTTCTAACACTGATATTATTCTGCGTATAGATCTTTGTTTAATGTGCTCAAACTGCAGTGGTAGAAGGTCATTTTCGAAGCTGAAACGGATGAAGAATGACCTCAGGTCATCTATGCCACAGCAACGTTTAAATCATTTGTCGCTGATGAGTATTCAGAGCGAACTATTACGGAAACAAAACTCTGACAAGCTGATACATGAATATGCTTGCAAAAAAGCACGCAGAATACTATTATAGTTTGAGCGTCTACCGTGGTGGGAAAAACTGAGAACGTTTTCGTATTCCTGAGTTTATGGTAAGAAAAACGTTTTCGTTTTGCATATCTACCCTTTTCATTTGATGCTGCAGAGTGTGTTATTTCGCGTGATGAACACGAGTTTTATGGGGACACCATGCGACATTGGTTTATATTGAAAAGATGGGGGCCATCGAAAAAGTGTGCCTCAGGGGCCCTAGAAGCCCTATCTGGCACTGCCCGCAATAAAACACTTAAGATGCCGGTACTGCCACTCACAACTGTAGGTGCTATGAGAGTAGAGTGACGTCTGCCACAGTACAGTTGCCTTGTTCCTTGTGTCGAACAAACATGGACTGCATTGAGTCGGGCCTCTATCCGTAGACCAATCTGGCACGGGTGACCCCTACATGAAGCGGTTGCTCCGTCCAGCATAGCTCTCAGGTCACAGAAACGCACAAAATCTTCCGCCAAAAGGCAGCAGTCCAGGAGGAGACGGACATAATGAAGAAAATAATGGCATACCCACGATTAAACTGCGTTACCTTCCCTTACCTAGGGGAATGACTTTGACTGAAAAAGCCATTTAGCGACAATCTTTGGTAGTCCTTATCAAGATGCTGAAGTAACGAATGCAAGCATAGCGAGAATTCAGATGTTACCGAATCACGTCCATACCTGCCATTGGATAGATGTTTTGGGAAATTTCACTATGATACAGTCCCAAATTGCTTCCTCGAACAGTTCCGTCCGGATTTAACGTGGGGAAGTCCGACAGCGTCGAAAAGGGACTTAACTCCTCCCTGAAATTGCAAACGTTGTTAGTTCAAGCGTCACTACATGTATTTTCTGGCCAGCTGTTGGAAAAACCAGGAAACGCTAAAGAACAACACACGAAGATACCTTGGCTTGGACTGAAAGATGAATAACAAGTGTGCACCGTCACCAACATACAAAACCCAAATAAGTAGAAAGTCACCACCCTCAATCGGAATGGCGCAGTGCAAGAAAAACACATTTAAGTCATGTCCAGGGCCATAAACCCTGCTTCAACGAACGCACGACAGCAGTCCCGATGTTGCTGCGTTCAGCAGCGAAAATAATTTAAGGAAGCCTAAGCATAACAAGCTAACAGCTGATGTCATGATCACATCATTTCCGTAGAAGTACGTCATTAGGAACACGTCATTTTTTTCAACATTTTGTTCTCAGTGTTATGTACGTTTACGCGTTGTGAGTAGTTATTTTAAGTACTACAGTGTATGTCAAATCTGTTTATGGTAAATATCAATGTCAGTAATGAATTGTACACGGAAAAGAGAAGAAGGATTTCTTCGGAATTGATTTACGAAACTCGGTTCTACCGTGTTGCCCCGATAATAAGACCAAGCGTGATTTTTGAGGATGATTTTAATGTAAGCCCTACCCTTAAAATAAGCCCCGGTCGACTGGTGAAAATTCTGAGGGATATTGGGTTAAGCGAAACCTCCGCTGGAATTTTGGAAACCGATGACCTGCAAGACATTCCAGAGGATGATGATACGATTGTTTTTGAATAAATTGTTGTTAACTAGTTTCTGAATAAAAAACATGCTGATAAGTAAATGTAGGTAGTTTTTCGTAATTTCTGTTTATTTAGAAATCTCTTAATTTTTACTTTGTAACTTCAGTTTTTGATATATCAAAATAAGACACCCCCCGAAGATAAGCCCTCGTGTAAATTTTGGAGTGAAAATTATTAAGGCCTGTCTTATTATTGGGGAAACATGGTAGTTGCGCTGACTGTGTGAGAGGGTCAGATCTGTTCAAACCTTGTGTTACGAACTTGCGTGCGGCTTTAGCTCGCTTTACGTCGTGGGCCCTCTTGCGGCCGATTTGAACTTCTTGGTTGGGAGAATTAGATATGGCTGAAGCGCACCAGGTCTTTAGGCGTTTTTGTAAAAGTTAGTCCGGAACAACCGGAGAAGGCATAGTTTTGGTAACGGTTTTCATCGATTTCCCCGGTGCTTTGTTCCTTTTTGGCGTCTGTTTTAGTCCGTTGTGTATATAGTTCTGCCGTGTTGTGTTTACTTCTAATTAAAAGAGGCTTTGACCTCATTGCGTGCTGGCAGCTCAGGGTATGAAGTCAGGCAGGTTTGTTTGTTGCACTACTTTCTCAAGAGTTACATGACTGCAGATTTAGCAGGGTTGCGTACGCGGTGTGAAAATGACTAACCAAACCTTCCCAAACCCCAGCCCTCAAATGAAGGGCTTCAGCACCAAAGGTTTTTCCTACACCTTGTTCTTTGAAAGTTGTTTGGTTCATTATCCTGCTTGACATAGTTATACACGATAAACGTTTGTGTGTGAACTGCAAGTGTAGTTCTTGCAATGGGCGATTGGCTGCTGTGCAACGAAAGTATTGTGCTTTTTAGTATTAGCTGTAAAATGCGAAAGGCTGCAGTACAGCGTTTGCTATGTCATCGGCAAGTGTGCCAAACTAGACCATTTTTTGTTAGCTACGTCTATGACAGATGCAAAATGTTGGCTGATTTCCCTGTTTTATATTGGGTATTTCGTATTACTAACACATTCTCATAGGCTGTCGAATATTTAACAGCGTAGAAGCAGACCATTTAATGACAGTAACATTTTTCGCCTGCCTCAGATTTCCAAGCATTAGTTTTATCCAGACAAGTTCACACAGCCCACCAAGTAACAATGGACATTGAAGGCTTGTACAACAATCCAGAATGTAAAAAAACTACATCAGCACAGTAGCTGGTAGTGCTAGATCAGCTCACGTTACACAGCAGCCAATCATCCATTGCAGTAAGCAAACTTGCAGTTCACACACACACACGAACAATTTGTATTTACTGTACTCTTTTGCAAAACCGGATAATAATACTAATAACTTTAAAAGTATGAGGCATTGTGTCCAAGTCACCACTTTTTTGCACACGGTACACCTTGCACAATCGATATAACAAAAAGCTCACGTCACAACTCAAGACTGAAGTCACCGCAAGTCTTTTCATGAACGCAGGTCAGTTTTGATAAACGAATAACTGAATCGACAAACAGCACTGGGTAACCCCTCGCAAACACAGAAAAAGTGTAACTGAAGCGATCTTAACACTTTTCCAAGTACAAAAGCTGACTTTGATAAAATTTCCGTTCTGACGAAGCCATCGGCATTGTCCATAGTAATCTTATAGACTTGCTTTGCGTACGTATTTTATATATCCTTTGCTCATCTTCAGATACTGGTAAAACTGAAGCGAATTGTTGGCATCGCAAAAATATGGGGAAGATAAGCTTTGAAGTCCAGTTTGTATTGCTACTTCAGAAACACTTTAAACGTTTAGCAGAACACAGGGCTTGGTTAAAAATATCTGACCAGCAACAAGGTTTATGGCGAGAGCACGATCGGCGCATCGGCACGCCGACATGGCGATGTTACCGATACATATTGGCAATATTTGCTCACGAAAGCCGCTACTTCATTGTTCTGCACCATGTGTTCGGAAACCCAAGTAACTACTTCGTCTCTGATTAATGCAAATTCTCTGTAGCGCGCGCAGCCCTCCAACTACATGAAGTAGTGCGAAATACCGCTGCCAGGGCCCTCACAAATGCAACTCTAAAAATCCCTACAACAGTACCAAAAAACCTTTAATCTGTGGTTGCGCAGCACATGGCTGTATAGGAGTAGGCAAATTTTTTGGGCTGCGAAGGATTTTTGCCCGAATTCTCCCAAACTTGCCCGAAAAAAAAAACTCCATAAAAAAGTGACCTCCCAAACAAAGCTCTTCATGTTATTTTGGGCGCCATTGGGCATCAATTTTGCTCATATTTTCAGTGATTTTCCGAAGGTTTTCAGAGATTTTGCCCAGATTTCCGCGGATTTTTACCAAATCAACTTTTGGAGGTGCGTTTGCACCCCCGCCTCCTACACCAGTGGCGCAGCATAAAATCGGAGTGCTGTGATAAATGTTAAAAATATATCCAATTATGATTTCCCAAATAACCCGAAATAACTCTTTTTACGCATTTTCATACTTTTCCGAAAATCCCTAAAAGTGAGAGCACTGACCGCAGCGCAACCGACAAAATAAACCGCTCTATGACGTAACATTCGCGGTTCGCGCGGTAAGCAGGTGACTGCCTGCGAACAAATCAGGGTAGGCTGCGTGGTCGTTGACTATGACCTACATACTGAAGAAAAAATGCACTGTGATGTCTTTAAACTATGGTTTGAGTGATGCAAAAACATTGGTATCGACCCAAAAAGACTTATCGGTCGAGCTCTATTTTTGGCATTTTGAAAACCCACAAGTATTCGACCCTTCCGACTGATAGGCTTTACAGCTGCAAGTTGTTTAATGAGGCAGGTGCACTGGAATATCAGCGTTTTGGTGATAGCCACTACGTTTCCATGGAAAACACAGCAAGTATAATTAGTCGACACGTGTAGGTGGGAGACGGAGGATCGTACCTTCCTATAGGAGGTTCATAACTTTGCGTGCATGCGTGTAGTTTTTTTTAGGCGTGATAATTTATCAGTACGTGGGGAGTTGTTACTCCCACTTCGGCATTTCGCTCGCCGAAACTTCGGCGTCGTTAATTAATTGCCTACGTTTCACCTCAACCCAAACAGGACGCACTCGACGACCGTATCAACTCCTG
>Ga0210059_1007176_pt1 | contig 17750 bp, 13 predicted proteins | sample Ectturendosymbi2_FD_188042 | JGI IMG/M metagenome (GOLD analysis project Ga0210059, IMG submission 188042) | Ecteinascidia turbinata endosymbiont from Florida, USA - Sample 2 (SPAdes) (version 2) | ecosystem: Host-associated > Tunicates > Ascidians > Unclassified | place: Key West, Florida... | reverse complement strand
GCAATGGTCTCTCAGGGCAATGCACTTTCCTAACGCTATGCGCACGAGCAGTCGCATTCGACGCCCTCCCGATTACTACTAGGCATCATGGGCGTCCGCAGAGGGGCCAAACGAGTATTTGACCCCCCTGGAAGTTGGGTCTAAGAACCGAAAATTTATAGAAATTCTGAAGTCAACAGGTTAATTCCAATCATTTGACTTACTTTTTGCAATGACAGCCTATTTGGCGCTATGACACTCACACTGCACAAGAGCCAGGTTCACTGTTCTGGCATCATGCACACTGGCGTGCCTAGGGTTTCCCACACAGGGGGACAAAGTCAGTTTGGGCGCCCACACCCAGTTCGTTCGTGGCAGCATAGATGCCAAAAGTGATTTGGGAATAAAGGAGCGTCGAAAGTGATTCCGGCCCCGCATTTAGTTGTTTCTATAGACCCGCTTCAAAATTTCACATGACTGTGACGTCACAGAATTGACGTCAAAACGCTTGTGGCTTGGAAATAAGAAACTATGGTAGAGTTAAGAATCCAATCGTTTCGTGTGAAGCCTCCCCTACTTTGAAATTTCGTTCACGATTGAATTTTCAAACTGTTGTATTGCGACATTCCAAATTGGGTATTACATTCGAATTGTAATAACTAGTGAAAGAAAATGCAAAAACTAGGCAAAAATTTCCATAATCATCTGCAAAATTCTGCATGAATTTTAATGACAGAATTTTATGGGTGCAAAAATCTTTTGATGACACAACATAAATTGGCCAGAATTGCACCTTGTTTTCTAAAGCACGGGTTTGTCAGAGCCTTTTGAAGATCACAAATGCAGCGTACCCACTTGTTCCCTTCTATCGTCATGTTTGGTGACAATCATCGCTGGTGCGAAGTGCAGTGGGTCTGGACCTTGTACTCCCAGAGGTTTGAGATTTAGAATTTCATAAAGGACTGACAGAGGGCACTCAAGAATACATAAAAGATATGGGCGTCCGCACAAGTTTTCACAGAGGGTAACTTGGACATTTACCTTATCCTTTTCAGGTTGCTGACGATGCAATGCAAATGGACGTTCACCAAATGCTTTACCCTTTGTACACGACAAACAAAATGCCCCGTGTTCAGTGGTGTGTTTAAGGGGAAGCGAGCGAGACACGTGCCTCTGGCCTCATTTTTGGGGTCCACCTTGAGGTGTTACGCGCATAAATTTTCCTTATTTTTGGTGAAAAAAAAACTATTATCCACTCATATAATGCGCTACAAAGCAGATCATAAGTAAGTACTCTGCTTTCAATGCCCCCCCGCTACAGAAACTGTAATGTGCAGGCACTTTGCTTTCAAGCGGGTCCCCAACAACAACTGCAATTTGAAGGTAATCTGCTTTCAAAGGGCCCCCAACAGCAATGCTTGTAGAAACGTTTGTGCGAGTGTCAGGCATACGTATTTAGATTCCTTTTTATCCGGCCCTGGCACTGCAAGACCTCGCTGTCAGAAAGTGCCATCTCCCCCCTTAAAATAATAATAATAATAATAATAATGACAGCCGGTACAGCGAGTTCACCACGTCTTTGCGCTTACTTCAGTTTGTCGTAAAGTTATCGTTACCCATCAGTTATTATAAGTTACTGTACAAGAATATGAGTTGTCTGCGTTCGTAAATTCTGTAAGAAGACAGAAACATGTCAGAAGTTACATTTTGATCTTGTTCTGAACGATAGCAAGACAACGTAAATGGCTCACTCGAAACTCCCCGTGCCAACAGCGCTGAATATGAAAGGTGAAGTAACTAGCAACTGGAAGTTCAAGGACCAGCGGCAGAATTACGAGATCACCTCCGGTTTGGCACAGAAAGAAGCGAATGTAAAACTTGCAACGCTGAAAGTCGTGATGGGTAAGGACTGTCTATGGAAAGAGATCCTTTCTCAGCAAAGAATCAGACACTTTAAAATCTCACAGAGTATATATTTCGTCTACGATGTAGGCATCATCAGCTCTCATTCAAAATGGTTAAGGACTGCTACGAGATTTTGCAGAGGTTACCGGACACTGAAAGTCACACGACGGTGGAGCCGAAAGCAGTTCATGACTATTTCTAAATGCGTCATATGCAATGAGTTTCAGCCACAGCAACAAAAGGAACCATTGATTTCTCACGAAACTCCGAAACTACCACGGGCGGAAGCGGCAGTAGATTTATTCACTTAATGTTTTTGAGATTTTTTCGTTCTGGAACAGCTGCAAGATACAACCACGACACAGGTGGTGGAAATGCTCAAGCTTTTGTTCGCATCGCACAGCATTCCAGTGACCGTTCGGACTGACAACGGGCCGCAGCTACTGTCTGAAGAGTTTAAAGAATTTTCGCGCGAGTGGAAGTTCAGTCACGTTACTTCTTCGCCGTACTACGCCCACAGCAATGGCAAGGCGACATCAGCCGTGAAAATTGCGAAGTCACTACTTCAGAAGGCGGGACCAGCCCGTGGCCTAGTGGTAAGTGCGTCCGCTTCGGTGCTGGTAGGTCCGAGAGTTCGACTCTCTTCCGGGTCTCACCGAGACCTTATAAATTGGTGCTGCAGCCTTCTTACCAGGCGCACGGTGTGCGGAAGAGCTGCAGGGAACACACCCAGAACACAAAAACAAACCGAGTGAAGTGAAAGCAGAAATTGTACAAACTCAGTCCTGGCGCTACAAGACCATTGTAGTTATAAAGCGCCAACAACAAACCACCATATCAAACAAAAAAACATTCAGAACGCGAAGAGGGATGGAAGAGACATTTCGCTCTGTTTGTTGGAATGGCGAAATGTTCCGACACAAGGATTAGACTCGTCGGCCCTCCTCGCTCCCGCTCTCTGTGTCAGTCGTTTCTGTTATTGTGGCGCTCGTTTTCACTTTACTCGCTCGCTTGTGTTTCTTTTTTTCTTGCAGTAGTGTTCCTTACCCCCCCGTTTTCGTCTGCCCTACTCTGACACCGTTGTCAAGGTGCCGTGTCGGGTCACTATGACCTCTCCACGCCGTTTTTCCTAGGGGAGCCGAACGCCTGTAGCGGGCCTCGTCGCGGCCCGCAGAATAGCTGCGCTGATCACCGTCTCGAACGCAACTCGCGCTGTGTCGCGACGCGCCATCTGAAAGGCAATCCTTCGACCCGCGCAGGGAACTCAGCAAAACATGACAACTAGTGTGTGCAGATGATCGGGACGGTTGGTGCCCGACCTATGAGCATGTTAGAAGTGAACCTCGATAGTCCAGACGCGACAATAGTGTGAAGCGATGTCTTTTGCTTTCGTTTGCAAGAACCTGCGTCAGAGAATAAAACGCCCATGTCGATCGGACTACGTTTGGTGACGTTGTAGAAGACAGAGTTACGTGTCTGCTGTTCTAGCAAGCATCCGCACCTCAGCCAGGAAAACTTTCAACAACTGCTACAGATTGGTTCTCAGTCCAGGAATCTCAACCACTACATGCATATGAAAGACTGAAGTGAAAAGACCTCTACAAAATTGCCACACCAATACAAAATCCTAAAACGTTTCCTTGGATATAATACTTTGAAAAGTTTACATGAAAATATTGCGATGCAATGCTTTACTTGTAATTATCCCACTTCAAAGACAAAGTTTTCATGCCTTTGCTGCTGCAATTTATCGATTATTTCGTCAAAAACCTGACATAATTCGAATATGTCACGTGTATTAACCTAGGATATATCGAAGGCCAGTAACGATCCGTGAAAAGGCATAGTTAAGCAATTTTGTGATTCGCATTTCGACAATCATGCTCAAGCAGATGATCAATTTTATAAGTCAACTTAGTATAAAACACATGTAGAAGTGACTAAAAAGCTCACAGTTATAACTACTGTAATATACTCAACGCTGCTGCACAGTTTCAATTAAATATCCCGCAAATAAAAATCATCTACAACCTTTTGATAACCACATCAAATCCATTTCAACATAAAGTTTGTCAAACCATCAAAGCTCAGATTATTTCCTAAACATCAGATCTGTTGTTGTAACAACACACTGAGTTTAAGTTTAATCGCTACTCTAAACGCACGGGCGTTAGCCTATACAGCATGCACTGTGAAAGCTGGATTCCCGCCCATTGTAACGTAACTAGAATGAGAGCGAAGTCGGGATGTTCGCAACCCTGGTTATCAGGGTTCTCACAAATGCTGACTAGAAAATCCCTAAAATTGATCTTAAAATTCATAACATTTCACAGAAATTCCCTACATTTTGCTCTAAGCATTATATTGTCTTAATCTCCTTTTTAGCACTTTTTCAATAGCCTTACATAGTTTTAGCAAGCGACATAGGGTGTTATATCGCACATTTGCTGATGTATGATAACTTAGGAGTTTACGTCCGTGGCTGTGAGAATCTGACTGTTAGCGCATAAACTGCTGTTAAGCTCCCTTATATTTACATTTTGCTCAAACTTCTGTGGCCCACCAGGGCCTACAAGAGGGGGTACAAAAGGTACATCGGGCCCGGGAGGATGAAAGTACAGTACACATACTAAGTTTTTCTGTAATTAGGCCCTAAATTATTCGTGTAAACCATTTGCCAGTATAACAATTTACTATTTGTCACTGTTAGTATGGTAGCGTTTTTATCTATATTCAGATAACTAGGCCTATACAAACAAGCCATACAAAGTTACGATAAGGGCTCCAGAAAGCTAGGGGAACCCGGTGTCGGTCTTCGTCACCCCTGGTAAAACTTCTCTCAGAGACGCAGCGGCCCACGCTGTGCCCAACAAATAGGCTAAACACAATATTCCTGTTCAGAGACTAAGAAAGAGAACCTTAGTAAATAGCTGGTCCTTGAAACATCAACAATTAACTATCCTTACCGCACCATGAGCAAACATGATCAATCTTGAAAGAAGAGATTGGCTAGTCTTGCTTAGTGCTAGCTTTTTCTGTCCAAACTTGTCTTGTTGTTGAATGTACAAGTTCTTTTTTACAGTTCTCACTATCAAACACAAAAATATAGGTGTAAAAATTTAGCAGCTGTTTATAGTTAAGATGTAGGTGGCAAGCAATTTTACTAGGAGGTTCTAGATTGCAAAATGCCAGTATCAAGTCAGGAAATTTAAAATTGTCGGGCCGTGAACACCTCCTGAGATTCATAGTTGATTATGGTTATGATAGCATCTTTCCAAATCTTCGAATTGCTTTGTAAATAGTGCTGACGATGGTAGAATCTACTGCAAGCTGCGAGTGATTTTTCAGTAAAGTGAAACAGATCCTTTAGGAGCGAGGGAAGATTGGGTGATCTAGCTTTGATTAGTATAGGAAGCGAAGACAGCGAAAACTGACTTTGATGAAATCATGACGACTTTGGTTCGATGAAGACATGGAAGTGGTGTTTTGATTAACATGCTGTGTTATTGAAATTCGAAAAGGCTGAATAGGCTATATTGTTTCGATTGTTTTTTTCGAACACACATAATACACGACTTGCATTAAATAGTTTATTATACCATCCAAATTAAAAAATGTGTTTTCATCTTTAAAGAAGTTTTAGTTTGCAGTTGCAATATGCTGTGCGATTCTTTTGTAAATTTGGTCAGCCAGTTATACGTATAATTATCATAACTTTATTAGACTATTTGAAAGTTTTGATAATCTTTGTAATAAAAATAAATGGATATAGAAGTACAGTATGATCTTTGCGGATAAGTTCCTAAGTACAAGGGTAAAACAGCTGAATCTGCTCACAAAGTATTTTACTAGGAAATCGATTTCACGTCAAGCACGCATTTTTACTCCTGTAATTATAAACAAAAACTTACAGGTGAAATGATGAAAACTAAAGAAAACGGATCTGGCCAGGACAAGAAAACAGAGTCAAATGTTATGCGGCGATGGCTGCTTGTCTAGCTGGAGGTTAAATGACAACTTTCATCTCGAGCACGCGAAATGATATCTACATTGGGAATACATTCTTCAAAAAAAAGGTTTTGAGTTTGTGTTTTGATTGCACTTTCAGGTTTCCGAACCTCTGTCGGCCACTCTGACACGACCTGGGACAAGTCATTCATGCCAAACTTCTGCTGAAAAGGTGCGCTTCGTTTGAAAATGTTACCGGCACTACAATTCGATGTCTAACAACGTCTCTGTGTTTACAGAGGCACCCCATCACCGCACCGTTGTAAGAAACAGAATCATCGCTGTTCCAGTGCGATGACTGTTCCAGTGCGAGATATGCTTTGACCAGAGAAACAAGTGTTGTTGTTTAACCATATGTGCGCCTTCCTGCATTGTGCCAAGCAACGTGAATAATGCCCTATTTGTCGTGTGCCCATTTTGAAGATAAAAAGTAACACTGTCATAAACACCTTGGCGGCGAAGCCTGGCATATAGTTTAAGAGACAGGGAAATTTGTGGGGGGTGCGAGCGAAGGATTTTTGCCCGAATTCTCCCCAACTTGCCCGAAACAAACTCAAAAAAGTGACCTAAAAAAAGAGCTCATGTCATTTTGGGCGCCATATTTTAAAAAATCAAAGCATGTTTGGCACTCAGGGAGTTTGCTCAAATTTACAGGGAGTTTGTGAAGATTTTCAGATATACTGCGCAGATTTTACAGGATTTTGCTCGGATTTTCACCAAATCAAAACTTTTGGGGGTGCGTTTTTATCCCCTGCACCCCCGCCTCCTACACCAGTGTTCACGTGTGTTGTGGCGGGTCCTACCAGTTGCGGAAAATTTGAGGTTGTGGCAAAGTTTCTTCAGCAAAAGACACACACAAAACATGACTGCGTGTTTCGCAGGTCATGCCGTAGAAACCTGTTCCCGCGCAGTCACCTGTGTAAAAGTCGGCCTTTTCGTAGATATTTTTGCTTTTCTTGCAGGAACGAACAGCATGGATAATCCGCACGACGATAAAAACAACGATGCAAACTACCGATTGACTGTCAAAGCATGTTGGAAAACAGGTGGTTTAATAAACAAAAGATTTGAAAAATTTGTATGGTTAGTGAAGGTTGGTGAGAAACGTTCTTGCTACTTTCAGACATGAGATAGCACCCCAGGGGCAGTAAGGGACCAGGTAGCTTTGTAACATCCTGCATATGACCCACCTGTCTTAGTCACGTCAGCGTATACAGCTTGCAGAAATTCTAGAGATTAATAAAAACTGCTGGGTGTTTCGAGACCTAGCGCTGCTTCTCTCTGGATGTTCTCCAGAGGAAATGCGATTTTTAAATTAAGTGAAATAATGTCTTTTTGGTGATTGGGCAACTTGAGGTGCATGCCATTTCACAGTATAAAGTCATTACAATAAGTAATTATTTCATGAACATCAATATACTTTAATCTTTTTCTTCTCAACGTGGGTAAAACTATGTGTCACAAAAGCAGTGTTTAAAATTTATGAGCTAAAGATTTAGTTTAGCATAATATGTAAACGATTAAAGGTAAACCAAATATGCGCTGGACGTGCAGACGGCTAACCATAGTTTTTTGAGAATATTCATCATAACCACTGAGACCTGTTGGTAGAAAACAATCATTCAGAACACTGCATTTTATGCTAAAATCTTTTTATACCAATTATTTGAACACGCTGTTAACTGAAACCACTTTCATTGACTAGCTCTTTACCAACAAGCTGCAATCGTTTGCGACCGACCAACTGGAAACCTGACAGTGGCAGTCGTTTATTTAAGACCTCAAAGCAAATTTTACTGATCGGTGCCAACTTGGTTTTAATTCTTATGCAAGTAATGCCACAGCGTTTTATTATTAGTGCTAACAGGTAGCTTCAGGCGGTTTGAGTGAATGTTGCTTGCTACATGGGTATTCTTTTCCATCATGTTGTTTGGAATCTTTAAGCCATCACATTTATCAGTTAATTACATTATAAAGCAAATTACATCAGGCGCTTTCAATTCAGAGTTTTTAAATCGCTAATTTGAACATTGTGTTAAATGAAATGCAAAGTTTAACCGACTTATAACGGATTAGGCCTATGTGACCAACGTTTACAGAAAAATATGATTACACTGCTCGCCGGCACGACTGAGTGTTTGCCCCGACATATCCCTATACCGTAAAAGGTGTGGGGTTGGTCTCACGCACCTCCGAATACTCAGTTAGTGAAAAGCATTTCGAAAAATAATCCCGATAAAAAACTTAATTCGAACGGTTTCAAATGAATATGTCGTAAACCGTAGAGCAAGGGTCGGCAACCTACAGCATGCGTGCCACACTTGGCACGCCAAGCATTTTCCAATTGCACGCAAAAGCTGCGAGTCTTACTTATCAATTTCGTTATGATATTTCTATATAACAATTTCGTAACAATTCTAGAGATAAAGTAATGAAGCTAAGGTTCAGCACTACAAAAGCCACGTCGGCAGTCTTACACCTCAACAACAAGAAAGCTAAATGCGAGCTAGAAAGCAACTGCAACAACAAAACCCTGCCCTTCTGCTCTGAACCCAAATATCTCGGAGTAACGTTGCACAGCTCGCTCGCGCGTCGCCGACACCTCGTATCACTTTGCAAAAACTTGACATCACGCGTCGGATTTAGCAAAAGGTTGCCGACACCTGCCGTAGAGTGACAAACCCTCATGCATTTGATCCCTCTGAGATGAACGGGGTGGTTGATCTTCAGCGAACCTTGGCGAAGGAGTGAACGGAAGGTCAGACAATTCTGGGTAATGTCTCACAGTCGGGGACGGGATTTTGACCTGCAGCTGATCTCTTCTTGTAACATACCTCTGAAACAAAGGAGGGGTCGGCCAAAACTTCGAGTACCTGAGTATCAATTCGCTGTTAGAGAATGCTTTATGATAAACGACGTTCACAAGGACGGAAAACCTGACCAAGACAAAATCAAACTGTTTGAAATCAATGGTGTTGGCGCATGTGGTTTCAAACCTAAAAGTATTAACTGATTTCATTCTAAGCAAATTGATGTCAACTAAACGGTCTGAATCAATAGGCTCAATGAATGGATCTCAATCCGAATGGTTTCAAAGTAACTTGTATAAAGTTTATAGTTTCCTAGTAACTGCCATCAAATTAATATGAATTAATAAGGGTCTGCAAAATGAATACGTCTTAGACAAATTTGTTTCAAATGAGCTAATCTCATATGAATTAAATTGAAAGATTCAACTTCAGTTAGAAATATGTTTAAATAAAATCTGAAAATAAGATGAAATTTCCCGGTTAACTTAGTCCCAACTGAAAAACAAATCATAGTACCATGTTATGAAAAATAAGTGTATCTATAAAGGCATAGTTTGCAGTAATGAAATACCACAAAGTTTTAGCTTCAAACCGGTTGTCCACCTGGACCACGTTGAGAATTACTGCTTTAAATTGATAGGGTTCGTGAGAACCTGTGTGCAAGCTGCGAAGCTGCTGTAAATGTTGATGAAACGTATGCATCTTCGCTTTCTTTTTCAGTATTTGTTCTGATAGTTACAGAAGATTTTTTGTGTTTAAAAAGATGACTCTTGCGTTGTTTAAAGATAGAAGTTTTTGACCAAAAGTTCAAACCAACAAATGACAGTCCTGATCGCCACTGTTTTACATTGTTGGTATTATTTGCGTTTGTACATCGTTCGCTTCATAAACTTGAATGCAATTAATTTCTGGTTTACTCCCACGTCAAACAATTACCATTTCAGATAAGGAAAAAAGAGCTTTGTTAGGGTGCATTCTCTATTCGCACATTACTATTTAAAATTGAGCGTTCAAGGATGTGCTATATTTGTATGATATGACAATTCTGGGTTATTAGGCCATACCGACATGAAAGCATATGTATCTTCATACTCAAAGCTATTCCAGGCAGGCAAGTTGTAAAGCCTCCTCCCACAAAATCGCAATACTGTGACAAACTGTCACAGAAGCTGAGACTATGAATTGTTGCCCAAATACATGTCACGACACTGGCATGAGTTCGTGTCGCAAGTTTAATTGCCATGCTGCACATGCGCACAAAAGCACGAATATGGCAGTGGAGAGACCTATCATCGCGGAAACGAAATTCTTGCCATTCCTTTTTCACACTTTTTAAATGTTTTTAATTTTTAAGAAAATTATGATCACTATTTCTCTGCAAAAGTTAAAGCAAAAATTCGTCAGAAAATCATATGATATGATGCAAAACACTGATCAAACTCAACCAACAGTTCTCGAGATAAAGCAATGAAGTGTGTTCTTACAATAAAATAAAATAGAGTAGTGTGAATGAGAACAACCGAGAAGACTCGAGACGCATCTGCATCTACTCTCCTTTCTAACCTGCTACAAGCATGATTGAAGCGTATATTTGAAACCGCAAGAAAAGCGTGTTTCACTCCTGTAGATTCTCATTAAGAATATATTATTGTGATGTCACAATCAAAGGTCGTTGTTTATCTCCAATTGTTTATGAGTTTTCTTGTATAGGTCCAACTGCTTCGATCAAGGGACGAGCGACAGGGTAGCACAAACGACATTTTCTGTTGTTGCCTTGAGCTCAACAAGATCGTAAGCTGATGCCATCGTTCGTACGAGGGCTGTACTTACCCAATCAGTAGAACTCCAAGATACAACACACTGTACAAGCCACAGCCAATTTGAAAGCAAGCGACAATAACCGTTTGGACATTTTTGAAACGAAGACTCTTTCAGAGGATACTGGGAAATTTTGCTTTGAAGGAGACGGTTTCGCATTTTATTTTATTAAGAAAATTGGATGAGAAAGATCAGGAAGAAAATGCTTTTCTAAAATGCATATTAAGTCATCGATACATCATTTTTGTGGCGCAACACATTACTGTGAATCTGTAACTTTAAAAAATGAAATGGAAATGCAAAAAACCTAAATCATGACTAGGAACTTCACTGAGTGAACTTAAAATGACGAAACAACAAACGGCAAGAACTCAGTGGATTTAACCTGTAGAATGCAGTGCTGTAAGAGAGAAAGAATGAACTAACACTGTAGTCACATACTGCTTTGTTCTAAAATTTAGCTCTGTTATGACAGGGGTACAGGAGTAACTGAGCACAAAACGACACTAGATGATCAGCTCAGCGCTGCGATGTGGAGGGCAAGCATTTGCTCAAGCCCTACGCAAGCGCATAGGCGTAGCCAGGGGGGCCACGGAGCCATTCCCCCCCAATTTTTAAAATATCTAGTCATTTTGTGTTTTGAGAGGCGGTGTCCCAAACAAAATACTGTTGCTAGCCTAAAATCAAACATTCGCCACCCCAATTTTTGGCCCCCCAAAAATTTTGGTCTGGCTACGCCACTGACTTGTTGCAGGAAGCGTTTCAATCACATCAGAGAATCTACGTCTTCCTGTCACCCAAGAGCTTCAAAGCTAGTTTTCCGTCAAAAAGTGGCAAGTCCTACTCAACTTTTGCAACGTTGTTTGCAGGCTACTTGCTCTTGCGGTGCCTCTTACATCGAAGAAACACAACGCAATTTAGGAAACCGTATCATTTTTTAGCAACTAGTATCGACAAAGGCGACTGAGTTAATCCATCAGCCAATTTTGTTAATGAGAAATCGATTTCACGTGACACTACACATCCTCAGCCCTGAAGTTTGGAAGTAGCTCTTACGGGTGAAAATTTGAAAAGTTAAAAGAAGAGCGGAGAAGAGAAGCAAACCCAAGTGAATAAATCAGAACACAAGCTGCGGCGAGTAAAAAAAATGGAAAATACGTTGTTCCCAAACAATTGCTTTCACTGCAACGTAAAACTATTTGACACCAATTATCGAGCAACGCAAACATGGTTGTTTAGAAACATGGCCACCTGTTTTTAGATGGCTGTGAAAACAACTAACCCACGTTGACGGAAACACGCCGCTGTGACTCAAAAAAGAAGCGTTGGTAGAATGCGTGAGCAGGATTGCGTTCCTGAGGTTGGCAGATATACTCTAGGTAGCGCCTTTAAAATTAAATGCTAAACGCTATTTTCACGTATTTTCCAGTTTTTGTACTCGCCGCAGCTTGTGTTCTGATTTATTCACTTGGGTTTGCTTCTCTTCTCCGCTCTTCCTTTAACTTTTCAAATTTTCACCCGTAAGAGCTACTTCCAAACTTCAGGCTGAGGATGTGTAGTGTCACGTGAAATCGATTTCTCATTAGCAAAATTGGCTGATGGATTAACTCACTCGCCTTTATCGATACTAGTTGCTAAAAAACGATACGGTTTCCTAAATTGCGTTGTGTTTCTTCGATGTAAGAGGTACCGCAAGAGCAAGTAGCCTGCAAACAACGTTGCAAAAGTTGAGTAGGACTTGCCACTTTTTGACGGAAAACTAGCTTTGAAGCTCTTGGGTGACAGGAAAACGTAGATTCTCTGATGTGATTGAAACGCTTCCTGCAACAAGTCAGTGGCGTAGCCAGACCAAAATTTTTGGGGGGCCAAAAATTGGGGTGGCGAATGTTTGATTTTAGGCTAGCAACAGTATTTTGTTTGGGACACCGCCTCTCAAAACACAAAATGACTAGAAATTTTAAAAATTGGGGGGGGATGGCTCCGTGGCCCCCCTGGCTACGCCTATGCGCTTGCGTAGGGCTTGAGCAAATGCCTGCCCTCCACATCGCAGCGCTGAACTGATCATCTAGTGTTGTTTTGTGCTCAGGTACTCCTGTACCCCTGTCATAACAGTGCTAAATTTTAGAACAAAGCAGTATGTGACTACAGTGTTAGTTCATTCTTTCTCTCTTACAGCACTGCATTCTACAGGTTAAATCCGCTGAGTTCTTGCCGCTTGTTGTTTCGTCATTTTAGTCTCTGAACTCGGAATTCTCGGCGTAATTGCGCGGATGTCAACTGAGTCAAAGTTTAGCTTAGAACAGCCGCAACCAGGCCCGTAGCCATGGGGGTATTCGTGGGCTGTGCCACCCCAAAATGTTGTCATCCCCCGAAAAATTTGTGGAAACACATAACAAAAACATACATCTTGTCCCCGTAAAAATGTATTACCCCCCAAAACTTGAAACCTGGATACAGGCCTGTTTGCAACGATGGGCAAAACGTGGTCCACGATGTCAAACGAGATTGCCCCCGACGATTCGTTGCACATTAAACCCGTACGCTAAACGTTACCCGCGCGGGCGAGGGAAGTGTTCTTTCAACGCCAAAAAAACCCATGGGTTAAAAATAAGTATGGCCGCGCTAAACCTGTAGACAGTTGGTAGAAGGTTTATGGAGTTGCTTAAAACTCTGGTAAAGAATTTATTAATGTTTTTTCTCATGCGTTCCTAGGTTTGAAAAAAGTCACAAAAGAGTCTGGGCAAACGCTTTCGCAGGGTATGCGGGCATAGGCGTAGCCAGGGAGGGCCAACGGGGCCATGCCCTCCCTAAATTTTTAGAAAATATAGCTATGTTGTGCTTTGAGAGGCGTTTTTCTAAGCAAAATAGTGTTATTCGCCGAAGATCAAACATTTTGGCCCATCCAAATATTTTGGCCCCTCCCAAACTTTTGGGCTGGCTACGCCACTGTATATGGATTATTAATAGCAAGAGCATGACCTGCGAGGGAAGTAAGCTGCACGGGCTTAACGCAAGCAAGATTGTCTGAGCAAGGTGTTCTGACATGTAACGGGTAACCCCTTGGAATGTAATTACGGTCATTCATTTACTTGCATTCACGCTCTTCCTCTGAGGAGAGTCGCGTGGGAACCAGCCCTAGGACTCGAAATACTTCACGGTTTTCAGCAATCTTTGACAGTCCTCTACCTCCACATCCAGAGGAGACCAAGCAAGGTCGGAGATTTTATCACGCTACCTGTTCCTTGGACGACTTCGCGCCGCTTTTCCGTGAGTGTAGCCAGCAGGACTAGTTGTCTCGCCACTTTTCGTGATACATTCTGGACACATGGCCGAACCAAGGCTGCTGAGATCTCTAGCTTACATGAGTTTTTCGGTGTGGGAAAACTCCCGTTTTGTGACCACGGACAGATAAAGCTCACGTAATCCTTTGCTTGTTTTGCCAATCTGTGTATCAATCTGCTTGTTCTGCTTCTCATCATTCGTAAATACCACCTTAAGTTACATGACCGTCAACGCCGTACACCCGCAACACTCCCCAATGTTTTTCACGAGGAATCTCTTGTTGTATGTTTTCTCGAGATTTACAAACATGTATTGACCTCTTTGGCATACTCTCAAGATTTCTCAAAGACTTTTCTGGAGAGTAAAAATTTGGTTGTAGTGCTACGGCAGATAAAAAACGCACTGGCTATCATCCAGCTTTGGTTCAAATTTTTCGCAGAATCTTTTCTCAAGACTCTTGACTTGGCATTAACTTTTCCAGGTTGGCTAAGGAGAGACATGGCTAAGCATAAACACCAAATCATTCCCCCAAGCAGACAAGCACAAAATCTCAAACCATGGCCCAGCAGACAAGCATAAAACCCCAAATCATGCCCCAAAGCAAACAAGCATAAAATTCTTTCTTGCTCTCAGGTAATATCTAGTGTTGAGGGTGCGGAGAGGGCACGCAAATTTGAAACCAAAAGTTGAGAAAAATTGAGAAAAACGTTATGTTGAATATTGGATTGGACGTGTGCCAATGTGACCTCACAAAGCTCGTCAGTCGTTGTGTATGTTGCAAACGCAAATCATTGAGGGGATTTTCACAGCCTCGAGATTACTGGTAATGACAACACGTGGCGGCGGCTGCAGATTTAAATACAGTAGTTTTCGCCTACAGCGGTTTCGGCTATGACGACAGTTCGCCTGTAACGACGCTTTTTCGTCGGTCCCGACAGAACTCCTATCCTTTTAGTGCATTCGTGTCCGGTTATAACGACTTCGGCTATATCATAACTTCGCCTATTGCGACGCTTTTTCTTCGGTCCCGGCAAAAATATTTTGTTCATATGTAACGACAGTTGCATGTTCTCTTTGCAGCTTGACGTGTAAGCTTCTTATTACAGTATGAGCGAAAACACGATACAGAAGGCGGCATATAACGACAGTTCGCCTGTATATGGCGACTCTTTTTCTCCGGTCCCATAAAGCGACGTTACAGAATTCTACCGTGTATATCTTCTAATTTTTTTATTGCTTGAGGTCTTCACATCGACCCACAACGGAATACAACTTGCACGCACACGTTTGGTGCTAACAAGGAACACAACAATTGATCAAAGAACACGAGCATGTAATATGTGGCGGTAGCAAAACACACACGCGTAGATGGCGCCAACACGGTCAATTGAATGTTTAGCACCGCTGTACAGCCCTCTGGTGAGTTTGTTGATACAGTGTATATGGGTACTGGGAGGCTACAAAAGACTAGGATTGTTTGGGCTGCAGACCTCCCCAGGGCGAAGCTAAGTGTAAAGAGAACAGTTTATTAACAGAATGAAGTAAAATCTTTTTCTCAGTATGATGTTCTATGGGCGAAATCCTTTTATACCATTAATGGAATAAAAATACGATACAGGCAAATTTAAACCGGAAGAAGGAATTGGTTCAGCTTTGCTACATAAAGTTTATGCAGTTCTCGTGGATATATTATAAATATCTGTGATAGCTGGAAATGGAAATGCCTCACCGCAGTTGTCAACACGTTATGGTTGAAGTTGTTAGATCGTTTCCGTGTTTGATACAGATAGGCGGCCCAAACACAAGTGCACACTACCCAGAATTCGTGGAAGAAACTAGCAATGCCTTGCGAAGGATTAAAGCTAACGAATATATGATTGCTTTGGGAGACTTCAATGCAAATGTTGGGAGTGATGCTAGTGTATGGAAGGATGCGATTGGTCAACATGGTGATGCTAGCCTACATGGCAATGGACGTCTCCTGCTGTAACTGTGTTGTAAAAACGCACTGTCCATCAATAACACTTTTTTCAAGGCAAAGATTTGTACATGTGCATCTGATGCAGAGATTCGTTAAGTCAACGGTCACTCACTGATTTCTACATAGGTTCAGCTGACTTTTTTCATTCAATGTTGGACGTTTGTTGCATTCGTGATACGCTGAGGCATGAAATTTCGCAGCACAAGTGGTAAAAATGTCCAAAGTACAATCTTGGGAGAATTTTGGACATAAATGTGTTCCAGTTATTTACAAGTCAAAAAAGCGTACTGGCAAACTGCTCGGCGTCTCCGCAGCAAAAGACCTGATAATGTTAGATCCATCAAGAACCAAAATTGAGTCTTTTCCAGCAATAAGTAGGACATCCAGATTGAGAGAGTATTTCCAAGATCTTTTGAACGCAGTCACTCTCGTAACATAATACAATCAAGGAGTATAATTTGCTGGAGTAAAGTACAATCCTGCGACCAAAGTCTTCCTAGATGTCACTGGGACCGACGCTTTTACTAGATGTCTAACTTACTCCACGATAAAATTGCACTTCCAATTAGAAACTATATAAGCACCTGTAGCAGCTATGGCTGCCTACAACTGATTACTAACCCAACTAGATAACACCTTCTAGTTGTACCCTCATTGATCATATATATACAAATTTTCCAACTGAGGAACTTACCCCAGGCATCTTGATAAATGATCTATCTGATCACCTGCCTGTGTTTGTTCTCATAAAATCTAAGCCATTACAAAAATGGAAGTCAAAAAATATACCAAGCATGACTATTCCAAATTTGACCCAGAAACTTTTGTAACTAAAGTTCAAGAGACATTGAATCAACTCCAAATTGACCAAAATAAGCCAAGTGAAGCCCTAGACTTAGGCATTTCATGTCTTAATGGGTACCTCAAAGAGCAGGCCCCTGTAAATCATCTGACAAAATCCAAGAAACGATTGGCAAACAAACCATGGATAACTACAGGCCTTTTCAGGTCAACAAAAACCAAAAACAATTTCTATAGAGCTCTGGTACGTTCTAGACTGAAAAACCAAAACGCCCATGAGAAATACAAGAAGTATAGAAACAAAGTAACTCATTTATTGGAGGAAAGCAAAAGAAACTATTATCAATCACAGATTTTGTCTTGTGGAAATGACTCGAAGAAAATGTGGAATTTAATTAATAATCTATTAGGCTCAAAAGCAAAAGAACTATCCCCTCCAGAAAAACTCTTTGACACTGTAAACCTAACCAACACTTGCAACCATGAAACAATGGCCAGTATATTCAACAATTATTTTGTCTCAATTGGAAAAAAGCTAGCAAGCACAATTCCTTCTCCTAACATCAGTTCTTGCCCTATAGTATGCAGTGGACCTGAACAGTCATTTGTGTTGCATGAGACTTTTTCTGAAGAGGTTATTGCTGTAATCAATAGTTTAATAGAATCTAAAAGCACTAGGCAAAATGATATACCAATTCATATTCTAAAGCTGTGCAAGAATGTCTTATCACCCTTTCTAGAGCAAATATTTAACCTCTGCATAAAGGGGGGAATATACCCTCAAAGCCTGAAGTGTGCAGAGGTTGTCCCGATTCATAAAGGTGGTCAAAAAGATGTATGTACGAATTACAGACCAATATCCCTACTCTCACCAATTAATAAAATTTTTGAAAAACTTATCTACAATCGCTTGTACTCCTATATAGAACAGAACAAAATGTTTTCCACAGATCAGTATGGCTTTAGAAGTGGGATGTCTACTTCCTTGGCAGTATATGACATGCATGAAAACCTACTGCAGAGTGCTAAAGATGGTCTCACAACCTGTGCTGTTTTCTGTGATTTATCAAAAGCATTTGATACCATAGATCATGATATACTGTTGTGGAAACTGGATACATTTTATGGGATTAGAGGCTTACCCCTTAAACTATTGGCTAGTTACT
>Ga0210059_1007175_pt1 | contig 17752 bp, 12 predicted proteins | sample Ectturendosymbi2_FD_188042 | JGI IMG/M metagenome (GOLD analysis project Ga0210059, IMG submission 188042) | Ecteinascidia turbinata endosymbiont from Florida, USA - Sample 2 (SPAdes) (version 2) | ecosystem: Host-associated > Tunicates > Ascidians > Unclassified | place: Key West, Florida... | reverse complement strand
GCTTTATAAAAGTTTTCCTAGCGATTTCAATTCGGGATTTTACTTCAACATCACATCTTCCATCAGCAGTTATCCATTGTCCCAAATACTTAAATTTATCAACTTGCTCTAAATTTTGACCATTTATTTTAATGTTGGCATTCGGTTTTGGTGTATCTTTGGAGACCCTCCTAACAATCATAGTTTTCGTTTTCTTAACGTTCATTTTCAAACCTCTGACCGCCAGCGATAATCCCCAATTTATGCGGCCCGTGAAAGTAAATAGGTTCCCCACCTCTATTTCAGATCGTGCACTACGAGTTTCACGTCACTGGTTCTGCTTGAGTTGTGCGGTGTTCACCCCAGTCTGCCCGCACTCTTACGTCACGTAGGATTGATCGTTTCAGTCTTACTGCCGTTTATTCATTGTACTGCGCTCCTTAGTCCGATAAACGCACAACCATGCGATGCGACAATGTCTCAAAAATTGTCTCAGTTTATTGCAGCTTGCACCCATCAAAACATTGGATGTCTATCCGGTACGCATTCTTTATATGCAGCTCTGAAGTCAGCTACAACGTTTTAATGAGCGCGGCTGCACTTGTTTTGTATTGAAAACGAGGACGCACTTTTTTTCAGGTCACAACCAAGAAAGAGAGACCGCAAAGTCACTTTAATTCGCTGGGGCCATGAATTAACCTTCGATCTGCGCTTTTATCAAAACAGTCTGTCTTAACTTTTGCATATATTCAGTTTTCATGGACGTCATGGAATTTTTCGAATTAGATTTGAAAACTGTCGTAAATCGTGAAAATAGTATCGGATCTGTAAAAAACTTTTCAATACCAATGGTTAACACGGTAAGGAGAATCCCTTCCAGATATTTTTCTGAATCTCAACGTTGTCAGTTGAGGATAAATCGTGAAGAAAAGTATTTGTGATCAAACTTTTTTCCTAAATCGTAATAAAAACTTTTTGCTCTTCTTTTTAGTTCATGAACCATTCCAATCCTTTGTCACGTTTGTGGATAGCACCGACGCCACAATAACAGTTAACGTGAGTTCCACACCAGGAGTTCAGTCTTACATTGTAACAGCCTCTGATGGAGCAAGTGAGTGAATTCCGTATTTGTTGCTCATAAATGCTACATGCAGTTGTACGATCTTCTTCTGTTTGAAACAAAACGATGTTGCATATCGACAATTGCGGCAGAAGTCAGTAAGTAATGCTAAGGCCGTTGTAGTGAAGTAAATAAAAACATACAGACCTAAACGTTGTTCGTTCTACTTTTTTCAAGTGCTTAATCTGTATGTATGCTTTTATTGGCATTTATGTTTAAAAAAATGAGAAAGCTTTCGATGGTTACTGTTTAGGTCTGAATGGTTACCAATCGTGCTGAACTAGTTGTAGCAGTGCTGAAATTGTCGCTACACCCAGTCAACGCCAGCATTTCTCTCCGGGTGTTTGTTATGTCAACTTTTGCTCCAAGTTCATTGAATTACATTGACTCACTTATGAAGCAGTTATGTTTGAGCCATTTAAGCAAACATATGGTGCAGCAATTTGGTATAACAAGTGTTTGCGAACCCCGAGTTTGCTGCAATGCTTTGGTGCAAAATCACCTCCGAAAAGTGTGCTTTAAAATTAACGGATGCAAAAATGTTTGTTTTGAACTCCGAAAAAGCTTTTCGAAAATTCTGGCTGTTTTTATTTGACGAGTGCCAAGTCTATTTTTTACCGTGCCTTCTTCCTCAGATTCGCAGAGCTGCACTGCAGGAACCTCACCTTCTACGTGCACAATCATGTCGTTGGGCTCAGGAGCTGAACACAATGTGTCAGCAGTCGGAGTTTACGTCTCTGGCAGTCAGAGCGGAAGTGGACCTGCCGAAGTATTTTGCACCAGTAAGCTGGATAATATGATGCTCAAACTCTGTTACAGTTTATTGCTTTCACACTTCAACGACTTTTGTGTTCATTGCTTTCTAAATCGAAACGTATTTTGGGCGGGTGGTTTGGCTGGCGACCAATTCTATCCCCAGAAGTGTTTAGTCAAAAAAACTAGATACATTTTTTTAGATGAAATACATTTCTAATTTTAGGAAAGTTGGCCGTGACTTGCAAGCAAATTTCAAATACTTTACATGCTCTGTTGCGGTACTAAATGCATTTCGCTGTTTTTGTTCATGTTTCATTAAATGCTTTTGAAATAAATTGTGAAATTCCACGACTTATACACTTTTTGCTGGTTGTTTTTTCCCATGTTTGTGGTGTCGTATTCTCATAAAAGAAAAAGTCATGTATAGTTTACTTCATCTGTTATCAAAAATTTCACAGTTAACCAGACGGAACTACCCGCACATTACATTTAAAACAGAGTTATGTTGATTTTGTTATAATATTGCTCCAGCCATTGTTTCGTATACCCCTAAAAAGATCAAACGTCTGTTTTCAATAAATCTTAGAAGTCTAAAAAATTATAGCGCAACGTTTTGTTTCAATTTTTCTACTTTTTGTTTCTCTCGTTACCCTCTTCACCTTTACGTGAAACAAGGCACTTGATTTATTTGCTGATGTATTCGAAAACCACGCCGTCACTGCAGTTTTCGAAGTAAAAATGTCACACGCAGTGAGGGAGGATCATTTCTTGAAACAAGCTTCGTGGTTTTCAGTAAAAACATTTAAGACACACCCGATGTTGACGCAATTGCACAATCTTTATGTTTTGAGAAACGTGTATTCTTGAAATTACTGGGACAGGTTGTTGCTCGTTATTGCAGGCCTTTATATATTTACGAAAGCACCACATTGCAATCTTTGCCACACCTTTCCCAAAATAAAAGTTCTTACCCGGGGTTGTTCATAACTTTTCGTGGTATGAGAACTAATGCTGCAGTTATGGGGCTCGATTGTTGGGTACTGGTATAGTCTATTTAATGTTATGTAATTTAATAACTACTGCTGGGTACACTCGCTGAAAAGCGGCGCTGAGTTCGTCCAAGCACCAGGTGGAGGGTTTATATCTCCGACGTTCCTCGGTCCCGTCTTGGTGTGAAGCCATCAGAACCATCTGAGATTGCTGTTGACTGTGAGGTATTTTCAGCCTTCAATGAGCTGCTATCCGCGCGACCCTCACCAGAGGAAAAGTAGTTACGGAAATGAATGAATGTTATAATGCTTCCTTCGATTGTGCTTCAGTTTATTTTCCAAACGTGTTAATGGAAAAAAGGAATTGCGAAAGAAATCGAGATAGTAATGAAACTTTCAGGGCAAAATCGCTGCTTCCACTAAAAATCGTTTTCCATACATTTGCGAAATAGTGGAAAACGAAGGACGCATGGAAACATATTGAAAAATCCCGTTGGGATCTGGATTCATAACACGGTTGAGAACCTCTGTTTAAAAACAAAATCAAAAATGTAGTTCAACGTCCAAAATCCACACACTGTCACATATAACGTCTTTGCTTATGAAATACTACTGTGCGTTTCAGTTTCATTTATCGACAAAAACTGTTAAACAATCTCACTTTTTTGCAGAACCCGCCGCTCCGTCAAACGTCGCTGCTTCAAGCGACGACTTCTCGATCAATATCACGTGGTCGATGGTTGTCGGTGCTGTCTCCTACATTGTGACCAACGCCGATAATGGCATGGTTGTCGACAACGTGAACGGAACCAGTATCTCCATCCCAAGCCTTCGCTCGGGCACTGCTTACACCTTCAGTATCAACGCAGTGAAAACAACATCCAACTGCAACTTCAGCGGCAGTGCTGTTAATGTCACCCGAACAACAAGTAAACTTGCTGGGATTTGATTTTGCTTCACTTTCAACGACATAGTTTAAATTATGTGCAAGTAATGTGCATTTGCAAAACTTACACTGTTTCAGGCGAAGCTTTAGTTTTTGGCTCATGTTTGAAATTCATTTGCTTTGACAGCATTGGCCGTGCCGACCATCGTCAGTGTTGGGAACGTCAGACCAACTTCCATCACCGTTTCTTGGGATCCGATTCCCGGAGCAAGTAGATACACCGCTTACGCAATCCCTCAATCAGGTGGTGCAAATACAAGCAACACAGTTATTGGAATGACAAGCACACTTTCCGACTTGAGCCCTGGGCAAGCGTATGACATTGTTGTGACTGCAACTTTCCCTGCTGGCACTGGAAGCCCGAGCTCACCAGTGTCTCAGTTCACAGGTATTTTCTGTTTGACTCATGCGCTGATATTTGTAACGATCAGAACTCACTTAGAATACGTGATATAAAGTATAAAAGAGGTTTCTTCAACTTAAAATTTAAGTCGCATTTCGTATAGTGAGTTGCATACTGTATTACACGCACTCCACTTCGCTCTCTTAGATAGGTAGTTTTTGCTGGGAGGTCTGCAAAAAAGTGTTATCGTAATTGATATTTGTTCTCAAGGAGAGTGCATTGCTGGATTCAACGTCATGTCACATTTTGTAGTGTTCACACAATGTGATGGTTTGATTCTTAGCAAGGCTCACACCTAAGACTTCCTGTGTTGCTGTGACCCAACTGGGTTGCTAAGACAAAGTCGCCGTTTTCTTTTGTTTCTCAATTGGATTGTGACGAAATAACGATATCAACCCTTTACAGCTCCTGACACTCCAGTGGCGCCGCGTGTAACGGACGTTACCACGTCAGCCGTCACGCTCGAATGGGATGTCGTGATGACAGCAACCAAATATGATCTCTTAGCTGAAGACATGAGCGGTTCTTCTTATAATGTTTCTACCATGATGCCGGTGGGAACTGTGAGCGGACTCATGCCTGGCACGGTCTATTCCATCAAAGTGGTCGCTATCAACGACAACCTGAGAAGCATGGAAGGAAACGTGACTTCTCAAGTCACAAGTGCGTGTCAGAAATATTTTTCCTACTTTTCAGTTGATGTTTCCGTTTTTTTGAATTGCAATCGACGCTTCCTATTTTTGTCTTTTACTCTGAAATCACGACACTAAAACTTTGTTTTTCTAGGACCAGATAGAGTAAAATTCCAAGACAACACCGCAATAACAACACAGACAACAGTAATGATTGGTTGGACAGCTTCTTCAGCTTTGGTCCCTGTGGACTACGTTGTCACAGTAACAAATGCGGCGATCAACATTTCAACGTAAGTTATTTTAATTTTTCAAGCTTTGTTTTGTTTTTTTGATGGACCTTTTTCAACCTTGCAAAGCTGATGCTAATGAAACTCAGCCACAAACCTATACAAAAAAGACGTCTCAAAAACTATTTCATGTTGTCGCGACTTTTTTGAACAGTAAGAAACGATGTAAATATAGACCAACGGTGCACAACCTGCGGCCGTACCTCCGCATGCGGCCTTCGATAACGAAATCTACGGCCGTCCACATGTAATTTAAAATATAAGATTTGGCGGCCGTGCTGGCGTATATTGAAGCAAAACAAACGCAAAGCAAGAAAATTAGTCGACACGCTGCGTAACAATCTGGATGGTGATGTCACAAAGAGTTACAGAATGAATATGCAATTTGACATATACGGGATAGAACCTATTTCTTAATTAATTAAAAGTATCTTATAAATATAACTCGATCTCATTGGCGGCCGTACTTCATATAAATGAAAGTAATGAGGCCGGCAATAGCAAAAGGTTGTACACCTCTGATATAGACGCTTTGGAAGAAAATCTCCATTGGGCAAGCAGCCGTAAGGAGTACTTGACAGATGGGTTTTTTATGGATCTCTTACGTATAATGGGTTTTACTTCGGTTTTCGTTTTTTTTGGCTGTATTGGCTTTTGTGCATACCTCCAAAGCAGTGGCGTAGTGTGCGTGGTTTGGCTACGCATGCAATTTCTTGTTTGTGTCTCGATGACGCCATCGTGTTCAGTTAATGGCGCTACGACCTATTTTAAAAACATATAATCAGGTTTTTTTAAAGATGTTTTAGGGACCCGAATCGGTTCCCTAGAATTGAAAATCGGATCTCTGGAATTAGAGAAAAATATTATCAGGTACCTAGAATCACTGAAAATCGGGTCCCTAGAATCAGTGTGATCGGATCCCTACAGGTCCATACCGGGGTACCTAACATTTTTCTTAAAAAACCTGATATAGTAATTATGTTTCTTCAAAGGTGCGGTTCAAAGCCTACTATTTCATTTTTTGATTGTTCAGCAACTGGTAGTTATTTATATCGTTATTTACAAGTTATTTACATGGTCACATCTGTATTGTGTTGCGCTGTAGGCTGAACTGCCTTTGTTAGAAAAAAGTAGACACGGCCAGCAATACAACTTATTTGTTGAAGTGCTTCCACATAGCCAGTTGAACTTCTCCTGCAGGTCTGGGTTGAATCTCCTTAAAAAACGTTGTTTTGCTTTAGGCTACAAACTTCAAGTCCTGATGTTGACCTCCCTGCATCGAGTACATTTCACTTTTATTCATAAGAAAATGACCTGAAGCTTGTAGCATAATTATTGCCCCATCCTCAACAGCTAGTTTCCGCATCATAGCTTCAACCTTGTTATTATACACATAATTGCAACCTGAAGCGCAAACTTCATAAATTGCAGCTACTCCACAGCCTGCTTCTGGTACTAGGCTACACATGCATGGGGCAACAGTAGGTCATGTGACTAGACTCAAGCATCCAGCGCGAAAGCAAAACGGAAAATTGCAGGCCTTGATTTCAGTAGCTATTTTGCAGTGTTTACGCAAAGCAAATTGGCCGTAATCGAACACAAAACATTTCGTTAATGAACAGACATGCTTGAATAAAACAAAAATCGCACTACAATACACGAACAAAAAAGGTTGGTCAGCTTTATGCGCATATTTACAAAAAACTTACTTATTTTCAAAAAGGTTCTGTGGAAACACGCATTCAACTTCAAAGTTTGAATGCGTGTTTCCCATTACACATGCGTGCTTACCCAATTTTTTTACTAAAACCAATAGCAAAAACAAGCACAATTGAAAGGCTTTTTTTATGAAAGCAAACTTAAATTGTAAGAATGATTTAACAACACCCTTTTTCGAGAAGTTTTTTTACTCGTATTTATGATTTTTGAAGGTTTGAAGTAACTAAGTCTTGTTCACTGGAAGTAATGCATGCCTTGCACTCATGGACGCTACGCCCCTGCTCCAAAGTTTAATAGGTGATGTAAATTTACTTTTAATTCAGCGGGTGGTTGAATCGAATTGCTTCACACAATCGGGATCATGAACGAAAGCAAATGAAACAGCCTAGGTCGCCAGTTATGGCAATGCAAAACCTCACGTACATTACGTGAGGCTCGTTTTTAAACAAACTTCGTTCAATTTTCCAACAACCAAAAATTTTCTTTGAGTAGAAGATACACAAACAGTTCAGTGCGACTACCTGACAATACATGACTGTATTCGTAATGAACTGTGCATATAACGCAACATCATCTCTCTGTACTCCCTGTTATGCCTTGGATGCAGACTTTTTGACAAAAGACACGTAACGTTTCTTGGTTTGAATGCAATTGAGTATCGACGTCGCCAACAAAATTATGATAAGACCAAGAGCATTCTAGCACGCTGATGGAAAGTGATTTTGGAAATGTTCCAAGCTCTGACTCGACGGCTGCAATTTCACTACTAATTTTAGAATAGTTGGCAAAAGGCTTTTTAATGAGAAAATTTCCTTGTTTATTCAAATAAACAATTTTACTCGCCTTAAATCAATGTGCAAACTTCAGGAATGAAACCAGTGTGGAGTTCACATACGCGGATGGCATCAGACCTGGCATGAACTACACTATTTGCGTTGTCGTGCGAACAAGCAGCGCCAACGGCGGACCAGTAGAAAGCGCAGAGGCTTGTAAAAGGCTTGTTACAGGTGTGCTCATGACGTCATTGAGTATTTTTAATTAAAAAGTTTGATCTTGCTTTTTTCGAGCCTCAGGCCCATGTAAGTCATTCAAAGTATTGAGATTTCTATTCACAAAATGTGTTGTTGTGGTTAACTAACGAATTAAAATGATCGTCTGCTCTCTCTGAATGATGAGCGCGAATACTAGAAAAATTCATTGGAAGTGAAAAATTGTACATGTTGATTTGATTTCGTCATAATTGCAGCAAAACTTCGCTTGCTTCCGAGTATATGCTGATTGAACTGCAACCGTTCGCTACAAGCATTTAGTGCGGTGCTTTCGTAGTCATGTAGCGAACATCTTCAGCTCATAAATTTTTTTCAGATCCCAGCAACACTTCATCACCTCTGGAAATTGCCAGCACAGTCAGTTCCTTGACAGTCATGTGGAACGAGTCGATCGGAGCCACATATTACGAGATCGTTGTGAAATAGTCAGTATATCTTCGTAGACCTATTCGATATCTTATTTGTTCGGTTGTGAACAATTGACAAATGACTGAACGCGCAAAGTTTGCTATAAAATATCTAAAAAATGATTTTTTTCCCGTAGAAAATGTACAAAAACTTAGTTTTCTGCTTTCTCTCGACTTGTAGCAGTGGCGTCCCAAAAATTTGGGGAGGGCAAAATGTTTGATTTTAGGCGAATAGCACTATTGTGTTTAGAAAAACGCTTCTCAAAGCACAAAATGACTATATTTTCTAAACTTTGCGGGATGCCATGGCCCCTTTGGCCTCCCCCTGGCTATGTCTATGACTTGTAGTGATTCAGCGTTTTTTTGTGTCTTGTGGTCAGATATCGTGCGAGCATTGCTAGAATGCCACGTACAACGATTTACACCGTGCAAACACTTTTTGCAGCGACTCCAACAAATATGTGGCAGTGACGGTAAACGTCAGCGCACCAACCACGCAACACACGGTGACCGGCCTCGATGCAGGAACCTTCTACCTGGTCTCAGTTATAGCAATCAACTCGGGCGGAAAAAGCATCTCCTTCGGCCCCACCAGAATGCAAACAAGTGAGTTGCTGGTTTGAAGAGAGCTTTTCAGACTTTCCGTTTAGTGCTGTTGCGATCGGAAAGCCCGAGCGGCATGTGCGCAAAGCTTCACGCTGCGGCAGCAAGCAACAACAGAGCTCACACGCCGCAATCACTCTATCATTGCTTGTTTGCGCCACCTATGTATGGTGTTATTCTTCGCGCACATCCCGTTAGTGGTGAATCGCACATTCAACGCAACGCCACCGGAGAGGTTGCAACAGTGTAAATTTCCGCTTTCCAATAACAAGCGTCGCGCTCGCGATTTGCAAGACTTTCCGGTGTGTCTTTTCAGATCCCGCGTCACCTAACACTTCTGTTAGCAATGTCAATGCCGACTCAACAACACTCCGCTGGACACTGCCCAAAGGCACGTTTTTGGTAATTGTTACTATACGACTGAGCGACGGGAACCCTGTGAGCAGAAACGTAACACTTCCTCTCAACGGTACTTATCTGCGTCGTGATGGAACAAGCATCACCGTGACCGGCTTGACACCGCAGACGAGCTACATATTTATTATCACTGGGTTTGCCCAGAACAAAAGAAGCAATGTCGTTGAAATAACCGTGGACACAAGTGAGTGGAAAAAGTCCATCCCATCATGTATACTCTCAAACATTGCACTTATCAAAGCTATTTTGGGCTTTGCTAACTTTTTCGGCAATAAAGTAAGAAACGTAAAAGGGGCACCTGCTTTCAATACACAGCTCGTAGTCCTTTTGGTTCATATAATAGCTCGTGCAAGAACTGGGACATGTATGTGGATAACGAATTTGTACAATAACTTATGTGCGGTAACGGCACCCTATGTTTGAAACTAGCGTACGTGGCCAAAACTGCAAATTGACTCTTATGCTTTTTAGGTTCAATTTGCTTGAGCGTGAGTATTGTTGGCTAGAGACATTGCGTGCTTATGACATTACCAGAAAGATTTTAGGCTAAGTAAGCAGTCCGTCTCTATCGAGAAGTTGTGAACAGCCGAAAAGCAGGCAAATCACGGATTCGTGCCTCTGCATTGTCGAACTTGCGTCAAATTCCTGTCTTTTGCTCAGTTGCTATCCGGAGGTTTGTGCTTCGAGCAACGCTCGACCCCGGAGAATTTGGAAATTTCGTGGAGGCGCTGCTGAACACTTCTTCCACCCAGTTCTCAGCACTGGCCGCTCGTGTGCTCCCTGCTATTCAGGATGCTTTCAGAGGACAACGCGGATTCGTATCGATTAGGATTGTGCGCTTCTCGCGAGGCAGCATTGTTGTTTGGTTAGTTTTCTGATACTGCGTTTCTCTGTATGTCATAAGTTTGAAGCCACTTTGGGAAATCAACTAAGAGCTAATGATCTTCTAATCCGCATGAGTTAAATATCCACCTGTTAGTGTCCATAACGCTGCTGAAACAAATTTGAAGATTTTCAGTTGGGACCAAAATTTATTCTAATGAAAACAAGTTGTTATTTCTCTCCGGAAACCCAAGTCAGTGTACGTTACAAGTTAGCGGCAATACGCTGCAGCAGGTTGAGGACTTCAAGTACCTTATTGTTGTATTCATAAGTGAAAGAAGGCAAAACAAGGGGATTGGTTAACAGAGTGGTATAGCAAGCGCAGTGTAGCGGGAACTCTATCGTTACGTGGTTCAAAAATGTGAGCTTCAAAACATTGCAAAGCTTTTAATTTTCGAATCGGATTTTGTTCCGATCATCAACTATGGTCATGGATCTTGGGTAAAGACCACAAGTGTGCGCCCTCAGGTACAAGCGACAAAGATGGGACATGGCCAACTGTTCACGGTTTGACACTTCGCAACAAAGTGTGCGAATGTGAAATTCGTAAAGCCTTGAATGACAAGCCACTTCTAATAGAGAGATCCCAGCTACAATGGTTCGGCCACGTGGCCAGAATGAGCCAAGAAACATTTCCGAGACGGATCCCACTGGCTACACTCACAGGTTGAAGTCGACCAAGGACCAGATGTTGTAATTACATCTCCAGCCTTCGTTGGTCCCTTCTTGATGTGAATCCAGCAAAACTATCATAGGTTGCTTGTTGCTTAAAACCGTGAGGGATTTTTCAAGACACCCTAGAGCTGCTGCACCTGCGACACTCCCCAGAGGAAAAGCGGAAGTCACAAGTGAAGTGGTTTTTCGTTGTTCCGCTTGAAATACAATTATGTTACAGCTTTTAGTACCAAGAAGTACATGTTTAGTCTTAAACGTACAAAAATGTGCACGTACTTTATCACCTTGTACCCATAATTGGTGCTGAAAATCCTTTGATTTTTATCACGCAAGGAAATCACACCTATTGGTGCAAATCGTCAGGTGTAATTAATTTGTCTTCAAATGCTTTGTTGATGCCAGTTTCTTCGAAAAACTGTAAACAATAGTATTGATTTATTTTTCAGTAAGATTTTCTTTTTTTTCATTTTGCAGTAAATGTCGTTTGAATGGACATTTTCAATGGATCACTGAGCTTAGCCTGTTGTGAAACATTGATGTAATGATGTTCCTAACGTAGCCAACAGTATTGCAGTATCAATATTTCCTGTACCGCTGCTTATTATCACGTCTGTTTCACTTACAAACCAAGCAGTTTTTGCGAATTAATATTTTAAAATTAAATTTTTGAATTTTTGTAAACTTCTTGCAAAGCATTGACGTGACTAAACAATGCAAAAATATTGGCGTTTTGATTTTTACTTCAAATATTTTTGCAGGTTTGAGGTTCAATCAACGATTGCGTCTGTGACAGCCGCCGATGCGCAAAGAACGTTCACTAACTTCTCCAACCAAACTTTGTTTAGTGCAATAGAGGGTAAGTTTGAAATTGAACGTTACTTCGCGCCTTTCGGTTGTTTTTCACTTAATTTTTTGTTTGATTGTATAATGGATGTAAACCAGTCGTATTACAAATGGGTATTTCAGAACTTGTGAATATTTTGCGGTACGTGCTGGCTTGCTTGTGTCGATCCGTATTTGCGCAAAGATCTGTGCGCTAAAACACACACGCGAAGCTCCTTGGCGCAATAACGGGTTGACGTAAGCCAGCCTGCATGTTCGGTAAAATAATCAAAAGTTCTGAAATGCCGATTCGTAATGCGAATCGTTTACATCCACTATAACTGCATGCACGTGATGTTTTCGGTCTAAGCTTGTGGAAGGTAGACGCTCAATCAGACAGAAATTATTTAAAAATAAGTGTTATTTTAAATATGACACAAACGCACCCGATAGTTAAAAGAAATGTTCAAGTTCCCAGATTTTGAAGTACAGTAGAAGGATCTCAGACCTCATATTTACGTGGATACTTCGAGCACTGCCAACCTTGTGAAGCTCATGAACCAGTCAATACAAAGTAATGAAACGGAAGAGTCGTATCAGCTTTTGCTTTGTGGTTTCTTTTACTCCGTATTACGGAACTCTCTGCTTGAAACTATTCCCATTTTTTTCAGCTCACGTCAACTGTTCTACGAACCCTTGCTCGTCAAATGCAAGTTGCACCGATGGATCAGCCCAGAATTTCAGGTAATATTTCTTTTTAAACAAATAATAATACGAACGTATTTGTTTGTTTGTAGATCCCGTGATGGACCTTATACAGAACCAGGGTTGCCTACTCCTTTTCCAAAAAGCGCTAAGCAAGAGCGAAAAAATCACTAATAACGCGTTAGACAATAATTCTTTGCACGTTGCAAGACAATAATGTCTTGAGTTGGATCAACAGGTCTCTATGTTTGGATCATGAAATTTGTTTTGGCGAGTGGAGCTTGAAAGAGTTGAAATTTCCGAGGACCACCACTTGCTTTCAGAGGAAAATTATCCCAGTTGTTCTCATGGATCTTCCACTTGCATTAAAAACGAAGCAAAAAATTTTAGCGGTTGACCTCGTTGAAATCTCCGTTGCTCACAGAAATTTGCGGTGATAATTTTGCACTTTGAAAATATCTGGGTAGTATCAACAAACATATAGTAAAACGCCTCTATATGAAAATTGTTCTGAGTGTTACCTTTCCCAGCATAAAAGAACAAAAACAATAGACTATAGGCATGGGAGTACGAAGTACAGCGCAATTCGCCCCAAAAGCAAGCCTTCCGATTGAATTCACAAAAGGTGTATTGCAATTTATGGATCTGTCCACCAAGTATTATGACAATGGGCACTGTGAAATAATAATTTGGCTCTTGACAATCCCGTGATCTCTCAAAACGTCGAACGACCAGCATTGAATCATGTGAGAATACTGTAAAGCTCTATCGCGCATTTTTATCTTTCTCATTGGAAGTAGTAGTGTAACCGCTATCGACAATTTCCGAGTTGTAACATTTTGTGGATAAAATTGTTTTTTACAATATAAAGAAAAAAGCGATAGAAATCGCGCTGAAAATCTCAGAAAGTGCTAAAAAGAACGCCTACGCACATTTTCCGACAAAAAGTGCTAGGCTTGGCGAAAAACGGCTAAATCTTGCCCTTTTCGCGCTAAATTGGCATCGCTGTGTAGGCCACTCCAACCATGGCAACAGTACCAGGAGGCGTACACGATGCAATACTGTCAAAGAGACGTTTTTCTCGTTGATGCTTTCCTATATATTAAAGAGTCCACAAAAGTTCGTGATCAAAGTCGTCAATATCAGTTACAAGATACTGACATCACTTGGCTTGTTCAAAAACTCTTCACCCTTTCGTCGCCACCTGAAAGAGCTTGAGTAGTGCCGGGTTAGAAACGCAAACTGCTTGTCACATCGATCATCGCGTATGCAGTGAGTTTTTCACGTCTTACTACTTTTTAGTTGTGAGTGCAATAGCGGATACAGCGGGGACGGATTTACCTGCTTCGATGATAACGAGTGCATCACAACCGCGCCTTGCGATGGCAACGCCACCTGCGTCAACACCATTGGGAGTTTCAGGTACTGAGTCCGAATAACCGCTAAGTTATGAAAGCAGAGCATGGCAAGCAGATTGCTTGAAAATTCAACAGCAATCCTAGAGCTTTAAATTGTTGACGACACGGAGAGGAAATCTCTCCTAACTCAGTTTTCAAGAATTGTTGCAAATGTAAAAAACGTGGTTGAGCAAGAAAGGCCTGTAAGTATAAAACAGGCTGAGGCGGACGGCATGCCCCCTAGGGCCCGTTGGTCACGCCTGTGTTACCAGGGTTGCCAAAAACGCGAAACGTGCTAGCATGCGAAAGTATCTCAGAGGCTTAGGTAAGCTATGTTCAAGCACGGCTTGCAATCACGGGCGACTAACAATTCAATCGATTAAGTACGGTATGCGCTTCTGCGGTGAATTGGTGGCATAGCAAAGTAACGTGACCAAATGATTCACAATTAAATCATTTTTATTGAAGGTTTAATCAACTCGATTGTTTCAACAGTAACTGGCGGAAAACGTGTCCTTCAATGCGAAAACTTCAGTGTGCAGGCCCGAAACATTTTGACCAACTTAAGTCTGAACCCGGCCCGACCCGAAAAGCCCGGCCCAACTTACAACTCTGTGCTGTGGTTACCACGCTGAAGATGGCCGGTGATGCGATTGTGACGTTTAAGTGTTTATGGCGCAATTATGGCGACGTTGTTGCTTGATGCTACAATACTCGAAAGTTTCTGGTGTTCAACCATTCAAATGTACCAAAAATTGAGTACAAAAGTCCTGTCTACACTAGCAGGGTCGGCCTTAAACGGATGCAGTTGCATTGGGCCCCGCGCCCGTGGGTTCCCGGCGCCATGGTGTTTGGTTAGATTTTCATTTTTTTCAGATAGAGTTTGCGCTCGCTAACGCAGTAGAAACGGCTTATAAATCTCATTGTCAAACAAATAACGCTCTCGTTAGAACTAGCGATGAATTTCCTCCATTTATTGAACGTTAGCAAACGTGCTCAGTTCTCGTCCATCTGCACTCTACCATGGTCGTATAACACGGTTTGCTAAACGCAATAATCTCATAAAACCACTGCTCAGAGGGGCCCCTCGCCTAGGTCTTGTATTGGGCCCCGCACCTACTAGGACCGACCCTGTACTCTAGTACTCTTATCGGAAGGGTTTGAAGTCTTCTAACGATTTGTGCGTTGCTCTGAATAATTGTGTGTCAAGGTAAGAGCGGATAATTTCATAGAGGCAGCAAAAAAGTTCACCAGGATGGTTTCTAATGAGCAGTACTTAGGTATGGAAGTTAAACAGTACGCTGAGTGCCTTCTGTTGTGTCGTCAGTAGACATACGGTACGAGCAGGTCGCAACTTGCTGATATTTTCGGCGGGAAATGATTCTACGTAACAAACTAACATGTCTTTAAAAAATTCGGAGGGGTAATTGCCCAGTCTCCTCCAGGTTGCAGGCCTGGTTACGAGTAGTAATTTAAGAAAATGAAGATACTGCCAAAAAAGACTTTTTGCGTGATTTCTTCGCTTTTCTAAAAGGAGGGGGTGCGACTGTTACTTTATTTTATGAAAGGGGTGCCAGCTTCAGAAAAGGTTGGGAACCTATGGTGTAAACAAAGCGAACCCGGACTTTGTCAGGTAATATTGGATATTTTTGGCGAAACCAAGTCCAGGCACTGTAAACGCGATTCTCAAAGGAGTTCCTTCTCAAAACATGCTGCTTCCAGAGGCTGATTTTCATTTTCGGGACCACAGGCTATTTTATGTTGGGGGCACTTCTTGAAGGTTTGCGATGAAGGCCTTCACAATATTCACCATTGTACAGGCACGAAAGGTAAGATGTTGCACTTTGAACTGTGGCGCCCGTGCCTTTTCCACAGGTTGCAGAAAGCTGCATGCGTTCCATGCCAATGGTTTCGACAAGTTAGGAAAACGAGAAAGAATTGATGCGCTAAAGCAGTTTGGTATTTCAGTTTCGCGAGACGTAATCCCCATAAACAACTTTCACATCAGTCTCTTGTCAGCGACAAAGGTAGAGATCACTCAAGCACGTCAAGACACCACTAGCGTGCATGGCAGTGTGATTAGACAACGAGTGTTTGCTAAAAGCGCGGCTTACCACCACTTTCTGTGCTTCTGTGCATTCCGCTTTTTCTCCAATGACAACAAAGCGGCAATGAAGATTCTGTTGTCTAGCCAAAGTGAACGTTGTTATTTTTCTATTCACAGGGTTTTACTATTTCAAATGACTTACATAATACAGTATGGTTTATGGTGTCTCGACGATTGTCACGTTTTTTGTTTGTAAAATTCGCCATTTTGACTGGTTTACTTTATGTGCAAAAAAAGAACACACACCAAAAGCGTTTTTTTAGGGGGTGAAAGTTGTGCTCAGATGGCCTTGACATCAACTAATATTTTGTTTTAAACAACTTGTGACTGGTAGTTTGCCACTAATTTGCAGAGATATTTCACTCCACGCGTCCCCTACGCGTTTTTTCGGGGAGGTGGATTGTGCTTGTTTTTTAAATAATTACATATTTTGCCCTGAAGTTATATTCTATGGTTACATGGGTTTGGATAGTAAAAACCATTTTGTTTTAATTAGTTTGTAATTGTTAGTTTGCCACTGATCATTGTAAACAAAATTGGCTAAGCTCACTTAATGTTTAACAAAAAATGAAAAATTTGCCGAAAATAAACAGACTTTCAAGTCCGAACCTCATGTTCTTTTATTGCATGCACATCTGCAATTTTCGAACACAATAGACATGGGTCTTGTACAGGCTGCCATCAAAGTTTACTGGCGGCATTTCAGTTGTTTTCGTGTAATTTGTGTGTCATTCATTTGCCTACCCCACACTTTTTTCGGCATGGATCTGTGTTTGTTCATTAATAATAAATTTTCTTCGAAATTCAACAAGTCACTTTTGCAAGGTCAGGCAGGTTTGAAAATGATTTCCAGACTTGTCCATGGGAATGGGATTCCTATGGGAATTGCTACAAAATATCTAAAAACACTATACTTCTGAATTTTAAAGTCAATAAATTTTGTCGTTTTGCATGTCTCTTTGTACATGTAGTCCTATTTGGTAGATACTAAACCTAAACTTTCATAAATTTAATAATTTTAATTGAATTGTATTCCATATTAACATATATTATTATAATAATGTAATGAGAATCCCATGGGATGGGACAGGCACAAATTGCTATGGGACTGGGACAGATAAATATGTGCCATGGACAAACCTGATGATTTCTGAGTTGTTGCAAAAGCCGTTTCTGCGCTGGAAACGTTGCAGTGAGCCTGGGTGGGAGTGAAAATGTGATTTAGATAAGAATGGCAGTGGTTACTGACCCTGTTTTTAAAAAGACCTCAATGAACATTAAACGAAAGTATGATGCGTTTGCAATGATTGCACAAGTCTCTAATCTGTGTGAATATGCAGTACATGAAAGTGCCTTTATTGCAACAACTTCAAAATAAGCGTTTTTAACACAATCTCTTCCAGATGAACGTGCAAAGGCGATATAAATGAGTAATTTCAAGTCATTGAATTTCTAGTTACATTAATATTTGCACTTCACCACAAAAGCATCTCCACCATTGAATAATGCTCCGCTTCACACAGATGCAACTGCAATAGTGGATACACTGGGAATGGCACCTCTTGTGTGGATGTAGATGAATGCGCCATCAGTACTGACAACTGCGATAGCAACGCTAATTGCACCAACACTCCTGGAAGCTTTACGTAAGAAAGCTTGTAACGTACAACTGCGGTGTAAATGAGAAGTTTCAAATCTTTGATGTTGTAGTTACATTAATATTTGCTTCTCACCGCAAAAAAAACTCTACTTTTAACAAATCCTCCGCTTTGCACAGATGCACTTGCCATAGTGGATACACTGGGAGTGGCATATCTTGTGTGGATGTAGATGAATGCGCCATCAGTACTGACA